>Ga0304730_1000587_pt1 | contig 30747 bp, 25 predicted proteins | sample M_130628_MF_Meta_FD_190474 | JGI IMG/M metagenome (GOLD analysis project Ga0304730, IMG submission 190474) | Freshwater microbial communities from Lake Montjoie, Canada to study carbon cycling - M_130628_MF_MetaG (v2) (version 2) | ecosystem: Environmental > Aquatic > Freshwater > Lake | place...
TGGAATCGTGATGAAAGGAAAAAAGGCAATAAAGACGGGTGTTTGAGCCGATTTTTTGGTCGAGAGCATATTGAAATATGGTAAGATCAAAAAGTCAAGCAAACGCTTGTATTTGCAGCATTTTTTTATTGTAATAGATTTCAACTGCAAAATCTGGGTTAAACCAATCTTTTCTCTTATAATGCCGGTGTAGTAGCTGTTTGGAGCATATGAAATTGGTCCATTACAGATATTCAATCGGTATAAATTAGTTATTTAATTCAAATAGGTTTTAACGAGAGCTCATTATCTGATATACTTTTTTAGAAATTTCAGCGGATACAGCAGGCAAAGATTTGATATCTTTTCCTTTTGTCATGATAGAAATGATATAAGGTGTTTTTCCACAATATACTATAGCAGCTTCACTGAAATTAGGTTCTGAATTTGGACCGCCTTCACCAAATTTGTGACAAACAATGCAATTAGCAGGTAAACCGTTAATTATACCCTCTTTAAATTCAGTTTTGCTCAACAAGGAAAGGCATTCTTCAGAATTTTTAAAACTTAAATATGATCCATTATATAGCTCCTTTAAAAAAATAGAATAATCTGCTACATTCATTTTGTAATCAGATGCTTTATAATCAGGCTCCTTTAATCCGATGTCTGTAAATATTTTGGAAAACACCGACTTATCAATCAATGCATTCAACAACATGGTAGCATCATTATCTGAATATGCGATCATGAATTTAATTAATTCCCTTACCGTATACTTATTCCCAAGCTTAATATGGTGATTTGTTTCAAAATTTATAACCCTATCTGATTTGGTTTTATTTACATCCGTATATTCAATTACTTTATCTAAAAAACCGGGTTGTATTTCATTCATTTTGTAAAGTGCCATTAACTCAGGTACTTTTAAAAGTGATCCTGGGCTATACAATTCTGAAGGATTAATTGACATCCATTGCGCCTGGGAAAACTCTCTTACATATACAGAAGCAGAAATGATTTTTCCATTATACTTATTGTTTTCGATAATCTGATTGATTTGATTTTTACAATCTGCTAATTCCTCTGATTCACATTTAGGCTCGGCATATAACAAAGGATGAATGTATTGGAAACCTTTAAGCCTGCCGATATTTAAATTACAAAAAGAACCATTTGTCTGATTTAGTGAATTGTCAATTTCAGAAATTTCGCTTTGGGAATTTGATTTTATACAAATGAAACCCAAAATTGAAATCAATGAAGAAATTAAAAACGTAAGGATTAGTAAATAGAAGGGTACTTTTTTTGTTAACATAGTTTGGCTTTCTTGTAAAGACGCTGCAAGATAAACAAACGTTGTTTACTGTATTAAATATTCTGAAATAATTTTCAATCGCAACCTTAGTAAAGCGATTAAAATTGTATGATTATGGAATTAGCTTCGGCGCTATTTAAAATATATTAAATCACTATTGCAAAAATTAAAATTAACCTGACAAATCTGAGTTTAATTTTAATAACAGTCGCAGCTTCATGAATATTTATTTATTACAATCCCATTTCTTACATTATTTTTGAAAATGTGTACTGTAAAGGATTATTGTTAGTTTTCGCATTGACAAAAGCGCGATAAATGATTACAATTTACTCAATCACACCAACGCAATATCCAACACCTGCATCATCGTTTTCACATAATGAAATTGAATGCCCGCAATAAATTTCGGATTGATTTCTTCTACATCTTTTTCGTTTTGCCAGCACATGATAATTTCCTTTATGCCAGAGCGTTTTGCTGCCAATACTTTTTCTTTTATTCCACCTACCGGTAATACTTGTCCGCGCAAGGTAATTTCGCCGGTCATGGCTAAATATGGTTTTATTTTCCTTCCGGTGAATGCGCTGGTTAATGCAGTCATCATGGTGATACCCGCGCTTGGTCCATCTTTTGGAACGGCGCCTTCAGGTATATGAATATGTATATTTTGTGTGCTAAATAATGAAGCATCAATTCCCGCTTTTTTTGCGTTCGCTTGAATCCATGTATAAGCAGTAGAAGCACTTTCCTTCATTACATTGCCAAGGTTTCCGGTTAATTTCAATTCGCCTTTTCCTTCACTCGTTTGCGCTTCAATAAATAAAATATCACCACCAACATAAGTCCATGCTAATCCAACCGCTACACCTGGCATATTCGCCATCTTATAGATCTCGTTGTTGAATTTAGATTTGCCCAATATTTTTTCTACATCAGGAGATGTTATGGTCGTTTTTAATTTCCCTTTTACCACCAATTCTTTGGCTTGATAACGCATGATGCTTGCCAATACACGGTCTAGCTCACGTACGCCACTTTCACGTGTATAATCTGTAATGATTTTTTCAACAACAGTATCATTCATTTTGAAACTGTTTTCTTTCAAACCATGTAATTGTTTTTGCTTCGGAACAAGATGTTGCTTGGCGATTTCAATTTTCTCTTCTATGGCGTAACCACTAAGGTCGATGATTTCCAAACGGTCTCTTAAGGCAGGTTGTAAGTTGTTGATGTTATTGGCAGTTGCTATAAATAATATCTTGCTTAAATCGTATTCTAGTTCAAGATAGTTATCATAAAAAGCATGGTTCTGTTCTGGGTCCAACACTTCAAGCAATGCCGAAGAAGGATCGCCTCTATGATCGCTTCCAATTTTATCAATCTCATCCAAAATCATTACGGGATTACTAGATTTTGTTTTGCGAATGGATTGGATAATTCGCCCAGGCATAGCACCAATATAGGTTTTACGATGTCCGCGAATTTCACTTTCATCATGTAAACCTCCTAAGCTCACACGAGTATATTTTCTGTTGATGGCAGAAGCAATGCTTTTACCCAAACTTGTTTTACCAATACCTGGAGGTCCGATAAAACAAAGGATTGGACTTTTCATATCACCCTTTAATTTCAACACCGCTAGATATTCTAAAATACGTTCTTTGATTTTATCCATGCCATAATGGTCTTTGTCTAAAATCTTTTTTGCTTTTTTTAGATCATAGGTATCTGCAGTATATTCTTCCCATGGTAAATCCAATAATAAATCGAGGTGATTATAAATGATGGAATAATCTGGGGTAGAAGGGTGCATCCTTTCAAGCTTTTCGATGCTTTTATTGAACATCTCTTTTGCGGCAACTGTCCATTTTTTTGATTCCGCTTTTTTCATCATTTCTTTTACTTCAGCTGCATTTTCGCCACCCAATTCATCTTTGATGGCTTTGATTTGCTGTTGCAAAAAATAATCACGTTGTTGCTTATCTAATTCAGCTCTAGTTTTGTTGGTTACTTTGTTTTTTAGTTCAGCATATTGAAGTTCAGTATGCATGAGGTTCATCAACAATTCGCCACGTTCTTTTATTTCATTGATTTCTAAAAGTTGCTGCTTTTGTTTTAGGTCGCAGTTTAAATTACTACTTACGAAATGTATAAGAAAAGAAGGATTTTCAATGTTCTTTAAAATGATAGCCGCTTCACTTGGTAAGTTTGGCGAAAGCCCTACAATTTGAGAAGCTAAATCTTTGATGCTGCTAATCATGGCATCAAATCCAGTATCAGCAACCATTTTAGTTTCTTCTAATAAACTGATTTTGGCTTTAAAATAAGGTTCTTCAGAAGTGATTTGAACCAATTTAAAACGCTTTTTCCCTTGAATGATAACGGTCGTTCCGCCATCTGGCATTTTAATCAGCTTTACAATTTTAGCTACCGTACCAATGGATTCTAAATCGCTCGGAATAGGTTCTTCAATCGTGCTGTCTTTTTGAGCAATAACACCCACCAATTTATCTGATTTATACGCTTCTGTTACTGCTTTAATGCTTTTATCTCTTCCAACAGTAATCGGTATAACCACTCCAGGAAAAAGTACCGTATTTCTCAGCGCTAAAATTGGAAGTTCGTCGGGTATTGGTTGGTCATCAACACTTGTATCTTCTTCATTAAGGGGGATAATAGGCATAAATTCCATTTCATCTTCACCACTATTCAAAAACATATTTTTATTCATATAGAAAATTAAAAAAACAATAAGTCGACAAATTTAATCAGAATATTCTGAAATTCTAAATTGAAGTAAAAAGTAAAAAGTAAAAAGTAAAAATTCAAAAGTGAAAATTCAAAATTGAAAAAATCAATGTTTGTATAAAATGATTTGGCCTATCAGTTTAGATAAACTTTTTTTACTTTTTACTTTTGAATTTTTAATTATTATTTTAATCCTTTGGAGCATCAGCACCTTCCGAAACTTCAGCCCATGTTTCGAAATCATTTTTAAGTTCTTCAATTTTTAATCGAGCACCTTTCAAAGCACCTGCGCCAAGCAATAATCTTAGCGGCGGATTTTCTACTTCAGTTATCATAATCATGGCTTTAGCAGCACGAACGGGATCGCCAGGTTGATTGCCACTGCTTCTTCTGATGTCGCCCATATTTTTACGCGCAGTTAGTTCGTAATCGTCAATTTTTATTTGAGTGTCGTTTGCACTTCGACCTGCCCAATCGGTACGGAAACCACTTGGTGCAATGATGGTAACCTTGATGCCTAAAGGAGCAACTTCTTTGTATAAAGCTTCACTTAATCCATCTACAGCATATTTTGTGGCGTTATAATAACCGACACCAGGGAAAGAGCGTAAACCTCCAATAGATGCAACGTTTAAAATATGTCCTGATTTTTGTTTACGCATAAAGGGCAATACTTCTTGAATCATGTTTCCTAGCCCAAACACATTGATGTCAAACATATTTCTTACGGCATCATCTTCACTTTCTTCTACTGCACCAAAATAGCCAATACCTGCGTTATTTACCAACACATCAATTTGACCCAGTTTTTCAATCGTCAATTTTACTGCATCTGCAATTTGTTGCTTGTTGGTAACATCTAAAGTGATAGCTAAAGCCAAATCAGGATATTTTTCAATGATGTCTATAATATCTTTCGTATTTCTTGAAGCAACTGCCACGTGATGTCCTTGTGCTAATGCTTCTAAAGCCAATTCACGTCCAAATCCGGTTGAGCAACCTGTTATAAGCCAATTCTTTTTCATTTTTTGGTTTTATTTTGAGCGGTGAAATTAGCAGTTAAAAATTAATTAATGATTAAATAAATCAGACTCTTTTTGCCAAACATTTATTTCCAAATGGCATTCAATCCTGTATAACCATTAATATAGAAATTATTAGTTGGTTTGTTTTTTCTTAAATAGATGCCATGTTTCATATAAATGGCAATTGTACCACCTTCGGCGTTTCCAAATGCTACTGGAATACCCGGTTCATAAATTTTAATCATGGCGATTTCTGCAGGAATAATATCTTGTAAAAGATCGGGGTCTGCTTTTATTTCATTGATATAAATATCTGTACGACGTTTTCGCCACACCAATTCTTCCGTTCCTTCATCAGTTGTTTTTATACTCAATCCAGCCACTTTGAAAGTAAGATAAGTTAGTAAATTATTGGCATTGGCAATTTCGTCAGAAGTTAAACCATCAATAACAGTTCCATCGATTCCAGCAAACATGCCCGACACATTTTCTTTTTGATAGTCGTCTAATATTTTTTTTGATTTGGAATTCACGATTACTTCAGGCATTATCGTTTTATACAGATTGTCTGTTTTATTAAACTGATAATCAGATGGAGCTGGATTATATTTAGTTGATGAATCCATATCATTTTTAATGGTGATAAAATTGGTAATGCTATCTTCCACTTTATAACTTGAATCTAGATCATTTATAAACTCAATTTCCAAATCCGCGCCTCTGTGTGAAGGTCTTGAAAAGAATATATGCGCTGAATCTTGAAACAACATGCATTCACTGATGAAAGACTTGTCGAAATCTAGTGGTAAAACCCCAGTAACAATTTCTTTATCCTTTGAAAGTAAAACGTAATTAACCATATTGTCTTTTTTTTCAGGGTTTTTGAGTTTGCCTTTTATCCTGAAAAAATTCCGCTGCATCAAAAAATTGAAAGCATAATTTCCTGGTTTTAATGTGGAGTCAATTATTAGGCTGGCATTTAAATTCCCATTTAATAAAGGGTATTTATAATGCCATTTTCTACCGGTTATAATTTCTTCAATCCATAAATGAACGGATGCTGTTTTTATGGATTTGAAACTGTCGGCTAAATTGATATCGAAATTAAGGGTGTCTCCATTTTTTAAAACATTCTTGTTGAATGTAGTAATCATTTTGTGTTGATTCTGAGCAACGCATTCTAGGCTAAATTGGGATGAAAAAACAAAAACAAAAATTGTAAAAATAATTTTCTTCATCGTACGAAATTAATTCAAAGAAATGGGATAGAATGAAAAAAGAATGGTTGTTTCACGCAAGCGTGAATGAATTGAAACACGAAGTCACGAAGACGCAAAGGCACGAAGTTTTTTTGTTTCACGCAAAGCGCGCAAAGGAGCAAAGACGCAAAGAGTCACTATGTTGAGGGACTTATTCTCACACTTTGATGATTGGTGAAAACACCAACATCGGCAGACGAAAATCCCCAACCTTTTGAACTTATTGAACTCATTGAACCTCTTGAACCTTACAAGTCTCTTAAACCAGCGTAACAATTTAAACCTAATAAAAAATCCCGGTTACCAAAAAGGCACCGGGATTTTTTAAAAAGTATTGATTAAGAAATTATGGCTTAATAACTACTTTGCCTGATTGTAATCTAACGCCTGAAGCATCAGTTAAATCAACAAAATAAACACCACTTCCAACGTTTTTCAAAATAACATCCATTCTTCCAAAAGTAGATCCTGGAGTGAATGATTGTTTGTACACTCTTGATCCTTTACCATCATAAATCGTAATGCTTAATGGATAACTTTCGCCATTGTATTTATCATTAAATCTAACTTGGAATGCTCCTTTGTTTGGATTTGGATAGATAAATAAAATGTCTGAAGCTGAATCTTTTACAGTTATTGTATTGATTGATGTTGATGCGCAGAAGCCATCGATTGCAGCTGTTGCTTTGTACGTACCTAAGCCATCAATGTCTACAACGATTGATGGAGTTGTTTGTCCAGCCAATAATACGTTGTTTTTATACCATTGGAAAGTTGTATTTGGCGCAGAAGGAGTAACGTTTGCTGTTAATGTAGTCGTTAATCCTGGGAACAAACTTGGATTGTTTGGAACTGAAGTTAAAGTTACACGTGGTAATGGATTTGCAGTCACTTGAACTGTTCTAGTATCAGTACATCCTTGAGCGTTGGTTCCAACTACTGTAAATGTATTTACTAATGCCGTTCCAGGGTTGCTTGGATTCACAACTGGGTTTACAGTAACTGTTGCTCCGGTTAAGTTTCCTGGAGTCCAATTGTATGTGGTTGCTCCTGTTGCAGATAATACTGCTGGAGATCCTGTACAAACATTGGTTACATTACTTGTGGCAGCTACTACAGGAGTTGGATTAACCACTAAAGTTGCTACGTTTGATGTTACTGAACCAGGGCAAGTACCCGCAGATACAGTTGCTATTACACGATATTTATTATTGCTTAAAGTTAAAGCTGGTGCAGTAATGTTGTAGTTTCTGTTGGTTGCTCCAGCAATATTATTCCATGTTGCTCCGCCATCTGTACTCACCTGCCATTGGTAGGTAACACCAGCACCACTTGCATTTGAAGTGAAGTTTGCATTTTGTCCAAGACAAACTGTTGTATTATTTGGTTGAGCTGTTATGGCAGTTGGTGCAGTTACAGACAAAGTAGCTACTGATGAATTTGTAATACCACATTGTGTTGAAATAATAACTTTGTATTTGTTGTTATTTAAATTAGCAGCTACAGAGGCAATTGTGTAAGTATCTGTGTTGGCTCCAACAATATCAGAATATGTTACACCATTATCAGTGCTTACTTGCCATTGATATGAAACACCTGGAGTAGGAGATACTACAGTAAATGTTACAGATGTTGTAGCACATGCACTGATGTTGGTAGGTTGTGTTGTAATGCTTGGTGCATCTGTTGGTGCTAAAGTAAATGATAAAACCTTTGTTTGTACAATTGTTCCTGCAGTACCAGTTACCGTAATGTTGTATGTACCAGTATTTAAACCACTGATATTATTGAAACTTACTACAGTGCTGTTACCTGGAACAACGTTGTTATCACTAAAAGTCACAGTTGTTCCTGCTGGATTGCCCGTTGCTGAATAAACGATTGGTGTTACAAAGTTTAGAATTGAAACTGAACCTAAAGTAGTACTTGCTGAAGTAGCAACACCACAAGTAACAGAAGCTGCTGCTGGATCATCAAAAGCAAATCCTGGCAATGCTTGAGTAATGGTAAAATTGGTATTTGAAATATCAAAGAAAATATTTCCTACAGCTTCTACTTTAATACGAGCAGTAGTAGATACCGTATTAGGAATTGTTATAGCTTCTGTACCATCATTAGGTGTATTTTCTGCCAATACGTATGGCCATGTATAACCACCATCTGTTGATAATGAAATTTTCACATTTGCACAACTTACTGGAGCTAAATCACTTCCGTTTACAGACCATGTAACTGTTTGCGTAGTTAATCCTCTCCAACTTACTGCTGTGTTTGGTACACTTACTGCAAAAGGACCTGCTGTTCCGTTTACCGTTACTTGCATATCTGTAAATTGTGTTTGACCAACTTTAATTGGAGCTGTAGAACTATATGGAGAATTATCTCTAACGGTTAATCTGAAATTCAATGTTCTTGCTACAGAACTTAATGCTTCAATATCAATACCAGGAGTACCACCAGTTAATGGACCTGTTGTTAATCCACCAGCTAAAACGGTAGCCAATTGAGGACAAATTCTTGTTGGTGATGCAGTTGGTTTGAAAGACAACCAGTTTGGTCCAGCTGCTTTTGTTTGACTTGCTTTGCTATTTGCACCTGAAACAGTTGAGTTGTCATTTTGTTCCCAGCAATATGTTAATGCATCATTATCTGCATCCGTTGCTGATCCTGTTAATGCAAATGGTGTACTTTTTGGAATGATGTAATTAGCTACTGGAGCTACTACTGGAGTAGCATTTGTTCCAGTTAAACTTGTTGTAATAGGACAAGTTTTGGTAGCCAAATTTGCTTGAATTTGAGCAATTGACGTTTCATGATAAATGTCGATTGAGTGTCCTGCAACGTCTTGACTAGTAATACCTGCATATCCCATAATGGTGATACCTGAACCTACTTCTTTATTAACACCCGAACCTTCTAATGACATAGAAAAAGTATGGTTAGCACCAAGTTGGTGACCTACTTCATGAACTACGTAATCAATATCAAAATTATCTCCTTGAGGAATGGCATCAGCTGGAGATGTAATTCCACTTCCTTTTCCACTGTTACAAACGCAACCAATACAACCTGCGTTTCCACCACCACCAGAAGCACCAAACATGTGACCAATATCGTAGTTAGCATCTCCAATTGTAGCAGTTAATGTTGTTTGTAATTGGCTGTTCCATTGACCCATTGTAGTGTAAGGATCAGTTGATGCTACATAATAAATTACTTGAGTAGAATTGTCTATTAAATTCAAATGTAAAGCAAGGTCTTTTTCGTAACAACCATTACAACGTGTAAGTGTTGCGTTGAATGCAGCCAATACCAATCCAACTTGTGCGCTACTAGTAGCACCAAAATAGTTAGAATATTCTGCGTTACAAGATTGTGCCAAACGCATTGTTTTTAAATCTCCTGTTGATCTTGAAGTTAATCCTGCATTTGAAACTTGTGCATTTAAGCCTTCAGCTAAATTTTGATCAGGAGTTGAACAAGTCCATGGTAATTTTCCTTTATTTCTGTTTGAACTAAATACTGCATAAACAGTATGATCTTGTGAATATGGCTCAATAAATTCATTTGGTTTGTCTGTTCTGAAAACCATCGTTTGAATGCCTTGAGGAGAGAAACTTAATTTTAAAGTAGCGTATTTATCAGTTAAACCTTTTCCAGAAAAAGCCCTGATCATTGGAAATCTTGCTTGTAATGCTGCATCAAAATTAGATGCTTCAAATACTTCAAACTGCTCGATTTCTCCTGCAGCGTTTGGTAAAGAAATTACAACGGTGTGTGATGTAGAATTGTTTACTACTTTAAACAATTCTTGTTGCATCATTTCAGCATTCAAATCGTATAATTTGAATTGTGTTGGAAATGATAATCTTGCCACACCCTTGTCTGTAGTGATTTTCGTTAGACTAGTGTGCGCTGACCAAGCATTTTTTTGTTGTGCAAAGATGGTTAATGATGTGCTCATCATGAAAATCAATGCAAAGCTTAATTTGTAAAATTGTTTCATTCTTTTTTTTTTAGGTTTTTATATTAACAGGAATAATTCCGATTACCAGTGCTTGAATTTTGTTTAAAACAAAATTTTGTCATTCAAAAAATGACTAGTGTCAAATGTATTACTAATTATAACTTCTGCCAAAATTGAAAGTATTTTTTTTATTTTTAAAACAAATAAGAAAATTATGTTTTATAAAAGGGTACATGCGAAGTTTTTTACACAATCAATATTTTAATAATGTTTTTTGAAATTTTGCTGGCTACATGTTTTACAAAATCAGCGAAATCAATTGGTGCATTAGAATTAGCACCATCAGAAATAACTCGAATGGTGATAAAAGGTATGTTGAACTCAAAGCAAACTTGCGCAACAGCAGCACCTTCCATTTCTACACAGAATAAATCAGGAAAATGTTGGATTAGGTTTTGACGCGTTGATTCATTAGAAATAAACTGGTCTCCACTTGCAATATCTCCAATATGTGCTTTTTGATTTTTTAAAATTGAAGTATATGTTGGATGCGCATTATCATAAAGCAGCTTATTTTCAATGGCACTATTTAATTTTTCAAACGCATCATTTACCCAATTTGTATCTGCTTCAAAATGTCCTATACCTAGCATTGGAATTTCAAACTGTTCAATGAAAGGACGGGCATCCATATCGTGTTGAAAAAACTTTTTTCCTATGACAATGTCACCAATGTTTATTTCATCGCACATCGCACCTGCAACGCCAGTAAAAATCAATTTATTGATGTTAAACAAATTGATTAATGTAGTAACGGTGCTGGCAGCTGCTACTTTTCCCCATCTGGAAAAAACCAACACCACATTGGTATTATTTATTTTCCCTTGGTGATATGTTCTCATACCTATTTCATGTTCGGTAACATCTGTCATGAGTTCAAGAACACCAGCGATTTCTTCTGGCATTGCGCCCATAACGCCAATGGTTTTATTTTCTTCTTGTGTTATCATAAATATTTTTCTCCCTTAATTCTACTGCGAATGGCATTTGCAGGAACGCCATATATAATTTGGTTGTCTTCAAAATTTTTCAACACCAAAGCTCCGCCACCAATTACATTATGCGCACCAATTTGCACACCATGTTTTATTGTAGCACTGATACCTACTGATGTAAAATTGCCAATCGAAACATTTCCACCGGTTGTCGCATTTGGCGCCAAACTTGCAAATGCGCCAAAATGGCCATCATGATCCATACTTGCTTTTGTGTTTATAATGGTAAACTCTTCGATTCTTGTATCGCTGTTTACAATTGCTCCGGCCATGATGCAAACGCCTTCGCCTATTTTTACCCCTTTGGCAATTTGTGCCGACGGATGTATCAAAGTAGCAAATTTGATGGATGGATGTAATACAGAAATTCTTTCTTTAACCAAATGGCGTACCCAATTGTCACCAATGGCAATAAATAAATGCACATCTTTATAGATAGGTTCAGACAAAATGGATTCATCTCCTAAAATACCATAACCCAAAACAGTTTTTTCAAGATTAGGATTATTTTCTATTAAACCAAGCAATTCAAATTTTCCTTGCTTTTCAACAATGTCAATAATGACTTTGGCGTGTCCAGAAGCGCCAATAAGGATGAGCTTTTCTTTTTTCATGAAAAAATATTGGGTTTAAAAATACATAAGTTTTATCATTACCATTCAAAAAATCATTTTACCAACTAGCTGATGTGAAAGACATAAAATGGTATAAATTGCAAACAAATAAAAACCACACCGAATTATATGAATCTAGAATTAAATAAAAATGAAGATGCCCAAAAAATGGCATGGAGTTTCATTCGACAGAAATTAGAAATTATTGCTGAAGGCGGCGGAAATAAAGCCATTGCCAAACAAAAAGAAAAAAATAAACTTACCGCTCGTGAAAGAATTGAATACTTAATTGATGCTGATAAACCATTTGTAGAAATTGGCGCTTTTGCGGGATATGAAATGTATCCCGAACATGGTGGTTGTCCTGCAGGTGGCGTGGTAGCAGGAATGGGTTATGTGAGCGGTCGCCAATGTATTATAGTGGCCAATGATCAAACGGTAAAAGCAGGCGCATGGTTTCCGATTACAGGAAAGAAAAATTTACGCATGCAAGAAATTGCCATGGAAAACCATCTTCCGATTATATATATTGTAGATAGCGCGGGCGTTTATTTACCCATGCAAGATGAGATTTTTCCGGACAAAGAACATTTTGGTAGAATGTTTAGAAACAATGCCAAGATGAGTGCAATGGGTATCACGCAAATCGCTGCCGTTACAGGCGCTTGTGTTGCCGGTGGGGCCTATCTTCCCATTATGAGCGATGAAACGTTGATGGTTGAAGAGGCAGGTTCCATTTTTTTAGCAGGTCCATATTTGGTAAAAGCTGCAGTAGGCGAAGATATTGATGCCGAAACCCTAGGCGGAGCTGTTACCCACACCGAAATTTCAGGTATAGCAGATTATAAATTCAAAACGGAACAAGATTGTTTGGATCAGGTAAAAAAAATAATGGATAAACTTGGTCCGATTAATTACGCTGGGTTTAATCGAACAGAACCGAAAAATCCAATTAAAAATATTGAAGAAATTTACAGTGTGCAAAGCGAAGGGAATACCAAAACCTATAATATGCTCGATATTATTGATAGTATTGTAGATGCGGATAGCCTAGATGAATTTAAAAAAGATTATGGCAAAACAATTATTTGTGGCTATGCCAGAGTAGATGGTTGGGCTGTAGGTATTATTGCCAATCAACGTTTGGTGGTAAAAAATAAAAAAGGTGAAATGCAGTTGGGTGGTGTGATTTATGGTGATAGTGCCGATAAAGCTGCTCGTTTCATTTTGAATTGTAACCAGAAAAAAATCCCTTTGGTGTTTTTACAAGATGTAACTGGGTTTATGGTGGGAAGCAAAAGCGAACATTCTGGTATTACTAAAGATGGTGCAAAATTGGTAAATGCAGTTGCCAATTCAGTGGTGCCTAAAATTACCATCATTGTTGGAAATTCTTATGGCGCTGGAAATTATGCCATGTGTGGAAAAGCGTACGATCCTAGATTTATTTATGCGTGGCCTTCTGCAAAAATTGCGGTGATGGGTGGAGAACAAGCAGCAAAAACCATGTTGCAAATTCAAGTAGCTGGAATGAAAGCAAAAGGAAAAGAAGTAACACCCGAAGCGGAGAAAGAATTGCTTGATGGGATAACGGCAAACTATACCCGACAAACAAAACCCGAATATGCAGCAGCACGGTTATGGGTAGACGCCATCATCGATCCCAAAGAAACACGAAAAATGATTTCTGAAGGAATAGCTGCCGCGAACCATAATGCGGTAATTCCTGAATTTAAAACGGGGGTGTTTCAGGTGTAGGAAGCCATAAAGTTTGGGAGTTCCCCTTCGGGGAATTTTAAACACGAAGACACGAAGACACGAAGTTAACATATCCCCTTCGGGGAAGATGTTTTTAAACACGAAGGCACGAAGACACGAAGACACGAAGTTTTTTTGAAACCAAGAATCATTTATTTGAAAAACACACCCAACCTTAAACCATTAAACCCTTAAACCAGCGCAGCGTTTTAAACCTTTCTTTCTCATGACCGATCACATAAAAATATACACAGATGGCGCATCTCGGGGAAATCCTGGAAGGGGAGGGTATGGCGTGATTTTGATGTATAATCACCATCGAAAAGAAATGTCAGGGGCATTTAGATTAACCACCAATAACCGTATGGAATTATTGGCTGTTATTGAAGGATTGAAAGCCATTACCAAAACAAATATTCCCATTCATATTTATTCAGATAGTCAATATGTGGTTAATTCAGTTGAAAAAAAATGGCTTGATGGCTGGATCAAAAACAATTTCAAAGGCGGTAAGAAAAATCCCGATTTATGGAAGCAATATCACGAGATTGCAAAATCTTTTGTGATTAAATTTCATTGGGTAAAAGGACATTCAGATAATCCATTCAACAACCGTTGCGATGAGTTGGCCACAGAAGCAGCTGATGGCAAACATTTGCAAATTGATGAAGGATATGAAAAATCAATTTAGGGACGATAGTGCTTACATTATTTTCTACAGCTCACGGTTTCAACCGTGGGTATAAATCGAAAATTTTTTGTAATGGTTTCAACCATTTATTCTTATCTGAAAAAAGGAAAGATAATTAAGCCAATTGCTTCTTTTCTGCAAACTTTGAATACACTACATAAGTTCCAAATAACAAAACGCTGAAACATAAATCAATAGCCATGCCATTTCTTAAAAATGGTAAACCTGCAACTAAGCAATTCGCCCATCCTTGAATGCCTGCGCCATAAGTAGATGCATTTTCAAATAAGAAACTGTTTGTATTGCTTAAGAAAAAGAAAACCAATGAAGAAGCAATTGAGTATCCTGCCACAGAAATTAGATTTGTCTTTTTCATGGTAAATCCAAGAACGGTTACAAACAACAAAGACGCATAATTTCCAATTTGTCCCATTCCGTAAAATCCTGGAGCAATATTGAAAACTTCCAACATCAAATCTGAAACAAACATGGCCAATACAGGAATGGCAAAAGCCCATTTTTTATCTTTTATTAAAACGCCACTAAATAATGAAATGGCAATAATTGGATTAATGCTATGTGGGAATGAAGCTACTTTCATTGTTGCAGCCAATACGATTAAACTCAATCCGATGATGAAAGTCGTTTTATTTTGATTCATGTTAAGGTTATTTGTGCAAAAATAGGTAAATCAATACATGTTTTTTCATTTAGTTTTTACCGTTTTATCCTCATTGTGTGGATAGTGCGTTTTGTTATTTTTGATTATGGCAAAACATATAGAAACAGGCAAAAATGGAGAGTCGATTTCTGTTGAATATTTAGTAGGATTACAATATCAAATGTTGCACACAAATTGGCGGCATAAGCATTGGGAAATTGATATCATTGCTACTAAAAATGGGGTATTACATTTCATCGAAGTAAAAACCAAATCGACCAATAAGTTTGGATTTCCTGAAGATGAAGTAACGCCAAAGAAGTTCAAATTTCTAACCCAAGCTGCCGAAGAATATTTATTCTTAAACCCTCAATGGAAGCGCATTCAATTTGACATACTAGCCATTACACTTTATCCCCAATTGGAAATAAAATTAATTGAAGATGTGTACTTATAATTAATCTCTTGGCATTCTCATACCACCGCCGCCACGACCACCACCAAACATATTTTGCATCTCTTTCATTGGCTTTATTTCAATGCCTTTTGGCATTTCAAATTCTTTATTGTCTATGGCTTTTTCTAAATCAATTTTTGTTACATATACTTCCATTACGCGTCCTCTTCTCATTTTCATTTCGTAGCCCATTACAAACCCCTCCACTTTTTCAAGTCCATTCAACGTCCCGCCCATCATGCTGCCCATGCCTGGCATTGCACTCATACCACCAACTTGTAAAATATTGTTCAGTTTAAAATCTGGTGCTACCCAAATTATTGAGGTGTCTTTTATTCCTAAAAATTTAGACGTTATTAAATATGCTTTTGTACAATTAAATCCTGCAATTTTTTTGCTTTCTTTGGTATAACTAATTTCAGTTGTAGGTTCCACTTTTACGCGTTCTTCTCTTCTTGCATTTGAGCTCGTATCTCTTTTTCTTCTTTCTGCCATCATGCTATCACGTTGTTTTTGCATCGCAGCTTGCTCTTCATCCGTTGCCACAAAACCAGATTTATTGCCCATCATTTCAATAATGGTGGTCGTTACTTTTTTTTCATTATCTCTAAAAATGGTTGATTTGCCCATTTCAGATTTGATGTTTGTTTTTACAAGATTGTCTTTTAAATATGTCGTAAAAAAAGTTTCTCCATCCATCATCGTTCTAAAATTCATACCACCACGACCTTCGCCACCGCCGCCAATATTTTGCACATCCTCTTCTTCAGGTGCAATCACATTCATTGTGGTATTTATTGTGGCTTGCGTATATGTTTTTACTTGAGCTTGAGCTTGTGCACTCATTAAAATGGCACATGCGATGATTATTTTTTTCATTGTATAAAATTTATTTGCGAATTTAATCAATTAATTGGTTCTGGCTCTTGGTGCAGTGTATTAATCGTTTCATGATTCTCACAATGTATTCAAATTGTTGTACTAGCAAATGTTAGAAGCTTTTTATTTTAACTCACTTGTTTCGTAAACAATTGTATTATTATCAATTTTCTCTAAGTCAATTACAATATCATTGTACCAAAATTGTATATAATTTTCAGAAAAATCAATTCTGTAACAGCCAAGTTTCTTTAAATGCTGAATTAATTCTTTGTTTCTCTTTATGTATTTATTTATTTCTTCTTTTTCATTATTGGATAACCCATATTTACAATAAACATTCTTGGATATTTCTTTTTTGTCTAGATTGTAAGCTGCTAAACATTCATATTTAGTCAACGGTTCAAATGAACAATAATATTCAAACTTGTTAATATTTATATCAATTGTTTTCCATGTGTTAAGCAAAATAAATAAAATAATAATCCAATTTATTGAGTAAAATACAAACTCTTTTAAAAAAATACTTAACAAACAAAATACTATTATATTGGTTATGATAACTTCTAAATAAATAAATGGATTAAATAAAATAATTACTGATGATAAAATTGCAAGACCTAAAAATGTGAAGAATAAAATTTTTTCACTAGGTTTATGAAATCTACGAAATAACATTTATGCTATTTTTTTTATTTTTTTAAAGTTGTTTTTATAAATAGATATCCCCCGTTTTATCGAATACGAATCTTTTACATCGTCAAAACCTGTTTTCTTCAACTGATTTAAATTTGCGTCTGTCAATAGCAAGTGTTCCACCAAGTATAATTCCACTTCCGTATTTTATCATTGGATTAACATCTTTTAATAATGTTTTGTTTATCAAAATAGAACTCAAGCCAGTTATTACGGAAACTACAATTTTTTTTGTGAAAAATAAATTTTACGTATTAAAATTGATTTCATAAGTACTTTTTTTATATTTTGTAGAGTCAATAAATATACCAAAGTGTTATTTGCCAAAAATTGCCATTTTGCCAAAATTTTAAGGACATTTTTGAAAGTAATCGGGTCATAAAAAGAAATCTAAACCTTTGCCCAATGATAGTATTTTGTGTCAAATGTCATTATAATACAGGTTGTCTGAATTACTAGCGTTTTGTTTTTGAAATTAAAAGTGAATAACCCTTGCTTTGATGTTAATAACCTGTTGATAAACAAAATATTTAATTATACATTAATTTGAATTTTTAAAGTTTTAAAGTAGTGAATCATTATTTTTTGCTTTTTTTGTTTGATTAGATGCTGATTTTATCAACAACACCCCCGATGTTTACATTTTAGTTATAATTATCAATCATTTTCACGTAGGTTTGTTGCCTAAAAATATAGAAAAGTGCGTTTAAAGAGTTTAGAAATTAAAGGATTTAAAAGTTTTGCAGACAAAACCGTTTTGCATTTCGACGAAGGCATTACTGGCGTTATTGGTCCAAACGGTTGTGGAAAAAGCAACATCATCGATAGCATCAGATGGGTTATTGGCGAACATAAAATCAGTAACCTCAGAAGTGAAAATCTAGAGAGTCTTGTTTTTAATGGTAGTAAAACCAGAAGCGCAAGCGGCTTGGCAGAGGTTAGTCTTACATTTGAAAATACCAAAAACTTATTACCTACCGAATTTAGTACAGTTACCATTTCTAGAAAATATTATAAAAGTGGAGAAAGCGAATACCGTTTAAATGATGTATCGTGCCGCCTTAAAGACATTCACAACTTGTTTATGGATACCGGTGTTAGCACCGATAGTTATGCAATCATTGAGTTGGGCATGGTAGATGATATTATTAAGGATAAAGAAAACAGCAGACGTAAAATGCTTGAGCAAGCTGCCGGCATTACCATTTACAAAACAAGGAAAAAAGAGGCTAAACTTAAGCTTGATGCTGCCGAACAAGATCTTGCTCGTATCGAAGATTTGTTGTTTGAAATCAATAACCAACTTAAAAGTTTAGAAAGCCAGGCGAAGAAAGCAGAGAAATATTTTGAAATAAAGAAAGAATATAAAGAAATAAGCATTGAATTGGCGAAAGCGGCTTTGGAAGGATTCAACATCACTTATCGCGATTTAAACCAACAACAACAAGAAGAAGTTGACAAACGCATAGAACTTGAAACGGCTATCGCAAAAGAAGATGCTGCACTTCAACAAGAAAAATTAAGCTACGTTGATAAAGAAAAAGCTTTACAACAATTGCAGCAAGATTTCAATGGTATGGTTAGTTTGGTGAGAACCAAAGAAAGTGAAAAAGGTTTGGCTACTCAAAAACTTCAACACTTAAAAGAAAGAAAATCTACGCTCGATGAATTTTTACAAAAATCAACCGGACAAGTAAAAGGATTAGAAGAAAGCATCAGTTTTACCGGAAATCAAATCGTTGAAGAGCAAGCCAAATTAAAGCAAATTGAAGATGGGCTTGTTGTTTTAAAATCAACATTAGAAGATAAACGTAAAGTTTTCGACGACCAACGTGCAGCCATAGACGCCATGCGTAGGGAAAATCAAACCATTCAAAGAAACCAGTTTGATGCAGAAAAGAAAGTAGCTATAGCAGACACTTCCATTCAAAATATGCAACGTTCATTAACGCAGCTTTTGGAAGAAAAAACCAATCGTGTCAATCAAATCAAGCAATTAGAAGAAGATAAAATTCAGAAAGAAAAAGCGCTACAAACGGGACAAGAAGAATTGCAGAAATTACAGGAAGCCCACGAGTTTGCTAAAGAACAAATCTTTCAAACGCAAACGGTGCTCGAAGGATTGAGAAGCAATTTGGCTGACGAAAACAGAAAATTAGATGCCAAGAAAAATGAACACGATCTTTTAAAAAGTTTGGTGGATTCATTGGAAGGGTATCCAGAAAGCGTAAAGTTTTTACATAAAAATACAGGCTGGAATCATACTGCACCATTGCTTTCGGATATTATTTATGTAAAGGCAGATTATAGAGCAGCAGTTGAAAATGTGTTGGATCCATATTTGAATTATTACGTGGTTAATAATTTAGAAGAAGCATTGCAAGCCGTTCATTTATTAGATGCAAACAAAAAAGGCAAGGCGAATTTTTTCATGTTGGATAAATTTCAAACATCAACATCTGTCGCTCAACCAAAAGACACCATCAAAGCAATGGACGTAATTGAGGTGGATGCTAAATACGCGGCACTTGCTCAAAATTTGTTGGGCAATGTGTTTATTGCGGATAATGAAGAAGCGTTGAATGACAATTCAGAAGCGATAATTTTAGAAAAAACTGGAAAGTACGTTAAAGGAAAATATGCACTTACCGGTGGTAGCGTAGGATTATTTGAAGGTAAAAAAATTGGACGTGCAAAGAATCTAGAAAAACTTGTTGTGGACATAGAAGCACAATCAAAAATTGTTGCTGGTATAAAAGAAAATATTCAACTTAAGCACAACGAAGTAATTACATTCAATAATCAGTTGAAAGAGCAGGCGATAAAGCAAGCACAACAAGAAATCAACGGACTAAACAATCAGATTTTTGGCATTCAAAATAAACTGGAAAATTTAATTCATCAAAACGGAATTGCTGAAGGAAGAATAACGGATTTAAACACAAATCTGCAAACCAATCAGGATGCCATTGCACAAACCCGTATTGAATTAACTGCTTTTAATAAAGCACTTGAAGAGATGCAGCAAAAAATTGTGTTGATTGAATCTGAATATTCAAATGCGGAAAAAGAATACAATGCTTCGAGTGCTGCTTTCAACGAAGGCAATTTGCAGCATACACGTCAACAAAGCAAAATTGCCTCCAACAAGCAAGAGCTTGAATTTAAGTCAAATCAATTAACTGATTTAGTAGCTCAAGTTAATGCGAGCAATACACAGCTTGCAGAAGTGATTGGGAATATTGAAACAACTGATGTAGAGCTAAAGCAAATAGAAACTGATTTAATTTCTTTGATGCAAAATAAAGATGAGGCAGAAAAGAATTTGAATATAGCCGATCAAGCATATTACAATATCAGAAATATGCTGGCGGAGAAAGAAAGCGAATTGCGCAGCAAACAAAAAACCAAAGAAGGCATCGATACTTTATTGAATGAAATCAAAGATCGATTAACCGAATTGAAGTTGCAATTGGCGGGAATGAAAGAGCGTTTGCATGTAGAATTTAGAATAGATTTAGATACAATTATCGACGAGCCTAGAACATCTGAAACTCCATTAAATGAATTGCAGGAAAAAAATGAAAAGATGAAAAAGCGCCTTGAAAATATGGGCGAAGTAAATCCTACTGCAATTGAAGCATACACAGAAATGAAAAAACGTTATGAGTTCATTCTTGAGCAAAAGAATGATTTAGTAACGGCAAAGGATAGTTTATTGCAAACCATTCAAGAGGTGGAAGCAACAGCCAATCAACAATTCTTGGATACATTCAATAAAACCAGAGAGAATTTCCAAAAAGTATTTAAGGCATTATTTACAGAAGAAGATACGGCTGATATGGTGTTGGTAGATCCAGAAAATTTATCTGAAACTGGAATTGATATTGTGGCAAAACCAAAAGGCAAACGACCGAGTAGCATTGGACAGTTGAGTGGGGGAGAGAAAACCCTCACCGCAACAGCATTATTGTTCGCTATTTACCTCATCAAACCCGCTCCATTCTGTATCTTGGACGAGGTGGATGCGCCTTTGGATGATGCCAATGTGGGCAAGTTTACCAACATGATTAAACAGTTTAGCGAAAACTCACAGTTCATCATTGTTACGCATAATAAAATGACGATGAGCGCTGTGGATGTGATTTATGGAGTTACGATGCAAGAAGCCGGGGTAAGTAAATTGGTGCCTGTTGATTTTAGAAGTTTGAATTAATTTCTTATAAAATTAATTTCCCAATTCTGCCATTTCCACCAGCGAAATAAACTGCATTTCCTTTTTTTGCTTTTCGGCAAACATGAAAACCTGTGTTGGAAATAGAAGTGAAATGTTGTCCATTATCGTTGGTAATATCTACACCATTTATTCCGCAAGTCACCCAGGTTTTGTTTTTTATAAATTCTACACAACTGCGGTAGCCGTGCGGTGGCTGTGCAGATGAAACCCAGTTTACACCTGCATCAGAAGTAAACGAAAAATTTTGAGTAGTGCTGTCTTTAAAATTAAAATCGCCACCCACTACCATAAACGTATTTTTATCTTTAACCGCAATAGAATTGGCACCAGTTGATTCTTGTCCCTGAATGATGGGAAGTTTTATTTTCTTATCACGAATGAAAATGCTTGAGGTTAAACCACCTGACACAAATACGGCTTCTTGTTTGTTTAACCTTCTGATGTTTGTACCACTGCTGGCAAAACAAGCTTCGCCAACATTAGCAATTGGTTTGTTTGCTTCCGGGATTTTCTGCCAGTTTTTTCCACCGTCAAAAGTTCGGGCTATGAAAAATTTGCCATTGATGGGATCCCCAATCACAATGCCGCTTTGCTCATTCCAAAATTCCATCGCATCCAAAAACATACCTGAAGCAGTGTCTTTAAATACCACGTCCCATTTTTGACCACCATCAATCGTTCTTAAAATATAAGCCGGTGTATCAATGCTCATAACCACAGCAGTCATGTCGTCGAATGCTTCAATATCTCTAAATTCTTTTTTCTCAAACCCCGGAACTGTAATGAATGTCCATGTTTTACCCCCATCAATACTTTTTCCCACCGTACCACCGCTTCCACTTACCCAAACGGTATTGTCATTTACTACAGATAACCCACGAATGGATGTTTTGGTGCCATTGTTTAATAGCTGAACCGATTGAGCAGTTGATATTTTAATGATTAAACAAAGTAAAAAGGGGAGTAATGTTTTTTTCATGTTGGAAATGTAGAATTAAAAAGTGAAAAGTTAAAATGTGTAGAAGTTTTTTTTGCCACGAACGAAGTCGCAAAGGCACGAAATTTTTTTTCGACACGAAGGCACAAAGACTCAAAGACACGAAGTTTTTTTATAAAACGAAGAAGTTAGTAATTGGAAAATGCTTCCAACCTCTTTAACTCATTGAACATATTGAACCATTTGAACATTTTCTTGCTACAAAGACACAAGGAAATAAGGAATAAGAAACTAAAAATAAGAAACAAGGAAATGCAGCTCCAACTTTTCGAAATGCCCAACCTTTTGAACACATTGTAAGGGTTGAAAATATTCAACCCCTACGATCTCAAAAACCTCAAAAACCTCAAAAACCTCAAAAACCTCAAAAACCTCAAAAACCTCAAAAACCTCAAAAACCTCAAAAACCTCAAAAACCTCCCAAACCTCCCAAACCTCTCAAACCTCTTCAATCCTCTTCAATCCTCACTTTAAAATGAATCTCCGCTTTTAATGCAGAAAAAATCTTAACGATTGTATCAATGGTTGCGCTATTAGCGCTGCTTTCTAATTTGGATATTTGTGCTTTTTGAACGCCAACCAACAAACCCAGCTGCTCTTGTGTTAAGTTGCGTTCTTGCCTTGTTGCTTTTATCATTCTGCCCAAAACATCCATGCGCAATTCATGCTCATAGGCTTCTCTATTTTGACTGCCTCTTTTTCCAATGTATTTATCTTTCATTTCTGAAAGCGTTTTAGATTTTACAACTGACTTTGACATGATTATTTCAAATTTAATTGTTTAAATAAATGCTTCTAATTTGTTCCGCTTTTTTGATTTCACGCATCGGAACTTTGTTGGTTTTTTTTATAAATCCATGCGTTGCAATGACCAAAGATTGTTTTTCTTTTGACGTATCCCAAAACGCTAGTAACCTGATTTGTAAACCTGAAGACAGAATCCTGAATTCCCAAATATTCGTGTTTATTTTTTTGAATAGTTTAGGATCTTTTGTTTGTTCAGCCAGGTCTATCACATAAAGTATTTTCTCTACTACTTTTTTATCTAGTGTGTCAAAAAATATTTCGGTCTTTTCTAAAAATATTGTTTCAAAATATTTCAATTTATTTGCTTTACTAAGTTAATAATAAGTTTCTAAAAATAGAAACATTTAAAAAAATGACTTGTAAATGCAAATAGATAAATTGTTATAGATTGGCAATGGTTATTTCAACTGTAAATGGGGTTGTTTTTCACTCGAGGACACAAACAAAGACACGAGTAACAAAGACACAAAGACGCAAATAAATAATGAATAAGAAACTAAAAATAAGAAATAAAGAAATGCAGCTCCAGCTTTTCGAAATCCCCAACCTTTTGAACTCATTGAACGTATAACCTTTTGAACGTTTCTTGGTTTCCCGCAAAGCTCGCAAGGGAGCAAAGACGCATGGAAATAAGGAATAAGAAACTAAAAATAAGAAATAAGGAAATGCAGCTCCAACCTTTTGAACATTTTCTTGCCACGCAAGGAAATAAGGAATACGAAACTAAAAATAAGAAACAAGAAAATGCAGCTCCAGCTTTTCGAAATCCCTAACCTTTTGAACGTTTCTTGGTTTCGCGCAAAGCTCGCAAGGGAGCGAAGACGCAAGGAAATAAGGAATACGAAACTAAAAATAAGAAACAAGAAAATGCAGCTCCAGCTTTTCGAAATCCCCAACCTTTTGAACTCATTGAAATCATTGAACATCTTGAACCAAACCTCACAAACTTCACAAACCTCACAAACCTCTCAAACCTCAAAAACCTCAAAAACCTCCCAAACCTCCCAAACCTCCCAAACCTCTCAAACTTCAAAAACCTATAAACAAACCCTTTTTTCACTATTTTTGACCTCGTAAAATAATAAACCAATTTCTTTTTTAATGAGCAACCCCATTTTTAAAATAGACGCTCCGATTGAGCAGATTATTGATATTGAATTACTAGGCTCTAGTAGCACACAATTGGAATTGAATGATGATTCCTTTGCAAAAATTGCCAAATGCCGCAAATATCTCGATGATAAAATGACGGGAAATGATGAATTACATTATGGTATCAACACCGGTTTTGGCTTTTTGCAAAATGTAAGAATCGACAATAATCAGTTAGAAATATTGCAGGAAAATCTGATTAAATCGCATGCTTGTGGTATGGGTGATGAAGTGCCGTCTGACATCGTGAAAATCATGCTTGCGCTAAAAATTAAGTCGTTGAGTTATGGACATTCAGGCGTACAAACCAAAACGGTTGAGCGTTTGATGGACATGTACAACAAAAATATTATTCCCGTTATTTATACACAAGGTTCACTAGGTGCTTCCGGCGATTTAGCGCCTTTAAGTCATTTGTGTTTGCCCTTGCTCGGCTTGGGTGAAGTATATTTTGAAGGCAAAAAAAGTCCAGCATCGTTTGTTATGAACAAGTATTCATGGGAGCCAATAAAACTTCAAAGTAAAGAGGGACTGGCTTTAATCAATGGTACCCAATTTATGAGCAGTTATGGTTCGTATTGTTTGGCTAAGTCGCATCGTTTAATGCAATGGGCAAATATCATAGCCGCTATAAGCTTCGAAGGATTTGATGGGGTGGTGTCTCCGTTCAATAAACATATTCACGAAATTAGAGCGCACGAAGGGCAGGTAAAAATTGCTGAAACCATGCGTGATTTATTGAAGGGTAGCGAAATCGTTGCTCAACAAAAATCTCAGGTTCAAGATCCATACTCTTTCCGATGTATTCCTCAGGTGCATGGGGCTACCTTAGATACGATTAATTATGTAAGTCAGGTTTTTATCAAAGAAATAAACTCCGTTACTGATAATCCAAATGTTTTCCCCGATGAAGATTTAATTTTGAGTGGAGGGAATTTTCACGGACAACCATTGGCTTTAACCCTTGACTTTTTATCAATCGCGATGAGCGAATTGGCAAATATAAGTGAAAGAAGAACCTACCAATTGATCAGTGGTTTACGTAATCTGCCACCGTTTTTGGTTAAAAACTCTGGATTGAATTCTGGCTTTATGATTCCGCAATATACCGCTGCTGGAATTGTTAGCGAAAACAAACAATTATGTACGCCAAGTAGTGTGGATTCAATACCTTCAAGTATAAATCAAGAAGATCATGTAAGTATGGGTGCAAATGGTGCGGTGAAATGCAAACGTGTTATTGATAATGTAGAAAAAGTATTGGCGATAGAATTACTAACAGCCATTCAAGCGATAGATTTTAGAATGCCATTAAAAACTTCCGAACAATTGGAAAAAATCATTGTTTCATTTAGGAAAGAAATTTCATTCAACGACGCCGATCGCATCATGCACGATGATATGATAAAATCAGTTGCTTTTTTAAACACTTATAATTTGAACAATTAAAACATAATTTATGTCTGAATTAAAATACGATTTTGAAAAATACAAAACCCCAACGGGCACTACATTAAATTGTAAAGGTTGGGTTCAAGAAGCGGCATTAAGAATGCTATTGAATAACTTAGATCCCAATGTAGCCGAGCGCCCAGAAGAATTGATTGTATATGGTGGGAGAGGAAAGGCTGCACGTAACATTGAATCGCTTGATTTAATTATAAAAGGACTAAAAGATTTAGAAGAAGATGAAACCTTATTGATTCAGAGCGGAAAACCTGTTGGCATTTTAAAAACGCACAAAGATTCTCCTCGTGTGCTAATCAGCAATTCGCAGCTTGTACCCAATTGGGCAAACTGGAAACATTTCGATGAGTTGGAGAAAAAAGGGTTGATGATGTACGGACAAATGACCGCAGGTAGTTGGATTTATATCGGCAGCCAAGGAATTGTTCAAGGCACTTATGAAACCTATGGTTCGGCAGCTACAAAACATTTTGGCGGTTCTTTAAAAGGCACATTAAACGTTACCGCAGGTTTGGGTGGAATGGGCGGTGCTCAACCTTTGGCCATTACCATGAATGAAGGGGTTGCACTTGTTGCAGAAGTAGAGGAATGGCGCATCGACAAAAGGTTAGAAACCAAATATCTCGATGAGAAATATTTGAATATCGATGAAGCCATTGACAAAGCACTTCAATATAAAACCGAAGGAAAAGCAATAAGCATAGGCGTTTTGTGTAATGCGGTAAATCTTTTACAGCGTTTGATTGAAAGAAATATTGTGCCTGATACCTTAACGGATCAAACCAGTGCACACGATCCTTTAATTGGATATATTCCGCATCATTTAAGCAATGAAGAAGCCAATGCACTTAGAACCGAAAATCCGGATGAATACATTAGACTCAGTTATGTAAGTATGCGTAAACATGTTGAGTTGATGATTGAGTTGCAATCGATGGGTGCTGTTACATTTGATTATGGAAACAACATTAGAGCTAGAGCAAAAGAACAAGGTCTTGAAAATGCATTTGATTTCCCTGGTTTTGTACCGGCTTATATCCGTCCATTATTTTGTGAAGGTAAAGGTCCGTTTAGATGGGCTGCATTAAGCGGAGATCCTGAAGACATTCGTGTTACAGATGAATTAATGATGGAATTATTTCCAGAAAATGCAGGTATGATTCGTTGGATGAAAATGGCGAAAGAAAAAATTGCTTTCCAAGGATTACCAGCGCGTATTTGTTGGATTGGACAGGGTGAAAGAGAAAAAGCAGGATTGGCATTTAATGAATTGGTTAGAACGGGAAAAGTAAAAGCACCAATCGTTATTGGTCGCGATCATTTAGATACAGGATCCGTTGCAAGTCCAAACCGTGAAACAGAAGCGATGTTGGATGGTTCTGATGCGGTAGCCGATTGGCCAATTTTAAATGCTTTGGTAAATACGGCTGGTGGCGCAAGTTGGGTTTCATTACATCATGGCGGTGGAGTAGGAATGGGCTACAGCATTCACTCTGGAATGGTTATCGTAGCAGATGGCACCGACGATGCAAAAGCAAGATTGAGCCGTGTGTTAAGAAACGATCCAGGAATGGGTGTTATTAGACATGCAGATGCGGGTTATGAACTTGCTCAAAAAACTTCCGATGCGCATCATTTAGATATAAAAAAGAGGTTGAGCTAAAATATGGTTTAAATCGCTTCGCTGGTTTAAGGGTTTAATGGTTTAAGGTTGGAAGTATTTTCCAATAATTAGCATCTTTGTTCAATAAAAAACTTCGTGACTTTGTGTCTTCGAGCCTTCGTGTTTCAACTCCCTTCACCTTTCGGGGGAAGGGTTGGGGAAGGGGGCTCCAAACCACAAACCACAAACCACAACCACAAAACCACAAACAATTTTTAAAAAAAATAGCCCACGATTCAAAACCGTAGGCTATTTTTCTAAAATGATTTGGCATTAAAACTCAACACCAACACCCAAATTAACATCAATCACACTCATTCTCTGATGTAAAATAGCACTGGTTTTACTACCTCCAGCGGATAAGTCATAACTCCATCTTGGCTTCATGTAACTATAGTCGATGTTTGTAAAAATGTTGAAATTATTGGCAAATTTATACTTGAAATCTGTACCCAATTGCCAAGCAAATGCATCCGACCATTTATCAGATGTAGCTAAAGTGACACCTGAAATTTCTTCCAAACTAAATTTCAATACGGGTGCATTGGCACGTGCATATCCCACAAGCCCTTTTACATCCATAGAAAAATTATCGCCAAGGTCAATCGTTCCCATAGGGCCAGCAAGAATTCCAAAATATTGCCAGTGATCAGTTGAAGATGGAGTAGTAGAGAGTGGCAAATATCTTTTAGCCGCTTCTTCATCAACACCAAAATTGGAGAACATAAATTTACTAGCAATTCCAAAGTTTTTAATTATGTGATAGCTCCCTTCCAGATTGATGTTGAATCCTGTTTTTGCAAATCCAGGGTCTTGGAAGTGATTGTAGTCTTTGGATTTAAAAAAAGATACAGGAAATGCAAATCCAGTTGATAATCCAATGTTGAATTTTTTAGTTTCCATTTTTGATGTTGTCTGACTGTATGTTGCAGATATCATCAATAGCATTAAAGTTGTAATAAACAGTTGTTTTTTCATGTTAATAATTTTAAGTTAAATAATTAATTACTCCGTAAAAATAGAATGGATTGTATCCGATTTAAATGATTACAGTTGAATTGAATTTGATTCAAATCATTACTTTCAGCAGTGTATAAATCAATTTCATAACTCCAATGGAGTGACATGTTTTTTGTGTTTTTTTATTTCAAATATTTCTAAAATCATGATATAGATTACCCAATAGTGTTCTGTAATCATGTATTAGAAATTATATTATCCTCATTTTTATTTTTCTAAAATAATCCCTTATGAATGTAGTGTTTGAAAATCTTGGTTTGAAAAAATGCAATCAATTGATATCTAATGTTGAGTTTTATGGAAAACAAATTGAAGCTTTAGAAATGATGTTGAATGATGTAATGGTAAGATTTACCAATAATATTAGCTTCGATAAAAAAACATGGTATTCCAATTCATTTGAAGAAAAAAAACAAGCCATTAAATTATTGAAAGAAAAGTTAGAACAAAATAAAAACATCTTAAATCATTCTACTTTATCTGAATTTAATGTTGAAGAAAATGTTGAAGAAAATGATGAAAACGAAAGCATTAAAAATTTGAGTATTGAAGTGTATAATCTTGAAAAAGAAATCAATGAATTGAGTAAGTCGCTCAAATATTTTTTAATTGATATTTTGTAAATAAAAAAGCCTCCGAATATCGAAGGCTTTTTATATAAAGATATTATTGTTGTTTATTGAAGTTTTGCCAACCACATTGAAGCATTCATAAATAATGGGGCATGTGTGTATAAACTCCATGATACATAAAGTGTATTGTTTGGTGCACCTGTCCCATCATCAATGGGTGAACTATCCGTTACAGCAAATACACGTCCGGTTCCATAAGTCGATGAAGCGCACATCACTTTTGTTGTACTGCTTTGTGAAGTACTGTTTTGCCATATTAGTCCTTGAACTGTAGCATTTGCTGTTTTGTTCAAAGATAATGTAGCTCCATTGTGATAATCTAGGTTTGTAACAGAACCTTCAGTTCCTCTTAAAAGAGGATTGCCTGTGCTGTTGGTTAATACGTTGGTACTTAGTTGCGTAATGTTAGTAAGTTCAATTGCCATACCAAAAGGATTTACCTTAATGCCATTGTTTGAAAATAAATCATTCCAAATCATTGGAGAATCCCATCCATCATTATCTCTGTCCGAAACCGTATGATCAGCACACATAAATAAACCACCACCATTGGATACAAAATTTATAATAGCTTGTTTTTCTGATAATGTGAATTGTTTATTTGGTTCAACTACAACAAATACATCATAGTTTTTTAAATCTTGAGTGTTTGTTGTTACACCATAAGTAATTAATCCAGTTGTAGGAAGCGTTTCAACGGTATGTCCTTTTTTTACCAATGCAATTCCCCAACTTGATAAAGCGCCTGTCCAATATGTAACGGCTGTTGTAGATGTAATGGTTGATTGTAATGGTGTTGGAATTCTTTGTGGGTTACTATTGTCTTCATCAATTACCCAATCTGCGTTACCGGCAGTTTCGGCTTGAGAAGCATCAAATAGAAACTTCTTTACTACAGTGGCATTTGATACATTTGATGATTTAGGAGATACAATTGCATTTTGTGTGTTAATGATTTCGCTGTCCTGATTTTGTTTAGAACAACTGCTGAAAGCCAACACAAAAAATGCTGCATAAAAAAGGTGCTTCATAATCTGAATTTTAATTTTCCCAAAACTAACTAAAAATTATTACTACTTTCGAAAATTCTTTCTTATTGGTTATTCAAGATTTTTAATTTTTTACACATGCAAATACCAGAACATATCTCCGGATTAAATGAAAATGAGGTTTTAGAGAATAGAGCGGCTTTTGGGAGCAATAATTTGGAAGTAAAAGAAGATCGGGTTTTTTGGAACGTGCTGCGCGAAGTAATTTCGGAACCTATGTTTATTTTGTTGGTTGCTTCTTGCATTATTTATTTTTCGCTAGGTGAAATTAAAGAAGGATTTATCATGCTGGGCTCAATTTTACTTGTTTCCGGCATATCTATTTATCAAGAGTTTCGTAGCAGAAATGCCATATTATCACTAAAAAAAATATCCGCTCCGCATGTAAAAGTTTTGAGAAATGGAAAGCTCATCACCATTCAAACAGAAGAAATTGTGGTTAATGACATTGTTTATGTTGAAGAAGGCGATGTGATTTCGGCAGATGGTAAAATAATTTTCTCCAACGACTTCTCATTAAATGAATCCATTTTAACCGGTGAATCTTTTCCAGTTGAAAAAAATAAAGACAATCATCCCGAAGTTTTTAGGGGAACATTGGTTGTTTCAGGAA
>Ga0304730_1000588_pt1 | contig 30708 bp, 27 predicted proteins | sample M_130628_MF_Meta_FD_190474 | JGI IMG/M metagenome (GOLD analysis project Ga0304730, IMG submission 190474) | Freshwater microbial communities from Lake Montjoie, Canada to study carbon cycling - M_130628_MF_MetaG (v2) (version 2) | ecosystem: Environmental > Aquatic > Freshwater > Lake | place...
TTATTTTCAACACTTCAAAACTTCCCCCTTGGGGGATTGAGGGGGCTACATTGTTTACTCACAATTTTTATTGATATTTGCGAAGAAAAAAATGACCATCTAAACTAAAAATCATAGTCATTTTTCAAAAATAGTTATCCACCTAAATGGATTAATACAAAATGAAATTACTAATTAAACAAGCAAAAATCATCTCTTCAAACACTTCTTTTCATGGTGAGATTAAAGACATTTTAATTGAAGATGGTGAAATTAAAAGTATTTCGGATTATTTAGACATTCAAGCAGATAAAGTTATTTCATCTGAAAACTTACATGTGAGTATAGGCTGGATGGACGTGTTTGCTCAATTCTCAGATCCTGGATATGAGTTTCGCGAAACACTAGAATCGGGTGTTGAAGCCGCTGCAGCAGGTGGATTTACCAACGTGATGATTGCTCCCAATACAAACCCTACATTATCATCAAAAACCCAAATTGAATACATTGTTCAAAAAGGCAGTCCGCTTGCAGTAACCATTCATCCAATTGGTAGTATTACTAAAAATGCAGAAGGTAAAGAACTTTCTGAAATGTACGATATGCATCTAAGTGGCGCCATTGCTTTTTCTGATGGAACGAATCCTGTACAACATGCCGGAATTATGATAAAAGCTTTGCAATATGTTTTGGCGAATCAATCTGTAATCATTCAAATTCCGGATGATAAAACTATAGCGTCAAATGGATTAATGAATGAAGGGATAATTAGTACACAACTTGGACTACCTGGAAAACCTGCCATAGCTGAAGAATTGATGATTTCAAGAGATATTGAATTGGCGAAATATACCAACTCGAAATTGCATATCACCGGCGTTACTACCAGAAGAAGTATTGAAATCATTAATGAAGCGCAACAATTGGGCATTAATGTTACCGCATCTGCCACACCTTACCATGCTTATTTTTGCGACGAAGATTTGACGGATTACAACACCAATCTAAAAGTTAATCCGCCACTTAGAACTCAACATGATATGCTTGCCGTTAGAGAAGCCATTGCGGAAGGTGTTATTAATTGTATTGCCTCTCACCATACACCTCTTCATACCGACGAAAAAAATTGCGAATTTGAATATGCCAAATTTGGTATGATTGGATTAGAAAATGTATTCGGTGTATTGAATGGCCTTTCGAAAAACATAGACACTCTAATAAATCAATTAACCACAAACCCAAGAAATATTTTTGGTTTGCCTATTCCCAAAATAGCTGAAGGCGAAATGGCTTGTTTAACTGTTTTTGACCCAACCATTGAATACATATTTGAGCAATCGAATATCAAATCAACATCTACGAATAATCCTTTTTTAGGAAAAACATTGACAGGAAAAGTATTGGGCATTATCAATAACTATAAAACTATTTTCAATTGAATTTAAGTACACTTAATTCTACAAAAAAAGGCATGTTGCTTTCTTTATTGCTTATCAGCACTGCGCTAATTTGCTTTTATTTACTCAAGATGCCTGATAATGGCTCAAGTCAGTACATTATTTTTTTTGTTTTTATCGCTGGATTATTATTGGGACTTTATCAATATCGTCAACTAAATCCAGAATCAGGGTTTAAGCAATTATTTGGCGAAGGATTTAAGATTTATATAGTTGTTGCTTTTTTTATGGTCATTTATTCTTGGATTTTTTATAAGTATAATCTACAAATTTTAGAGGAAGCCATTACATTTAATGAACAATTAATAATAAAACAGGGCAACAAAACCATGCCTGAAATTGCAGATAACACAAAAAAATTAAGACAGATTTTCATTCCAATGATGTTGGCTTTTAATACCATCAAGTACTTGCTTATGGGAACGCTGGTTACCGTGGTGGCTTCAGGATTTTGGGGTAAAAAATAATTTAATCTGGATAAAACGTATATTTGATTTTAGTGAATAACACATAATATTATGGATGTATCAATTGTAATCCCGCTATTAAATGAAGACGAATCGCTTCCCGAGTTGTGTGCTTGGATAGAAAGAGTGGTTACCCTTCAACGTTTGACATACGAAGTGATTCTTATTGACGACGGAAGTACAGATAATTCTTGGAAAGTTATTCGCGAATTAAGTGAAAAAAATCCCAACATAAAAGGTATAAAATTTCAGCGTAATTATGGAAAAAGTGCTGCACTAAACGAAGGATTCAAAGCAAGTCTAGGCGATTACATTATTACCATGGATGCCGATATGCAGGATAGTCCAGACGAAATTCCTGAGTTGTTAAAAACCTTATCACTTGGACAATACGATTTGGTCAGTGGTTGGAAAAAAGTTCGTTACGACAATACATTTACAAAAAATATACCCAGTAAATTGTTTAATGCAGCAGCAAGAAAAATGAGTGGTATCAAATTAAATGATTTCAATTGTGGGTTAAAAGTATATCGCTCTAATGTGGTAAAAAGCATTGAAGTTTATGGCGAGATGCACAGATATGTACCCGTGTTGGCAAAATGGGCAGGTTTTAGAAAAATTGGCGAAAAAGTTGTAGAACATCGTCCAAGAAAATATGGTGTAACTAAATTTGGTTGGGATAGATTTATAAATGGTTTTTTGGATTTAATGACCATATTTTTTGTAGGGAAATTTGGAAAAAGACCCATGCATTTTTTTGGTTTATGGGGAACTGTTTCGTTTGCATTTGGATTTATAATCTTCTTGTATCTAACTGTTTCGAAATTCATGTTTGCAGTAACGGGAATGACTGAACGCCCACTTTTCTTTTTTGCTTTATTAGCGATGATTATGGGGACTCAACTTTTTCTAGCTGGATTTATTGCAGAGTTGATAACGCGGAATTCTTCTGAAAGAAATCATTACCTGATTGAGAAAAAAATTGGACTATAAATTTCGATAGAATATTGAATCAACAAGGTAAACATATCGTCATTATTGGACCAGCACATCCGCTAAGAGGTGGTTTGGCTTCTTACAATGAACGCTTAGCACATGAATTTCAACAGAAAGGAAATAAGGTAACAATTTATACATTCTCGCTTCAATATCCCGGATTTCTATTTCCAGGAACTACACAGTTTTCTACTGAACCCGCACCATCTGATTTAAAAATTAGGGTTTGTATCAATTCTATAAATCCAATCAATTGGTTGTTGATAGGTAATGAATTAAAAAAAATCAAACCAGATATTATTGTTGTAAGATATTGGTTGCCGTTTATGGGACCATGTTTGGGCACTATTTTACGCATAGTAAAACAAAATAAAAAAACACGAATTGTATGTATTGCCGATAATATCATACCACACGAAAAAAGACCTGGCGATTTACCTTTTACCAAATATTTTTTAAAATCGGTTGATGCTTGCATTACGATGAGTGAGCAAGTATTGAAAGATTTGAAAGGCGTTAAGCCAACATTGCCTGCAAAATTTGTGGCGCATCCGCTCTACGATAATTTCGGAGAAAAAATAAATCAATCATCGGCTAGGAAAATATTAAACATAGAAGAAAATATTTCAATTGTTTTGTTTTTTGGGTTTATCAGAAAATATAAAGGATTAGATATTTTATTTGAAGCCATTTCGACACTAAAAAAATCGAGTTATTTAAATGGCAAGATCAAGTTTTTAATAGCTGGCGAATTTTATGAAGACAGAAAATCATACGACGATTTAATTAATCAACTCGGGATTCAAGATGAATTAATATTGCGTACCGATTTTATTCCGGATAGTGAAGTGAAAAATTATTTATGTGCTTCGGATGTAGTGATACAGCCTTATCGCAGTGCTACTCAAAGTGGTGTAACCCCATTGGCCTATCATTTTGAAGTACCTATGATTGTTACCAATGTAGGCGGATTACCAGCGTTAGTTCCTCATCAAAAAGTGGGTTTGGTTTCAGAGCCGGATGCGTTGTCCATCTCAAAAACCATACAACAATTTTTTGCTGAAAATCCCAATCGCTTTTTACCCGGATTGGTTGAAGAAAAGAAAAAGTACAGTTGGGATGTGATGGCGAATGAGATAATGAAAAGTTGAGTGTTCATCTGATAAATTAACCTAACAATAATTCAAATTAAAAAGTAAAAAAAACAAATCAACAATGCAATGTTTTTTAATTTTGACTTTTTAATTTTGACTTAATCATAAATCATGAAAAAACTAATTCTCTCCATTTCAACCATTGCTTTTTTAATTTCTTGTTCTGATAAAAATGAAAAATCTGTTTCATTGGATAACATGCAATGGATCGACCTTACGTATGCATTTGACAGCACCACTTTATATTGGCCAAATAATGTAAAAAACTTTGAGCATTTTACAGATGCCGAAGGGGTAACTCCGCTTGGGTTTTATTATTCATCATATAGCATTTGTACACCAGAGCATGGCGGTACACATTTGGATGCACCCATTCATTTTGCCGCAAATAAAGAAACGGTTGATCAGATTCCTTTAAATAATTTGATTGGAAATGCTGTTGTAATTGATGTGTCAAAAAATGCTTTAGCCAACCGTGATTATCAAATACGCATAGCCGATATTGAAAACTGGGAAAAAGAAAATGGTCAAATTCCAGAGAACACAATTATCCTATTCAAAACCGGTTATGGCCAATACTACCCCAATCGTGAAAAATATTTTGGCACACCCAATAAAGGCGCAGAAGCCATACCAATGTTGCATTTCCCAGGTATTGATCCAGAAACCACAAAATTTCTTGTTGAAAAAAGAAAGATTAAAGCATTGGGCTTAGATACCCCGAGCATAGATTATGGACAATCGAAAGATTTTAAAACGCATCAAATATTATTAGGCGCCAACAAACCAGGATTTGAAAATGTAGCCAATCTGGATAAATTACCAGCCAAAGGAATTTATGTGATTGCATTGCCGATGAAAATTGGAAAAGGAAGTGGCGCGCCGTTGAGGATTGTGGCGGGAGTTGAGAAATTGTAGGGGTTGAATATTTTCAACCCTTACAAGAAATCTTCAACCCTTAAAAGAAAGGTTTATGAGGTTTTAGAGGTTTTTGAGGTTTTTGAGGTTTTTGAGGTTTTTGAGGTTTTTGAGGTTTTTGAGGTTTTTGAGGTTTAAGAGGTTTTTGAGGTTAGAACTTACTACATTTAAAAATCAACTTGTTTTATGAGAATGTTATTTTTTCTTGCATCTTTATTTGCGATTAAAATCGCTGATGCTCAAAAAAACTATGTGGCTAATCTAAAACAAGTAGAAAAAATTGTTCAAGAAAATTCGCGTTTTTTAAATGATGGATATAAGCGATTGCATGAGTTTCCAGAGTTAAGTACAAAGGAAATTAATACGGCTGCTTTTTTAAAAACAACGATTTCATCTTTTGGATATTCGATTTTGGATTCTTTGGGTTATCAAAGTTTTGCTGCTGTATTAAAAAACGGCAACGGGCCTGTTATCATGTACAGAACTGATATGGATGGACTTCCCGTTAAAGAAGAAACTACGCTCCCATTTGCCAGTAAAGCCATCGGAATAAAAGACAATGAAACCTTTCCAGTGATGCATGCCTGTGGTCATGATATACATATGAGTACTTGGTTGGGATTGGCCAAAGTAATGGCAGAAATGAAAAATGAATGGAAAGGCACCATTATTTTTTTAGCCCAATCAGCAGAAGAAACTGCCCAAGGTGCAAAGCGCATTATTAGTTCGGTTAATTATAAATCATTGCCCAAAGCCAACTATCAGTTAGCCGTACACGATCATGCCGAATTGCAAGTTGGCGAAGTAGGGTTTTGTGATGAATATGAAATGGCAGCTGTAGACATGATAAACATTACCATCTATGGCAAAGGTGGTCATGGCGCAGCACCACAAAAATGTATCGACCCTATATTACTTTCTGCGCAATACATTACCGAAATACAAAGCATCATCAGTAGAAGCTTACCTCCTATTGAATCAGGCGTAATTACCGTTGGTGCAATAAATGGTGGTACCGTTGGCAATGTTATTCCCAATCAAGTGGTGTTGAAATTAACTATAAGAACGTTTAGTCAGGACAGTAGAAACATCATCATGAAGCGCCTAAAAGAAATTGGCGATAATTTAGCAAGAGCGGCTGGTTTACCTGAAACACTTTTACCTAAATACGATCTACTGGATATGAGCATTCCATCAGTCTACAACAATCCAGAACTTGGTAAAAAACTCAAAGATTGTTTTAATAAATACATGGGCACAGCATCCGTGGTAAAAATAAAACCCATGATGATTGGGGAAGATTTTAGTGTTTACGGACAACAATCGGATTCAATACCATCATACATTTTATGGATGGGCACTCTAACTGCAGAAAGAAGAGCCAAATCTATACAAAGCAATATTGAAATTCCTGCTTTGCATACGTCAAAATTTGCGCCTGATTATGAGCAATGCATTCCTCAAAATGTTATGATGATGAGTGCTGCAATGTTGGAGTTGTTTAATAATGGGGGGAAGTGAATTTTGGAATAAAGGATAGATGATTAAATAATCATTTCAACTCCCTTACAAACTCCTCTATCCCAATCGTTGCAGAAGCTTCAATGATTTTCAAGTTTTGCAAATTGCCAGTTGGTGGTATTTTTTTATCGATGATAAACTTGGGCGTTTCTTCTTGTAGATAATGAATTAATCCAGCTGCTGGATATACTTGCAATGAAGTGCCAATTAAAAGAAAAACATCAGCAATTCCCATAATTAATGCAGCGTCTTCGATAAGTGGCACTGGCTCTTCAAACCAAACAATATGAGGTCGCCATTGAGCGCCATCGGGTGCGGTATCTCCCAATTGAATATCTGTTTTAATGGGATGAATAATTGACTCATCGTTAGAACTTCTCATTTTAAAAATCTCGCCATGTAAATGAATAACATTGGTAGAGCCAGCACGTTCGTGCAAATCATCAATATTTTGTGTGATGATGGTTACGTTATATTCTTTTTCTAATTCGGCTAATGTGTGATGTGCTTTATTGGGTTTAGCATCTGCCACATCTCTCCTACGCATGTTGTAAAAATCAAGCACCAATTGTGGGTTCTTTTTAAATGCGCGCGGAGTTGCCACATCTTCAATATTGTGCCCCATCCACAAGCCATCACTTTCTCTAAAAGTCTTCAAACCACTTTCTGCAGAAATCCCTGCACCAGATAATACTACGATATGTTTTTTATTCATGACAAACTATTTTTCTCCAGCCAATTCTAAAATGATTTCCCACTCTTCATCTTTTACGGTTTGTACAGAAAGCCGACCAAGACGAACCAAATCCATATTTGATAATCTTGGATCAGATTTTATTTTTGTAAGAGGGACAGGATTTTTAAGCTTTTTTATCGGCTTTAAATCTACCACTACCCAAGCTTCCTCTTCAGTTGTAGGATCTTGATAAAAGGTTTTCACCACCTGAGCAATCCCCACAATTTCAACACCTTCATTACTGTGATAAAAGAAAACTTGATCTCCTTTTTGCATGGCTTTTAGATTGTTGCGTGCACCATAATTTCGCACACCATCCCAAAAGGTTTTTTTATCTTTTACAAATTGATCCCAACTATATTTGAAGGGTTCAGATTTAACGAGCCAATAAGACATAAGAGGTTTAATGGTTTAATGGTTAAAGGGTTTAATGGTTACTTACCATTATTTTTTATTCAAATTATTTAATTATGCAGTAACAATACTTATTATTAAAATTACATTAAAAATAGAAACGCGAAAACGGAAAAAGGTTACAACCGTTAAACCATTAAACATTAAACCAGCGAAGCGATTTAAACCATCCTTCTTTAACTCCTTATCGCCTTCACCGGATCCATTTTGGCGGCACGTGATGCGGGAATAATTCCTGCTAAAATGCCATTTGCCAAACAAATACATACGGTGGTAAAAATCATTGGTGCCGATAAATACACCGGAAAATCTAAAGGCCCTGATAAAATTAAGGTTAAAATATACACCAACAATAAGCCAATGGCTCCACCTAAAATACACAAAATTGATGCTTCCAAAAGAAATTCAAATAAGATCGTTCCTTTTTTAGCACCTATCGCTTTTTTTAATCCAATTATCGGTGTTCTTTCTTTTACAGTAACAAACATAATATTGGCAATGCCAAACATTCCCACAATCAAACTTATTCCGCCAATGATTGAACCTACAATGTTTATCGTTACAAATGAATCCGATATGGCTTTGCTAAATGCTTCAACACTATTCAATGAAAAATTATCTTCTTGCAATGGACTTAGTTTTCTTATCTGACGCATTACCCCGCGTAGCTCTTGGCTCAGTGCATCTGTGGTTGTATTTTCAGCACCCTTCACAATCAAAATGGGATTTGCCATTTCTAGATCAAATAAACCTCGTGCATATTTGTTATTCAACATCACACATTTATCATAATCCCAACCAATAAAACTTTTACCTTCTTTTTTAATCACCCCAACTATGGTAACTTTTTTCCCTTTTACATCAATCTGCTTTCCTATTGCTCGATCTGCAGAACCAAATAAATCTTCGGCATTGGTATAACCAATCAAACAATTATTTGTTCCATTCTCAAATTCGGATGAAGAAAAATATCTACCCACTTCAAATTGCAATGGTTGGATTTTAATTTGTGATTCATTGATACAATATATCGTTGCGTTTTCAATGACCTCATCTTTGTGTGAAACATTTGTAAATGATTGCATTAAATAGGTAACTGATTCTGTCAATGGTGAGCGTTGTTTGATTAAAACGGTTTCCTCATTTTTCATAATTGGTCTTGCACGATATTTCCACATTGGTTTATCAGGGCCACCACTGTAATCCCATTTGTCGATGTAAATGGTATTGTTGCCCAAACTTTTCACTTCATTTTGAATGTTTTTTTCTAAACTACCAACGGTTGTAAGTACACCAATAATACAAAAAATACCAAAGGCAACACCGGTCAAACTCAATGCTGTACGCAATTTATTAACCTTTAGTTCTTTAAAAGTTAACCTTATGGAGTTTTGAAATATACTAAGCGATTTTCGCATGACGCTAATTTACAACACTAAATTTAGTAATGATATGTTTGTGGTTATTGGTTTGTAATTTTCTACAATTTATTATTTTACTTAGCCAATAATAAATTATTTATTTGTTCTTCAAATTCCGAAGCATTCATTTCGGATTCTATAAATCTTCTTTTCCCATTTTTTTTATTAATAAATAATGTGGCTGGAATAGATCCGCTCCAACTTGAATCAAATGCGGGGCAAAAATAATCGGCATTGGTTTCATCAAGCCAAGTGGTATTCATTTTAAGATGCTTTTTTTTAATAAAACGTTTTAGCTTTTTGGGATAATCTTTATCTGCATCTACACTCACAAAAATCAATCTTATTTTTTCGCCATATTTCGCTGAAACATTTATTAAATCTGGTATTTCTTCCACGCAAGGCTTGCAAAATGTAGCCCATAAATTAATGATTAGCAAATCTACCTTTGCAGTATCCGCATATTGTTTAAAATCGACTACTTTCCATTTGGGAATGTTTTGTGCAGAGGAAGAAAAAAAACAAAATGAGATGATTATAATGGTGATTATTTTATTCATACAAGTAAAATTAAAGTAAAAAGGGCCATTTATTCATTTTCGTAAACGTTCCCAGTATTTTGATTTTGGTCAATCCCCTATTTCAAGTTATTTTCGCATTCAATTATAAAAAATCAAAACTTATGACATACGACGTAATCGTTTTAGGCAGTGGTCCGGGTGGATATCCTGCAGCAATCAGAGCTAGTCAATTGGGTAAAAAAGTAGCTATTGTAGAAAGAGAAAGTTTGGGCGGTATCTGCTTAAACTGGGGATGTATTCCTACAAAAGCATTATTGAAAAGTGCTCAGGTATTTGAGTACACAAAACATGCAGCTGACTATGGTATTAAAATAGATTCAGCCATTGCAGAATTTGAAAACGTAATCAAACGCAGTCGCGGTGTAGCTGATAAAATGAGTAAAGGCATTCAATTTTTGATGAAGAAAAACAAGATTGATGTAATCATGGGTAATGGTAAATTGATTGCGTCAAACAAATTAGAAGTGACCGCTACTGATAACAGCAAGCAAATTCTTGAAGCAAAAAATATCATTATAGCAACCGGCGGTAGAGCTCGCCAATTGCCGACTATGCCTATCGATGGAAAGAAAATTATTGAATATAGGTTAGCTATGTCATTGCCAACACAACCTAAAAGCATGATTATTTGTGGAAGCGGTGCCATTGGATGTGAGTTTGCGTATTTCTATAACAGCATGGGCACACAAGTAACTATTGTAGAATTCATGCCACGAATCGTTCCTGTGGAAGATGAAGACATCAGCAAGGAAATGGAAAAGCAATTTAAAAAACAAGGCATGACCATAATGACCAACAGTGAAGTAACGAAAGTAGATACTTCTGGGAATGGGGTAAAAGCTACAATCAAAACAGCTACTGGTGACGTAGTATTAGAAGCTGATATTTTGTTGAGTGCAGTTGGTGTGGTAGCAAATATCGAAAATATTGGATTGGAGTCTTTGGGTGTAAAAACAGACAAAGGAAAAATCATTGTAGATGCAAATCAGCAAACTAGTGTAGCTGGATTGTACGCCATTGGTGATTGTACACCAGGACAAGCTTTGGCACACGTTGCAGCAAAAGAAGGCATTAATGCAGCTGAACATTTGAGTGGTCATAAGCCAGAACCAATGGATTATAACAATATTCCGGGTTGTACATATACTTCTCCAGAAATTGCTTCTGTAGGATATACAGAGAAGGCCGCTAAAGAAGCTGGTTTTGAGATTAAAGTGGGTAAATTCCCTTTCATCGCCAGTGGAAAAGCAGTAGCAGGTGGCACAACAGAAGGATTTGTAAAAGTTATCTACGATGCTAAGTACGGCGAATTCCTAGGTTGTCATATGATTGGAAACAACGTAACAGAAATGATTGCAGAAGCAGTTGTTGCACGTAAATTAGAAACAACCGCACACGAAATCTTGAATGCAGTTCATCCACACCCAACCATGAGTGAAGGATTAAAAGAAGCAACCGCTGCAGCTTACGGCGAAGCGATTGATATTTAATACTCTTTTGGTGTAATAATCCAAAATAGAAAATAATTTAAAGGCTCGAAATTTCGGGCCTTTATTTTTATTAAAAACCTAATTTAAAAGCATCATGTTTTCCATCAAGGTTTTAGAATTTAAAAATCAGGATAATCAAAGCCCCAGCGGGGCGGCCTGATCATAATTTAAAAGCATCATGCTGTCCTTCAAGATTTTACAGTTTCAAAATCAGGATAATCAAAGCCCCAGCGGGGCGACCTGATCATAAAAGATAAAACAACTGATAATTGAGCTCCGTAGGTGCGACCTAAAAAAATCACCGAATTGAATAACAGCAAAAATCGAATTGGATGTTTAATTATTTTGATTGAAAAAACATGTCGCTCCTATGGAGCTATTTTGATAACGCTCTTATATATCTATAAACATGTCGCTCCTATGGAGCTATTTTGATAACGCTCTTATATATCTATAAACATGTTGCTCCTACGGAGCTGAGAAAAAGTGGCAACCATGAAGATTATAATGAAATAAAAACTTTTTCAAACAAAATATGTAGGTTTGTAAACCTTGGCAGAGATAAACATCATATTAAACATACTCGAAAAGTTGAAAGCGGAAAAGTCTGATTCCGTTTTTATCAATAGCTTACATCATCAATTTTGTAATCGTGGAGGATTAAGTAAAAAACAGCTAGAAGGTCTTTTTTCAAAAGCAGAAAAATCTGGTATTATCTCATCTGCCAAGCTAGCTACATTAGACGCCATCATTAAAAAGAAACCTACCCGATACAAATCAGATATTCCTTTAAAAGCGCCAGAGCCTGAGAAAAAAGAATCTGTGTTGCCTTTAATTGAACAAATTTTGGAGAAATTTCCACAACATAAAATGGCCTTATTTTTACATGCCAAAAGCACCAACAATCAAATATTGACGGATGCTGAGATAGCAGAAATAAAACGTTTGGCTAAATTGTTAATAAAGTAAAAAAAATAAAAAGTGAAAAGTGAAAATTAAAAAATGAAAGTATATTCAACAATTTTGATTTTTTAATTTTTACTTTTGAATTAAATATTCTAACATGAAAAAAGTTATTCTTGCATTTATCACCATTTTATTTTTTTCCGTTCAAACTAAGGCTGATGAAGGCATGTGGTTGCCACAATTATTGCAAATGCTAAATGAAAAGGAAATGCGTAAAATGGGTATGAAACTTCGTGCCAAAGATATTTACGACATCAATAAAAGCAGTTTGAAAGATGCTATTGTAAGTTTAGGTGGTTTTTGTACTGCAGAAGTAATCTCCGACAAAGGATTAATCTTAACCAATCACCACTGTGGATTTGATGCCATTCAAAACCATTCTACGTTGGAAAATAATTATATCAAAAATGGTTTTTGGGCAGCCAACAATAAAGGAGAACTTACCAATCCAGGTTTGTTTGTGTCATTTATTATAAATATCGAAGACCTCACCGAACAAGTGTTACGTGGCGTTTCAAATGAAATGCCTGAAAAAGAAAGACAAGCTTTAATTGAAAAAAATATTGCACAAATTAAAAAAGATTACAAAAAAGAAACCTATCAAGATATTATTGTTCGACCATTTTTTGATGGCAATAAGTATTATTTATTTGTAACTGAAACCTATAAAGATGTTCGTTTGGTTGGCGCACCTCCAGCATCAATTGGTAACTTCGGAAAAGATACCGACAATTGGATGTGGCCGAGACATACCGGTGATTTTTCTATGTTTAGAATTTATGCCGATAAAAACAATAAACCTGCGAGCTATTCTCCTGATAACGTTCCTTATGTTCCTAAGCGTTCACTTAATATTTCTTTAAAAGGGTTAAAAGAAAATGATTTCACCATGGTGATGGGATTTCCAGGTCGTACGAATGAATACTTGCCATCTTATGCGATAAAACAAATCATGGAAATTAGCAATCCGGCTAAAATAAAGATACGTCATCAAGTGCTGGATGTGATGGGCTCTTTTATGAGAAAAGATGAACTGATTAAAATTAAATATGCAGCCAAATATGCCAATATTGAAAATGCGTATAAAAAATGGCAAGGTGAATTATTGGGTTTACAAAAATCAAATGGCATAAAAAAGAAATTGGATTATGAAACTGATTTTAAGCAATTGATTTCTAATAATGTAGATTGGCAAAATAAATATGGTAGTTTACTGAGTGATTTATCTACTGCCTATGGAGATTTAGAACCTTTAATTATTCCGCGTGATTACTACAACGAAATTGTACCAAGAATAGAACTTTTCAATCTCGCTTCATCTTTCAATAATTTATTTAAAAACTATACTAAAGACACCGCTTTCAACAATAAAAAAAATGTGGAAGCAATTGAAAAAATAGAAGACATTTTAAAAGAATATGATGTTGCTGTTGATAAAAAACTATTCGTAACCTTGTTGAATTTATATGTTAATGATCAAAGCTCAGAATATATTTCTCCGAAATTATTAGAACTTATAAATGAATATAAAGACATTAATAAAGTTGCTGATTACATTTACGACAACTCTAAATTAACCAAAATTGACAGCATTAAAACTTTGTTGGAATACAGTCCGATGATTGTAACAGACATTATCAAAAACGACCCCGCATTTTCGTTATACATGAGCATGTATAATACCTATGTAAAAGAAACTTCGAGCATTGTGGTAGATATGCAATCCGATATAAATCGATTACAAAGAAATTACATGGAGGCGCAATTAACGGTGTTTAGCAATAAAAGATTTTATCCGGATGCAAACAGCACTTTACGTGTAGCTTATGGCAAAGTAAAAGGTTATGCACCCAAAGATGCGATGCAATATAATTTCTATACCTATATGGAAGGCATCATGGAAAAATACAAGCCAGGTGATTATGAATTTGATGTGCCTCAAAAATTAATCGATTTATACAATGCAAAAGATTTTGGACAATATGGTGTAAATGGCAAACAACCCGTTTGTTTTATCGCATCAAATCATACTACTGGTGGCAATTCTGGAAGTCCAGCATTAGATGCTAAAGGAAATTTAGTAGGCTTGAATTTTGATCGCGTTTGGGAAGGAACAATGAGTGATATCAATTACGATCCTACCATTTGTAGAAACGTAATGGTAGATATTCGTTATGTATTATTTATCGTTGACAAATTTGCTGGCGCTCATCATTTAATTGAAGAGATGAAGTTGGTAAAGAAGTAGGGAGGAACGGTTTGAGAGGTTGTAGAGGTTTGGGAGGTTTTTGAAGTTTGGGAGGTTTTAGAGGTTTGGGAGGTTTGGGAGGTTTGGGAGGTTGAAGATATTCAATTCGTTCAAAAGGTTCAATGGGTTCAATAAGTTCAATATGTTTAGCGCTAACCCAAAACAAAAATTGTATACAGATTGAAATTGTAAATAATTTCTTCCATGTAAATATGGGTTAGTTTTTTAAACGTTAATTTCAAAATTGTTGATCGCCCACGATTTAAATGGTGGGCGAAATTTTTCCAAAATCAACCCAATTCTAAAACCCCATTCTCATCATTCCGCCACCTTCTCCACGCATTGGATTTCCAGATTGCATTTCACCCGAAAATTTGTTCAGTTTACACACAAAACTAAACATAAAGTACCTTCCCAATCTATTAGTTCTGGTATCTGTAAATCCTGTTCCACTTACATTTCTACTGATGCCCACATTTTGATTCAACATATCTAAGGCCTGTATTTTAAATATCAGATTTTTCTTTTCTAGCAACTGCTTTTCAATAGTTGCATTAATGATTAATGGATTTGAAGTTGCATTATTGGCAAAACCTAAATTGATATATTTATCTACATCATAACTTAATATAAAATCCTTCGGTAAAAATATGCGTGAATTATGCGAAATTGTCCATGCAATTGTATTCGAATTTAATTCTGATTGAACTGAATATTTTGTACTGTTTAAATTGTAATTCAAACTAAAACTCGTTTCCAACCATTTTTTAATTTTAATGTCTGTTGAAAACCGCTGACCCAATACCCAGTTTTTCCCTTCATTTTTCAATTCCAATTTACCAGTGTCTCTCAAATACGAAATGTTATTGTTAAAAGCGATGTTTCCGCCAAGGTTAAATACAAACTTTCTATTCTGAATTGGTTTTGAAACATTGTAAAATCCTAAAATGGTGTAATTTCCATTTGCATTTTTATATTTTGTTTCCTGCGCTGCGCCACGCAATAATCTTGTGCTATTTACAATTTTATCCTGTGTAAATGATGCCGTTAAATTCCCAAAAAAAACATTCCCGGATACAAAATCAAAATTATTATATCGCATGCTGAATGTGTTGGTAAACTCTGGTTTCAAATCAGGATTACCAATTGTTATAAACTGCGGATTCGATTTGTCTTCTATCGGTTGCAGTTGTGTATTGCTCGGTTGATTCGTACTTCCGTTATAATTAATATTCAATGACCTACTTTTTGAAAAATTATACGCAAATCTGATTACCGGATAAAAATTCACCAAATTGTTTTTATAACTCGTATCTGCAGTTATTGAATTGGTGGTAATTTTTGCAGGTTGTGCCGAAAACCCAATAGTGTAATTATATTTTTTTTCTGTAGTTTTTAAATTAATTCCAATACGATGGGTAATGTATTCATTGTTGTAAATATTGCTTGATGTATCTACATATTCGGCTACTCCAGTGGAAGGATCCAAATTGTAGTTCTTTCGATCATTGCCAATAAATTGGTTGTTATATGAATAATTAAACTCTAAATTTCTCTTTTTACTTAAAGGTTCGGTATAGGATATCCTTGTTCCAAAATTTTTGTTTTTATTGTCTTGTAATACATTTTGATACAAGGTGTCTTTGAAACTACCAAACGGAGCAAAAATTTGGGTAATATTATCATACGCATCATCAGAGTCTGTACCGGATTTACCCGTATTTAAATTGATGGATAAACTCCTACCTCTTTTTTTAAATCGATGGTTAAATAATAAAGAGCTGCTGAAATTTGGCGATTTTGATTGTGTAATATTACGATTCAACCCTGAAGTATTTTTTACTGAATCGATTTTTGTTATAAAATCAGTAACATTGTTGGCATCATTTTCTCCATACGAAAAAGACGGATTGAACTTTATATAATTCATCGAATCTATTTTGTATTCCACATTAAAAGAAGCCCGATGATTTATCGCAACATTGTAATTATCTGCATTTTGAATGTATAATGAAGTTTTGTTTTGAAATAAACTTTGTTGTGTAGAATTTTGAATGATTGAACTTGATTTGTCAGAGACACTATAACTGCCATAAACATCAATTTTACTTCCCCATTTATCACGATAATTTATTCCAATAGATTTTACGGTATTTAAGCCATCATTGTTACCAAAATTCCCCATCACAGATGCTGCACCCGCGCCTCCTCTCCCAACGCCCATCGACCTTGCCATTCCTCCCATCATATTGCCCATGGCTCCACCACCACCTCCTCCACCAAAATTAAACAAACTCGCATTGGTGTTGTTCATGTTGCCAAATACAGATATTTGTTGATTGTTGTTGAACTTGTTAATAGATAATTTCCCAAGATATCTCGATGCTGTTCCATATCCACCTTCTATACTTCCAAAATACCCTTTGTTTTTATCTTTCCGTAGCTGAATATTCATTGTTTTCGTAGGATCTCCATCCTTTATTCCAGTAAATGCAGCTTGATCGCCATAGTCATCGATGATTTGAATTTTCTCCACCATATCGGCATTTAATTCTCTTGTAGCCGTGGTTACATCACCATTAAAAAACTCTTTTCCATTTACTTTTACTTTGGTTACTTGCTTTCCTTGGGCTGTTACCGTTCCATCTTTATCTACTTGTATGCCCGGCATATTTTTTAGCAAAGCCTCAACATTGTCGTTTTTTCTGTACATCGTGCTGTCTACCAAATACGCAATGGTATCTTCTTTTATCTGTACTTTTTGAGATTCTATGGTGATATTACTCATCAAATTGGAACCTGGATTCAATTCTATATTACCCATATTAAATTCACCCACTTGAGTTGTCAAGTCTATTTTTTTTAAAATAAAATCATAGCCAATATAAGTGATCAAAAAATTGTAGGGTTGATTGTACAATGATATTTTAAAAGCACCCTCGTCATCTGTTGTAATTTTTGAACTGTCTTTGGTTTGTAAATTAATTATTGAAACAGTTGCTTTGGATAGATTTTTTCCATCTTTAGATACCACTTTGCCACTTACTTTTATTAAATCCTGTCCAATAGAATATGATGTTATGGTAAGTAACATCACAATAAGATAAATTTTCTTCATTTTATTTTTTTATAAGATGCAAGTTCTACTTATTTTTCTCGATAGAATCTTTTTATTTAATTAATCACGCTTTTGAGGTGGATACTTTTCTATAAAAGAGGTCAATTGATGTATGAAAGTATCATTTTCATTAAACAAAATCTCGTGCTGAATGGGCAATACATATATCGGAAAGTCAATCAATTCTGTTTTAAATTTCTCCAACCTTACGGCATCTTTTTCTGTGGTGACGATTATTTTTTGTTCACTTTTGATTTTTTCAAATTGACGCATAATTTCTTTTAAATCACTGCTTGTAAAAATATGATGATCGGCATATTTTGTCATTTCGTAATAGTGTACATGATTCATTAAATGCCTTTTCAATGGTTCTGGATTTGCAATTCCACAGATCAACAACACGTCTTTTGAACGATCTAATGTTTCTCGCTTTTTTGTAAATAGATGATATGGCGCATCATATTTCAACGTACTGAAATAAACTTTTTGTCCATTTTGAGGATTGATTTCTTGTATGATTTTTGTGCGCTCTTGTTCAGTTAAATCATTTTTGCATTTAGTGACTACGATAATATCAGCACGCTTATAACTGGATTTTACATCTCTTAAATCTCCCATTGGGAATAAAAAATCTCGAGTAAACAAATTGTTGTATTCTGTCAAAATGATGTTTAACCCTGCAGTTACCCTTCTATGTTGAAAGGCATCATCCAATACAATTACCTGTGTTTCCGGCTTTTGATATAAAATTTGAGGAATAGCAAATAAACGCTCCTCGCCTACTGCAACTACAATTTCTGGAAATTTTTGATGAAACTGCATTGGCTCGTCACCAATTTCAATTGCGGTTGTTCCTTCCACCGCAATAAAAAAACCTTTGGTACGGCGCTTATATCCCCTGCTTAACGTGGCTATTTTATAATTCGGTTTTAAAGCATGTACAATAAATTCTGTCATTGGTGTTTTTCCTGTTCCGCCTATAGCCAAATTGCCTACACAAATCAATGGGAAATTAAATGTTGCTGATTTGAAAATCTTTTTATCAAATAAGGCATTTCGTACCCAAATGATCATTCCATAAATTATTGAAAATGGAAACAATAAATATCTGAAACTTTTCAGCAATTTGATTTCTTTTAATCTTGAATAAATATTGAAAATATGGTTGTTCCATAATTTCGTTCTTTGTTGTAATGCTCAAATTTTTTATAATCATTTCTGGGCGTATGCTCTAAAACAAACCATCCGCCTTTGTTTAGCAGTTGTTGTTTAAATACCATCCGTGGCAATTCATCAATCGTAGTTAAAGCATATGGTGGTCCAGCAAATATAAAGTCATACTTCTCTTTGGTAAATTGCATAAATGAAAACACATCCTGCTTAACAATATTAATATGTTTGAAGTTTAAAATTTCAGTTGTTTTTTGTATGAAAGCGTACATCTTCGGATCTTTTTCTACGATTGTTTGTTCCGTTGCTCCCCTACTCGCCAACTCATAACTGATGCACCCCGTTCCGCCAAACAAGTCTAATGTTTTTAAAGATGCTATATCCAAATTATTTTGAATGATATTAAATAACCCTTCTTTGGCAATATCCGTTGTTGGTCTGGTGTGTGGCATATTCGCCGGCGGTGAAATTCTTCTTCCACCATGTATGCCACTTATAATTCGCATTGCGTTAATTCAGTAAGATGAGTAAAAAAATGTTTGGGAAATTGATCCAACGTTTCAATAAATGAAAATTGAATGTCGTGTTGCTCTATTGTTACATTCAAAAAGTAATTATAAATATGCTCAAATAATGCGGAATCAATAGATATCATTCCAGATACATTTATATTTATTTCAGTAGGTTCGATATCATGTTGCTTGCAACAATTCAATAAGTAATAAACCACATTTTCTGGTGATTTAATTTGATATTGTTGTGTAAATATTAGTGATCCATTATTTTGTAATATCAATTTTATGGCATCATAAAATACCAAACAACGAATTACATACCCTTCTGAAGGTTTACTAATTTGATGACTGGTGGAATGATAATATTTTGCTTCTGGAAAATTCAATTTGAAATAATTAATTACATTATTGGGAACCCTATACAAATTAAGCATTTCATACTCCTTTATCAAATCGATATTAATTTGCTCCTCGTATCCTTCGCCATACATCAAGTTTATCATGTGCTCGTTGAGCATGGGGTTGTAATATTTTTGTGGTACAAATAATGAAGCTTTGAAATTATAATACACACGGATTTCTCTAATATAACTGCGATTTATTTCTATGCTTTTGCAAATGCTTAATATATTTTCATAAATGTCATCTCCTAAATCAATTCCGTATACAGATAAGCCAATTACATGATTTGATTTGTCGTTTAATATCATTATTGCTATTCCGAAATCACCTATTTCTACAATAATTTTTACCTGTTTATCAAGCGTCCAATCATGAGGAACATTACAAATTGTTTTCAAAATCTATTTTTGGTGGCAAATTAAGAATAAATTTGTTTATAATATGGAAACGGACTTCAAGAAAAACGAACTTAGTGTTCAAATTGGCAATAAACAAATTTTATCTATCGCTTTACCCATCACTTTAGCGATTTTAGTTCCTCAACTAAATTTATTGATAAATAGTATTTTTTTAGGGCATCTGAGCAGAGAAGCTTTAGGTAATGCTGGTGTTACTGGTGTTTTTTATTTGATTTTTGCCGTAGCCGGACATGGTTTGAATAGTGCCATGCAATCTGTATTTTCAGGTTATGCGGGCAATGATAAACCGGAGCTGTTTAAAACTGTTCTTTCACAGGGCATTAGAATTAGTTTGCAACTTGCCTTTTGTTTCATTTTGTTCACTTGGATTTTCGCACCATTGATTTTAAAAAATGTAGCCGATCCTTTATCCTATCCTCAAGAAATGTCTTTTTTAAGGATTCGAATTTCTGGCTTACCCTTTCTGTTTCTTTTTCAAATGGGAAATGCATTTTTGATTTCTTCATTAAATAGTAGATTACTCATTATCGGTTTTGTATTTGAAGCATTAATTAATATCCTGTTTGATTATCTACTCATTTTTGGAAAGTTTGGATTCCCGCAAATGGGATTTAATGGTGCTGCACTTGCTTCCGTTATTGCTGAATTTTCGGGTATGATTGCGGTATTTTCTGTGATTCATTTTTCAGGCCTTAAAAAGAAATTTTCTCTACTCTCTACTTTTGCGTACAATAAAGAAATTAGTAAAAAAGTTATTCGGATTGCATTTCCATTGATTTTACAATTTATCATCAGTCTTACCACCTGGCTCGTTTTTTTTCTATTGATTGAAACCCGCGGTCCTATTGAAAAAGCAATCAGCAATACCATGCGTAATGTGTTTGGTTTGGCAGGTATTTTTATTTGGGCTTTTGCCGGAACATGCAATAATATGGTGGCTAATTTAATTGGTCAAGGCAAACAAGAATGGGTGATTCCTACCGTAAAACGGATTTCATTATGGAGTTTAGGATTTTGCTTTATAATTGTTTTATTACTCAATATTCAACCTATGTTTTTCTTTTCACTTTTTGGACAAGATCAAACCTTTATGGAAATAGGCATCCCGGTTATTCGCGTTGTGTCATTAGGTATGATTTTTATGAGTGTGTCAAATGTGTGGTTAAATGCGGTTACCGGAACTGGAAAAACTAAAGTTAGCTTAGCCATTGAAATCATAACCATTACGCTTTATTTGATTTATACCCTTTATTTTATGAAATATAATTACATCTCTCTAGCAATGGCTTGGAGCAATGAATTTGTTTATTGGACTTCCATTTTATTCCTTACCTCCGGGTATATGTTCTCTAAAAGATGGCAAAAAGTTACCAACAATTCACAATAAGTTTGATAATTAATGGTAATTTACTTCATTACTTTAAACCTAAAATTGAGTATTAAATAAACTGATTTTTCGACTATTTAATGTTGGTTTATTTTTTATAATTTTCTTGATTACTGTTTTTAATTTTTATATTTTTAACCCTTGATTAGTAAAGAAACCATACAGCAAATTCAGAGTAGATTAGACATTGTAGATGTTGTTAGCACCTTCGTGAAATTAAAAAAAAGAGGTACTAATTATCTGGGCAATTGTCCCTTTCACAATGAAAAATCTCCTTCTTTTACGGTTTCTCCTTCTAAAGAAATTTATAAGTGTTTTGGTTGTGGCAAAAGTGGCAATTCCATAGGTTTTGTTATGGATCACGAGAAATACAGTTATGTTGAAGCGCTTCGTTGGCTTGCTGCCAAATACAATGTTGATATTGAAGAAACAGAAACTTCGCCAGAATTTAAAATTTTACAACAAGCTTCAGAAAGTTTGTTTATTATCAATCATTTTGCGCGTGATTATTTTTCAAAAGCTTTGTTTGAATTAGAAGAAGGAATCGACATTGCAATGAGCTATTTAAAATCAAGGGGGTTTAATGAAGAAATAATTAAGAAGTTTCAACTGGGATACAATCCTCAAGCGCGTGATGGATTTACTCAAGCGGCAATTTCAGCGCAATATAATCAAGCGCTATTAATTAAAACAGGACTAGTCGCAAACCGAGAGGATCGCCTGTCGGATAATTACCGTGGCAGAATAATATTCCCCATTCACAATCAAAGTGGCAAAGTGCTTGGGTTTGGTGCAAGGGTAATTAAATCTAATGACAAAGCGCCAAAATATATCAATACCCCTGAAACAGAAATTTACGTAAAAAGTAAAGTTTTATATGGTGCTTATTTTGCAAAAGGTGCTATTGACAAAACCAATGAATGTTTATTGGTTGAAGGTTATACCGACGTGGTGAGTTTACATCAAGCCGGAATTGAAAATGTGGTGGCAAGTGGAGGTACATCGCTAACCATTGAACAACTTCGATTGATTAAAAAGTACACCAAAAATCTAACCATAATTTATGATGGCGATGGAGCAGGTATTAAAGCTGCGCTTCGAGGATTGGACTTGGCGGTTGAAGAGGGGTTGGAAGTAAAGCTGGTACTGATTCCTGATAATGAAGACCCTGATAGTTATGTAAATAAAATAGGCAAAGAAGCGTTTATTGAATTTGTAAAAAGAGAAAAAAAGGATTTTATACTTTTCCAACTTGAAATAGCATTAAAAGATGCACAAGGTGATTCAGCGAAAAAATCTGCTGTTGTAAACCAAATTGCAGAAACCATTTCAAAAATCAATAAGTCAGAAGATTTTACAAAGCGACAGGATTATATACGAAATGTATCTGAAATCCTTAAAATTGAAGAAGCGGGTTTTAATGCGTTGGTAAATAACATCATTCGAAACAGAATTTCTAAAGAAGAATCAAAATCAATTGGTTCTAATGATGCTGAAATGCCACCCGAAATACCAGCAGATTTTTATAATAATGTTGATGATTTACTCAATAAAGACGAGCGACAAGAGCAGGCATTGGTTAGAAGCTTAATTGAATTTGGTCAAAAACTTTGGGATGAAAATACATCCGTTGCGAATTATATTATTGCAGCGCTTGATGATTTGGAAATCAATCAGATGATTGAAAATAAATTGTTGATCACAATAATTGAAGCATATAGAAACGCCAACAATGAAGGCTTGGCTCCAAACGCAAAGTTTTTTTTATACCATGAGGATGAAACCGTAAAAAATATGGTGATTAAATTAATGGAAGAAGAAACAGAAATTAGCCCCAATTGGAAATATTATTACCAAGGATATATCGCTACAAGAGAAGATTTGTACAAGGAAGAAGTGAGTTCAACTTTAAATTATCTTCAATTGAGAAAAATAAAGAAACTAATGATGGAGAATCAGGCCGAATTAGAAAAAGCAACCGACCCTGAACAACAATTTGTTTGTATTCAAGTACATCAGATGTTAAAGAAAATGGAGAAAGAAATTACCCAACAAACAGGAATGGTCATTTATAAATAGACTTAAACCAATTCCATTTCAGCGTTTGCTAATTTATGACGAGGTACGCTATTGCTTATAGATTGAGCTTCTCCTTCCAATTTGAAATTTGTTGCACACCAAACGTTGTCCATCTCAATTTGTTCAATAGCTTCCAATTGAAAATCTTCAACAACTTGCCAATGTAGCACCCTGCATAAATCAGAGGCTATTTTAGCGGTTGGTTTTGGATGAGCAACCCACAGTTTTGTATTTACATGAAGAGCAGGCATAATTTCAGTAATGATATCATTCAGCTGTTTTTGACTTACTGCAAATACTAATGCGAAATCAACTTTTTTTACACGTAGAAGTGGAGTAATACTTTTTGAAAACGTAATCTTCATAAATTGTTTTTCAACAGCAGATGGTAAGCCTTGTATCAGAATATTTTTCTCGTTGTTGTATTGAAGTTTTTCTAGAACAGTTGGAAGTGCCATAGTGAGAAAATATTTTTTTAGTAAAAAAATTATTCAAAAAAAATGGTTTGAATAATAAGTTAAAAAATTTTTAAAAACAGAATGCAAAAGTAAACAATTTATGCGCTAATTCAAATTAAAATGCGGTTTAATTGTTGATTTATCGTTGTTTGGTATTATAAAATGTCATTGCTTCATCCATAAACTCATTTAATTTTTGAATTCGCTTTTCATTTGAAGGATGAGTTGCAAGCCATTCAGGCATCTTATTTTTATTTTGACTATCCATTCTTTTCCAAAAAGGAATAGATTCTTTTGGGTTGTAGCCGGCCATTGCCGCAAAAATAATTCCAAAATGATCGGCCTCTATTTCATTGTTTCGAGAATTGGGCAAAAGCAAACCCAGCTGAGTACCCGGCATGAATACCGCATTAAAAACAGCATTTGTTTCCTTATTGTTTTTTGTGAATGCATCGCCAGCCACTTGAAGGCCTTGTGCTATAAATGCCTGACTTAATCTTTCGTTGCCATGATGGGCTACAGCGTGTGTAATTTCGTGCCCCAATACAACGGCTAATGCATCTTCATTTTCCGTAACATCAAGCAAACCAGTATAAACCACTACCTTTCCACCAGGCATACACCAAGCATTAATTTCGGCGCTATTTACTAAATTGAATTCCCAATTATAACCAACCAATTCATTGCTTAACCCTTTATTGGTGTAATAGTTTGTAATCGCTTCTGAAATTCGAAGGCCTACCCTTTTTACCATTTCAGCTTGTTTGCTGTTGCCAATTGGAACAACCTTATTTTTACTTAAAAAACTGCGGTATTCAGTAAGTGCTTGCTTTTGTAAATCAGCTTCAGGGAAAAGATTTAATTGTCGCCTTCCGGTAATTGCATTTCTTTCGCATGAAATTAAAAAAAGAAGAAAAAGAATGCTGTAAATGCGCACAGTGATTTTTTTGAAATAACAGAAAAGGAAGATAATTGAACTTAGTTTTTATTTTTATTTTTTCTATCCCTAAATTTTAAAATAGGAACTCGATTTTCAGCACCTTTAATGATTCGGCTAATGTTTTTTTGGTGCGTAATGACAACCATTGCTGCAACCAGCAATGCAAAAATTCTATACGTTAATTCATCTTCATTCCAAATCCACAAAACACAGATTGGAAGCATCACTGCACCTAAAATTGAGCTTAAAGAAACATATCGAGTAAGAAATAATACAATTAAAAAAACACCAATACAAGTTAAAGCCACATAAGGCTGAATGGCCAAAATCATTCCCAATAAAGTAGCCACTCCTTTCCCACCCTTAAAATCAGCAAAAACTGGAAAAATATGCCCGATAACTGAAGATAGACCTAAGGCAATCATGAAGTTTGTTCTTTCCAATTCATTACTCATGTAAAAAGGAAGCAAATAAAAAAGACCAACAGCCAACATCCCTTTCAAAACATCACAGACCATTATTATTGTTCCGAATTTTGAACCAAGTATTCTAAATGCATTTGTAGCACCCATATTGCCACTTCCGTATTCTCTAATATCTATTCCAAAATATTTACGGCTTATTATCAATGCTGTAGGTATGGAGCCAATTATATATGCGGTTATGATTAATAAAAATTCTTTCATTCGTGTCTTTTATCGTTACATTTTATACCTCAAATAAACCTAAAAATGAACCCCAATCTAAATCTGCAATTCATAGTTTGGGTTATCAGTATAAAAATCAATAAAACAAATATAGAAAAATAATTTTAAATTCTTAACATTAAAATAATATTGGAAAATCAATTATCCCCTTATGCAATAAATCACAAGCCAATTTTCTTTGGATTTTATTTTGATATTTTGGAATTGATGCTCAACTAATGCGTTGTAAATTATCTCTTTATGCTCTATCAAAATGCCACTAAATAGAATTTGAGTTCCTTGAGCAGTAGCTTCTAAAATGTTTTTTAATTCTGAAATGATAACATTCAAATTAATGTTTGCAAGTAAGATGTCTACTTTTTCATTGTTGTTTGTACAATGACTATCTAGAACAGGAATTATTTTTTTGCAGTTGTTTGCTTCTATGTTTTCTACGGTGTTATCATAGCAAAGCACATCATAATCAATAGCTATTACTTTTTCTGCGCCTAATTTTTCAGCTAAAACAGCCAACACGCCAGTACCTGTGCCGTAATCTAAAACGATTTTATTTTCAAAATTCAAAACACTCATTTCCTGAATCATCTGAAAGGTAGTAGGATGATGTCCGGTACCGAAACTCATTTTTGGGGTAATTAGTAAGTCAAATTTTGCATCATTATTCATTGGATGGAAGTTTGCCCGAACACAAGCAAATATTTGCGGATTATCAATAAATGGTACAACTATCGGTTCAAAACTGCTTTCCCATTTAGCGTTCCAATTTTCATGTTGGATTGAAGATTTATTGAAAATCAGATTTGATTCATTTAAAAATGTTTCAAATTCATCTGCATCAAACTCATTTTGGTTTACATAAGCTTTTAAAACATCCTCTTCTTGAAGAAATCCTTCGAAGTTAAAAGGCATTATCAATGCAAGAACCATTTCTGCATGATCTGAATTTTGCGTTTGTATATTGTATTCTAAATGTGGCATAATAAAAAAAGCTGTTGCAAACTAAATGCAACAGCTTGTATTTTTTAAATGAATGAATTAGTTAGTTCCTTCTTGTGGTTTTGCAGGCGCTTCTGGTTTTGGCATTAACGCTTTTCTGCTCAATTTGAATTTGCCTGTTCTTGGATCTACTTCCAATAATTTTACTTTTACTTTTTCGCCTTCTTTAAACAAACCTTCCATGCTATCAAGACGTTTCCAGCTTATTTCGCTAATGTGTAACAAACCTTCTTTCTTAGGTAAGAACTCTACAAAAGCACCAAATTCTTTTATGCTTTTGATGGTTCCTTCGTAAGCTTGTCCAACTTCTGGAACGGCAACAATTCCATTAATCCATTGTACCGCTCTATCTAGAGTAGCTTTTTCTTTAGAGAAAATGCTTACTTCGCCATGGTTATCCACTTCTTCAATATTGATGGTTGTACCTGTTTCACGTTGAATTTCTTGAATTACTTTACCACCTGGTCCGATTACCGCACCGATATATTCTTTGTCAATAATCAATTTAACCATACGAGGCGCATGTGGTTTCACATCTTCTCTTGGCGCTAAAGTGCAAACGTGCATCGCATCTAAAATATGTAGACGACCTTTTTTAGCTTGACTTAATGCTTGACGCATCACATCCATGCTTAAGCCATCTACTTTAATATCCATTTGAACACCACAAATACCATCTCTAGTTCCGGTTACTTTAAAATCCATATCACCCAAATGATCTTCATCTCCTAAAATATCGGTTAATACGGCAAATTGATCTCCTTTTGTAATTAATCCCATCGCAACACCACTTACATGTTTTTTCAACGGAACACCCGCATCCATTAATGCCAATGAACCCGCACAAACTGTAGCCATTGAAGAAGAACCATTACTTTCCAAGATATCACTTACTACACGAACGGTATAAGGGTATTCGCTTCCTGGCATCATTTTTTTCAATGAACGCATTGCAAGGTTACCGTGCCCAACCTCTCTTCTACCAACCCCTCTCATCATTTTTACTTCACCAGTACTAAATGGAGGGAAATTATAATGCAAAATGAATTTAGAATATTCTGAAGAATGCGCACTTTCAACCAACAATTCATCTAAAGGCGTTCCTAAGGTAACTGTGGTAAGTGATTGAGTTTCACCTCTTGTAAATAATGCTGATCCGTGTGGCGTTGGTAACAAATCAATTTCCATTTCCAATGGTCTGATGTCTTCTGTTCCTCTTCCATCCAATCTTTTACGATCGTTTAAAATCATATCTCTAACCACATAATATTGAAGGTCGCCAAAATAATGACCTACCAATGCTTTGTCTTCGTCAGGCAATTCACCTAAAAATTCAACGACTTCTTTTTGTAAGTTTTTATATGCATCACTACGTTCGTGTTTTGCAGAAGCAGATGAAGAGATTTGATACATTTTTTCACCAGCGAATGATTTTATTTTTTCGTACAAATCTTCGTTTCTGTATGGTTTTGTATATTCTCTTTTTGAAGTAATGCCAACCAAACCTCTTAATTCTTCCTGAGCTTTTACTTGAATTCTAATCGCATCATGTGCAATCTCCAATGCTTGAATCAAATCTTCTTCTTGACACTCGTTGCTTTCTCCTTCCACCATCATGATATTCTTGTTGGTAGCTGCGATGATGAATTCTAAATCGCTTTCTTTCATTTGAGAACGCGTTGGATTGATAACCATTTCTCCATTTACTCTACCAATTCTAACTTCTGAAATGATTTCCATAACTGGGATATCAGAAACAGCAAGTGCTGCTGAAGCGGCTAAACAAGCCAATGCATCTGGTAAAACTTCATCATCAGAAGAAATTAAACTTACCAAAACTTGTACATCACATAAATAATCTTCTGGGAATAGAGGACGTAAAGCACGATCGATTAATCTTGAAGTCAAAATTTCATAATCGTTTAATCTTGCTTCTCTTTTAAAGAATGAACCAGGAACCCTACCTGCAGAAGCAAATTTTTCTTGATAATCTACTGATAATGGGAAGAAATTTTGTCCCGCTTTCGGTTCTTTATTGGCAACTACGGTTGCTAAAATGATACAATTTCCTTGTCTTACTGTAACAGCTCCGTCAGCTTGACGAGCCATTTTGCCTGTTTCGATCGTAACCATACGACCACCGCCAATATCGAATGTAACGGATTTTGATTGTAAAAATGACATGTATAAAAATTTAATCAACGAATGCTTTTCGCTGATGATGAAAATTAACCATATACAAAGAACAAATCCCAACAGTTAAATACAGTTGGGAAATATTCAAATTTGTAAATGAAAATAAAATTATTTACGAAGACCTAATTTCTCAATAAGAGATCTGTATCCACTAAGATCGTGCTTGCTTAAATAAGTCAATAAACGCTTACGCTTACCAACCATCATCATCAATCCTCTTTGAGATGAGAAATCTTTTTTGTTTACTTTTAGATGGTTTGAAATGTGGTTGATACGCTCTGTAAGCATAGCAACTTGTCCTTCAATTGATCCTGTGTTTGTAGCATTACCTCCGTAAGTTTGGAAAATGGTAATCTTTCTTTCGCTTGTTAAATGAGACATTTCTTTGTTTTTTTTTAAAACCCTGTGTTTTAATTCTGTTTTTATCGGATGCAAATGTAATGATTCAATTTGTAAATCGGTAAGAATTTTAGAATAAATATTCAATAACTCAATTTAAAAGCTGCAAATTTGTATCATGACATTAAGTTTTGCCATAATTGGTTGCGGAAAAATCGCCCAAAGACATGCCGAACAAATAGCAAGAGTAGGCAATTTGGTAGCCGTTTGTGATATCAATTTTACTAAAGCCAAGCAATTAGCAATAGATTTTGATTGCAAAGATTATAAGGACATTTCGGAATTACTGGCTGCAGAATCTAGTGTGGACGTGGTTTGTATATGTACGCCCAATTATTTGCATGCGCAACAAACGATACTTTCATTAAATGCAGGTAAACATGTGTTATGCGAAAAGCCATTAGCTATAAATTGTTTGGATGCTGAAAAAATGATACAAACTGCTGAGCTGAATCAAAAGAAACTATTTGTTGTAAAATCATCTAGATATACACCGATTATCGAAGCATTAAAAAATAAAATTGAAAATGGGACGCTCGGAAAGATATACAGCTTTCAATTGAATTGCGTTTGGAATCGACCAAATGAATATTATGCGGAGAATTGGCGAGGTACATATGAGCAAGATGGCGGAACATTATTTACACAGTTCAGCCACTATATTGATGTTTTACTTTGGTTATTGAATGATGATGCTGAACTTATTTCTGGATTTAGGGCCAATTTATCAGGTAAAGACATCGATTTTGAAGACACGGGCGCTATTTCAGTAAAAATGAAATCAGGCACAATTGGAACGATTCATTATTCAGTAAATGCTTTTTTAAAAAATCAAGAAGTATCGTTAACTATTGTTGGAGAAAAGGCCACCATAAAACTTGGAGGCGAATACATGCAAGATTTGTTGTATCAACTTCCGGAGATTATTGATTTAAAGGAATTGACACCCAATCAAAAGGCCAACGATTATGGAATTTATAAAGGATCCATGAGCAATCACAACAAAGTGTACGACAATTTAATTTTGGCACTGAATGGAATGGAAAGTAAACATATTGATGGCCACTCTGGATTGAAAACGGTGGCATTTATAGAGAAAATTTATCAGCAAATTCAATTATAATTTGAAGCATCTTGTATTTACAGTAACGAATGAGCTCAATTACGACCAACGAATGATTCGTATTTGTGAGTCCCTTTTTAATGAAGGTTATAAGGTTACTTTAATAGGTGTTGAATTTTCACATTCACCCCAGTTGAATCATAAAAAATTCAATCAACATCGAATAAAATGCATATTAAAAAAAGGGTTTGGCTTTTATGCAGAATATAATGTCAAATTGTTTTTTACACTACTTTTTAAAAAAGCAGATTTATTTTGTGCCATTGATTTAGACACGATAATGCCTGTTTATTTTGCGGGGAAATTGAAAAGTAAGCAGTTGGTTTACGATGCGCATGAATATTTTTCTCAACAAAAAGAAATCATTACTCGGCCAAAGGTGTATAAAGTTTGGCGATTTATTGAAAATATATTTGTTCCTAAATTTAAAAACGGATATACCGTTTCATAT
>Ga0304730_1000590_pt1 | contig 30647 bp, 21 predicted proteins | sample M_130628_MF_Meta_FD_190474 | JGI IMG/M metagenome (GOLD analysis project Ga0304730, IMG submission 190474) | Freshwater microbial communities from Lake Montjoie, Canada to study carbon cycling - M_130628_MF_MetaG (v2) (version 2) | ecosystem: Environmental > Aquatic > Freshwater > Lake | place...
AAAACTAAGCGCAAATAGGTTTAGTTAAAGTTTATTGACTTTGCGCTCTTGTGCTAATTGATAATAACGCTCTTATTCTATCATCAAATACATCTTATGAAAAACTAAGCGCAAAATAGTTTATTGCCAGTTTTTGGTTACTAATTCTCTAAAGCAATTATTCGCTCTTAAACTAAGCTTATGATTTAATTAGTTCTTGATGGCAAAAACTGAACAGATAAATTCTTCACGCTGATTTTTGCTAATTCAATTTCTCTTCGGCTTATTTTGAACTTGCAGTTTGCAGGCGATTGTTTTCTAAGTGATCGTTGAACTTCTATTTTCAGTTATGTTAAAGAACTATCAATTTACTATTAAGAAAGCCGGCCGAGTGAACTCAATCGTATTGCTTATAACTTTCTAATAGGGGCTAAAAACTTTCGACTTGACAATTTAACTCTGAACATATTCCGAGGTTCGGTTAAATGCTCTTCAGGCTTAATCATTTCTAAGCTTCGGAAAATCCCTCAGCAAGAACTGATTAAATTCCCCTTTCCTCCCGAGGTTCCAACCAAAAGAGCTTATACTCGGCATTAATCATTTCGAAGCTTCGGCTTTGCCTCAGCAAGAACTGATTAAATTCCCCTTTTCTCCTTTCTCCTTTCTCCTTTTCCCTTTTCCCTTTCAACTTTTTACTCCAAATCAATCCCTCACTCTTCCCCAGCCCAAAGTTCTCAGCATCCAGTCGGGTAGGGGTTTATCGGATCCGCGTTTTTTGAGATCAAGGTACCAACCTATTTTCTTAACCAAAGGAATTTTATGTGTTTGTACAAACTCGATGAGCGTTCCATCGGGATCTTCGGTATAGGTGAAATGTCCTGCAGCTTCTCCCATATCGAAACTATCTTTGCTGTTTACAGTGAATGGAGATCCCTTGGAGGCACAATTTTTTTCCAATGCTTCCATGTTGTTGACATCGAAACAGACATGAATATAGCCTAAATCTCCCCAATAACGACCTTCAAAAACTTTGCGTCCTTGGTGCGACATGCTCAACACCAATTCAATTTCGGCGGCTCCCAATAAACGACTAAATGCACCACCAAATGAAGGTTCTGGTCGTAAAAGTACTCTACGATATTGGCCTGAACCCAACTCGGGTGCTGGTCCTGTTTGATCAAAAACAATCGAGTTAAATCCAAGTGTTTCTCGGTAAAACATCAAGGATTTTTCCATATCCGAAACTCCAATCTGCACTCCGGTTATTCCGCCATTTTGGTGTTTTCCGGTATCGAACCAGTTAATTCCGGGTGCGAACGTAAAGCGATTTCCATATGGATCGTTCAAATGAAAACGAGATCCACCATCGGGCGTTTTAAATAGGTCGGAGGGATTTAATCCTTTGGCTTTGTAGTTTGCGTGAGTTGCAGCAACATCGCGACATTTCATTAATATTCCGAAAATGCCTAAATCGCCGGGTTGCACTTCAAACGAAGCAGCTTGAGGAATGCGTTCGGTGTATTGCCAAATCTCGAATCCTCCGCCACCTTGCATGTTCATCGCGAGAATTGCATAGCGTTTTCGTGCTTCATTGCCTGTGTAACGAACCATCAATTCGGCAGTAGATGCATCTTTGAAAACAGGAACATCCATCCCCAAATTTCTTCGATACCAGGTAAATGCGGCTTCTGCATCCTTCACTCCAATTCCCACCTGTTGAATTCCGCTTAATAATGATGTTGCTTGTGACATATCAGTTCGTTTTTACACGTTTGATTAAATAATAAAACAAAGGAGGACAAAACCGTTTCAAATACACCGGAATCAACTCCGATTTCCCAACCAAAATTTCGTACTTCTTTTGTTGAATGGCCTTGTCGATGATTACTGCACAACGTTCGGAGCTGAGTCCATTGCGTTGTCCATCGTCCATTTTTCCATGCGCCGTTCCATCCGATTTGAGCGCTGAAAAAGAAATATTGGTTTTTATGCGCCCCGGACAAACAATAGTAACATACACAGGAACATCGATTAATTCTAAACGCAAGGCTTCAAAATATCCAAGCAAGGCATGTTTTGCAGCTGCGTAGGAACTTCGCAATTTGTAACCAAACTTTCCTGCAATACTTGAAATTACTACAATGTGTCCTTTTTTTCGTTCAATGAAATGAGGCAATAATGCTTTACTTAAGGAAACCGGAGCAAAATAATTGAGCTCCATAATTTTGCGTTCAATCATTTCGGGCGTTTCGATGGCAAGTGATCGTTGAGAATTTCCTGCATTGTTCAACAGCACATCAATATGACCAAAGAAGGAAATGGCTTTTTCAACTTTGTGCTTAAAGGAATTCAAATCAATCATATCGAAAGCAAGCACTTCGGTTTTGACTGATCGAAGTTCGCAGGCAGTTTTTAATTTTTCGAGCGCCTCCAAATTTCTTCCACTAATAATAAGCGCGTTGCCTGGCTTAGCAAGTTGCAATGCCAATGCTTCGCCAATGCCCGAAGAAGCGCCTGTAATCCAATAAACAGTTAATGGTTGATACGTATTCACTTTGGCGAAAATAGATATTTGAATCGAACTCACGAAAAATGTTGATTCATTCCTTTCATAATTGAAAATGATACGACTTCAATGAATATTTTTGTGCATGATTAAATTCAAAATCCTCCTCATTCTAAGCTTGATAGTTCATTCAATTCAAGCACAAAATCGTATACAAATTATTCCGCAACCGGTTTCTGTTAAAGAATCACCAGGGAATTTTATTCTCAATGCCAAATCACGTATTGTTCTTTTAGGTGGCGGTTTAAGCAATGAAGCCAAATATCTTCATGACTATATTCAAGAATTTTATCAACTTAATTTGCTTATCGACAGTTCCGCAAATGCGCCAGCGGGTTCGAACATCGAATTGAATTACGATCGAATCGACCATCCATTTCCAGGTGCTTACAATCTGGAGGTAAATCCCAAACATATCTATATCGGAGGAGACAATAAGAGTGGTGTGTTTAACGGCATCCAAAGTTTACTGCAAATTCTCCCTTTAAAAGTTACCCCCGAATTGGGAGTTCCCTATTGTGGAATTAAGGATTATCCGCGTTTTCCATACCGTGGTTTGCATCTCGATGTGAGTCGCCATTTCTTTTCAGTCGAATACATAAAACGCTATCTCGACTATATTGCTTGGCATAAATTGAACGTGTTTCATTGGCATTTAACCGATGACCAAGGGTGGAGAATTGAAATTAAGAAATACCCAAAACTTACCCAAGTAGGAGCGTGGCGCGATGGTACCTTAATTGGCAAGCATCCTGGGAAAGGTTATGATACCATTCGTTACGGAGGATTTTACACACAGGAACAAATCAAGGAAGTGGTTGAATATGCCGCCAAACGACACATCGAAGTAATTCCCGAAATTGAAATGCCTGGGCACAGTATGGCTGCTATTGCTGCGTATCCTGAATTAAGTACAACACCTAACAAGCCCAAAAATGTGGCAAAAGGTTGGGTGAATTTTGGCGATTACGAATACAATAATGTACTCAATCCAAGCGATTATACCTTTCGTTTTCTGGAAGATGTATTAACCGAAGTCATGGCGCTTTTTCCTTCGCAATACGTGCATGTGGGCGGCGATGAATGCTCAAAACGTTGGTGGAAAGAATCGGCTTTTTGTCAGCAGTTGAAGAAAGATAATGGCTTGAAGGATGAAAAAGCAATTCAGAGTTATTTTATTCAGCTGGTGGAGAAATTCGTGAATTCGAAAGGAAAGAAAATCATTGGATGGAATGAGATTTTACAAGGAGGATTGGCGCCCAATGCAGCCGTTATGAGTTGGCAAGGAACTTCCGGAGGAATTACCGCCGCTAAGAAAAAGCACGATGTGATTATGACACCCGGAAATGCTTGTTATTTCGATCATCCTCAGCGTTTCAAGGACGATTCCACAGGATTAGGAAAGCCTGTTTTAATTGATTCTGTTTATGCTTATAACCCCATGCCTAAAAGTTTAGCACCCGAATTCCAACGCTATATTTTGGGGGCCCAAGCAAATGTGTGGACCGAATACATTGGCACAACTTCGAAACTCGAATACATGTTGTTCCCGAGGTTGTCGGCCTTGTGCGAAGTAACTTGGAGTCAAACATCTACCAAGAACTTCTCTGGATTTAAAAAACGCATGACCAAGCAATTTGAACGTTACGATTTTTGGGGAATTAATTATTGTGATGAATTGAAAAAGAGATGATGATTTGAATTTAACTACAAAAACGGAAGTTGAATGCTTAATTAATCATCAATAAAATATACTAACTCATTGATTAATTCATTGAAAAACAATTCAATGTTCGTAATATTGAACTTTATTGAAAACTATGAAAAATAAATTATCTAGATTTCTTTCGGTATTGCTAGTCTTTGCTGGTCTTACATCTATTAATGGACAAACCGATACCGAATTTTGGTTTGCAGCACCAGAGGTTTCTATCACACACGGCGATAATCCAATTTATCTCCGTATGAGTGCCCAAAATCAAGCAGCAAATGTTTTGGTTAGTATTCCTGCAAATCCTGCTTTTGTTCCTATCGGAATAGTCATTGCAGCCAACACATCTCAAACAATTGACTTAACTCCCTATAAAACCTTGCTTGAGAATATTACACCAAATACAGTTTTGAATCAGGGGCTGCTTATTCAATCGAATAATCCTATCACCGCATATTACGAAGTTAGTTCAACTAACAATCCCGATATTTTTCCACTTAAAGGTGGAAATGCTAAGGGAACTCATTTTTTCACTCCTTTACAAAATTTCTTTGCTAATGGAGCTTTCGCCGTTCAACCATACTCAAGCTTCGATATAGTTGCAACCGAAGACAATACAACCGTTACAATTACCCCAAGTGTAGCCATTTTGGGACATGCTGCCAATGTTCCATTTTCTATTAGTTTGAACCGAGGAGAAACATACTCATGCAGGGCTTCCGGAGTTTCAGCTGCCGAACACGCAACCGGTTCTGAAATTACTTCCAATCGCCCTATTTGTCTGACAGTGAAAGATGATTCTATGACGAATGGCTCATGTCGCGACTTATGGGGAGATCAAGTGATTCCTGTAAATCTTGTTGGAAAGGAATATATCGTAATGCGTGGCTTTCTCACGAGCAACGAATATGCATTCATTTTGGCTACCGAAGATGCTACTGATATTTTTATTGCAGGAAGTACAACCCCAATTACGACTATAAATACTGGACAACAGTATATGTATGTTATACCGCCAGGACAAGCCACCACATATATTCAAACAAGTAATCCCGCCTATGTATTACATATTACTGGATTTGGTTGTGAAGTTGGCGGTGCAATCCTTCCTCCAATTCAGTGTACGGGATCCGATGCGGTTTATTTCACAAGATCTACAAGCGATTTGTTTGGATTGAATATCATGGCGCGTAGTGGTTCTCAAGGAAATTTCTTGTTGAATGGAAGTGCTACCTTGGTTCCAGCATCATCTTTTGTAGCGGTTCCGGGAACTTCCAATAATTGGGTCGCAGCACAAATTAATTTCAATACTACTCAGGTTCCTCAGGGACAAACTAGCATCCTTGTAAACACCTCCACCACTGCTAGTTTTTTTCACTTAGGAATGATTGACGGTGGAACTACAACAGGTGGTTGTCGTTATGGATATTTCTCGGATTTCAGTAGTGCTAATCTGGGAGGAAATCGTTTTGTATGTATTAACGATTCTCTTATTTTAAGTGCAGGAGAGAATTTGGACTCATATATTTGGAATACAGGAGAAACAACCTCTCAAATTACTGTCTTTAATGAAGGTATTTATTCTGTAACTACCTCCAAAAATGGTTGCTTATCGAGCGATACAATTTCTGTTGCAAGCGATACTATGACAGTCGATTTAGGTCCAGAAACAGCTCTTCTTTGTGGAGAAAATGTAGCTTATCTTAATGCTCATACAGGTTTTTATTCATACGAATGGATGGACTTATCAACGAATAGCGATTCGATATTTGCTGTAAATGCAGATGGGAATTATTGGGTGGAAACAATGTCATTGGGCGGTTGTTATAGTCGTGATACGATTCAAATTCAATTTGCAGTTGTTCCTCCAACACTTTTGCTTTTAACAACATCGCCAGCTTGTGAAGGTGATACGCTTTCTATTTCGGCAATAAATGCAACTAATCCGGTTACTTGGCAGGGGCCAAATGCGTTTAATGAAACTGGAGACATACAAATTTTTGAAGATGTAACACCTTTATTAAATGGGACATACACTGCAACTCAATTCAATGGTGAATGTGAAAGTATTCCAGCTACCATTCAAGTTGTGGTTTTCCCTATTCCAAATCCACTCATTCTGGGTGATACCATCTTGTGTGAAGGCGATTCAAGCCTGTTAAGTTTCATGAATGGCCCGTTCGATGATTTTGTATGGTCTACGGGAGAAACTTCACCCACGATATACACAAATTCAGGTAGTATTTCTTTAAGTGTTACAAAAAATGGCTGTAGCAATTCAATTTCACAAACAATATACTTGGCAGATCCTATTGCAAACTTTAATTCGATTCCCGACTATTTTGTTTTCCTCGGTAATGCTTTTCAATTCAGCGATTCATCTACCGCTTCAGATGTTTCCAATAATGTGAATTATGAGTGGTCACTTGGAGATGGTTCGATTGACAATGGGGTTGAAATTTCACACGTGTATGCTGATACAGGTCTCTATGAGGTTAGTTTTGTTGTAATTAATTCTGAAGGGTGCATTGATTCAATATCTCGAAACGTATTAGTTGTTAAGGAGGTAATAATTCCGAATGCATTTTCACCAAATGGAGATGGAACAAATGATGTTTTTGAAATCAAGTATCTTGGTTTTTTCGAATCTCCTGAATTACGCATCTTCAATAGATGGGGTAACCAAATATACATGAGCGATAATTATAAGAGCGATTGGAATGGCGAAGATTTTCCAGAAGGAACCTATTATTATATTCTTGATCTAGGCAATGAAATCCCTATTTACAAAGGTTCTATTTTAATCTCTCGATAGATTTTATTCAATAAAAATTGAAAATTGCTCAGGTCAGAAATCTAAATAAAGCTATTTTTAAATAATGTTTTCGGGTTCTTCTATGCGCATTCTTTCACTTACGTTTTTATTTTTTCTTCTGTCTATTGAATCAATTCAAGCGCAACAACTCAAAGGCACAATTAAACATGCCAAAACCGGAGAAGGTTTTATTGGTGCAACAGCAATTATTCAAGGAACAACCATTGGTGCGAGTGCCGATTTAAACGGAGATTTTGTAATTGATAAACCTTTAGCAGTCCCTTTTAAATTGGTGGTTTCATTTGTTGGATATACAAGTAAAACTATTGATGTCATAAGTCTCGATAAAAAACTAACCATTCAACTTTCTCCCAATGAGAATTTATTGAAGGAACTAGTTATTTCTGAAAGCCGACTCACCGAAAAACAACGCGAATCACCATTGACCGTTGAAGCTATGGATTTGCTTGCGATCAAAGAAACTCCTGCAGCAAACTTTTACGATGGATTAGGATCACTCAAAGGAGTAGATTTAACTGCTGCCAGTTTGGGATTTAAAATCATCAACACCCGCGGTTTCAATAGTACATCGCCGGTACGTTCCCTGCAAATTATTGATGGGGTGGATAATCAAGCACCTGGATTGAATTTTTCATTAGGGAATTTCCTGGGTTCCTCCGAATTAGATGTTCAAAAAGTGGACATCATTGTGGGAGCAAGTTCTGCGTTTTATGGTCCCAATGCATTCAATGGTGTGATCAGCATGACGACCAAAAATCCATTCGATTACACCGGGTTAACGGTGCAATCGAAAGTAGGTGAGCGCGATTTGTTTGAGACTGCCATCCGCTATGCTGAGAAATTTCAGAATAAAAAAGGGGAAGATAAGTTTGCCTTCAAAATAAATATGTCGTTCATGCGGGCATACGATTGGGAAGCTGATAATATGTCGCCTACCGAGCAATCTATCGCAGATGCAAGAAATCCGGGTGGATATGATGCAGTGAATCGCTATGGTGATGAAGAATTGGGCGGTTACAGAAATGAGTACATTTCCACAGCGCTGCTAAAGTCCACCTATTCGGGCTTGGGAGTAATTTATAGAACGGGATACAATGAAAAAGATTTGGTCGACTACAATACTCGAAATATCAAATTGAATGGTGCTTTACATTATAAAATTAAGCCCGATGTTGAGATGATTCTGAGCAGTAATTTTGGAACAGGCACAACGGTGTATCAGGGTGAAAATCGTTTCAGTTTGAAGAACATTTTATTTTTTCAACAACGGTTCGAAATCACCCAAAAAGATAAATTCTTTGTGCGGGCTTATGCCACCAATGAAAACGCTGGCGACTCATACGATGCGGTTGTTTCGGCTTTTGAACTTCAGAATCTTTCCAAAAGTAATAACCAATGGAAACAGGATTACCAAAACGGATGGGTAGCAGGTGGTTTTAATGCACCTCGCTTTATTGTGAAAGGATTTGATGGATATCCATCACCATTTAATGAAGCAACATACGATTCGGTGATGGCTGCAAATTATGATGCCTTGGTATTGCTTCATGATAGTGTGCGTGCAAAAATTGATCGAGTAGCTAGTAATCCCAGTTTGAATTTCTTTAAACCCGGAACAGCGCGTTTCGATTCGGCTTTTGCAGCAATTAAATCGCGAACACTTTCTGAAAAAGGGTCCGGCTTGCGGGATAAATCAGCATTGTATCATGTGCATGCTGAATACAAATTCACATTTGGGAAATACACCAAGTTGGTTGTGGGTTCTAACGGACGTATGTATACTCCTAATTCCAGCGGTACAATTTTCAGCGATACGCTTGTCATCGACCAAATTACAGCCACTGATACGACCTATAAAAGAAAGCAAATTACCAACAAAGAATTTGGAGCTTATGCCGGGTTGCAACGTAAATTGTTTGCAGATCGATTGAGTTTAAATGCGACGGTTCGTGTCGATAAAAACCAGAATTTCAATTGGATTTCGACCCAAAGTTTTTCAAGTATATACACTATCAACAATAATCATATTTTACGTGCTGTTTATTCCTCGGCTGTTCGAAATCCAACTTTGCAAGACCAGTATTTGTATTACAATGTAGGTCGTGCCATTCTGTTAGGAAACATAGATGGAAGAGATTCTTTAGTTCAAATCGCTTCATTTTTCGATTACTTAAATTCCCTGAATCCCTCCAAATTAGTCTATTTCAATGTCGATCCTATTCGCCCAGAACGTGTTCAAACCATCGAGTTTGGTTATCGAAGTACTTTGTTTAAGCGTTTGTTTGTGGATGCAAGTTATTATTTTTCACAGTACCAGGATTTTATTGGATACAAGGTGGGATTGGATGTGAAGTTTACAGGAACAATTCCCATTATTCAAGGATATCGATTAGCCGCCAATACCAAAGATATAGTGTATACTCAAGGATTCTCTTTGGGTTTGAATTATTATGTTGCTGATAAGTTCGAGCTCAACGGGAATTACTCTTATAACATCTTAAACAGGCCCAATGCAACCGACGAAATTATTACGGCTTTTAATACACCACTTAATAAATTCAATTTAGGTTTCAGTGGACGAAAAATCAAACTTCCTTTTATTAAAGGCGAACGCTTTTCATTCAATGTAAATTACAAATGGGTACAAGGTTTTACATTTGAAGGCGCCCCTCAATTTACTGGTTCGATTCCAGATTATGGAATGGCTGATGCGCAAATAAGTTATGCTGTTGAAAAATGGAAAAGTATCTTTAAACTAGGCGCATCCAATATTCTCAACAATAAAGTGTCGATGGTTTATGGCGGTCCTCGAGTTGGGAGATTGGCCTATTGTTCAATTCTAGTTGATTTGCCAAATTAATTGTTAATTTAATCGTGTTTAAACAAAATCTTTATCAACTTTGCACATACAAAAAACCAAAACTATGAATAGAATTTACAAATTCTCCATTGCATTGTTTTTTGGAGGGATTTCCCTTCAGGCAAATGCACAACGCTATCTAAACGAAGTGTTTACCAGCAATCAAATTACCATTCAAACGGATGTTCAATACGGTGAGAACATCTCCCTTGAGCCAACTGTATTGGCAGCCTTTGTAGGCCAACAAGCAGCACCTGATACACTTCCTTTATTTATGGATGTATATTATCCATCTACTTCAGTTGATACCGAAACAGATCGTCCATTGGTAGTTTATGCTACAACAGGTAATTTCCTGCCTCCTGGTTTCAATGGTTCACCATGTGGAGTTCGTAAAGACAGTTCTGCTGTAAACATGGCTATGCAATTTGCAAAGCGCGGTTATGTATGTGCAATTGTTGATTACCGTAGAGGATGGAATCCACTTTCTACAAACCAATTGGTAAGAACAGCAACTCTTTTAAATGCTGCTTACAAAGGTCAACAAGACACGAAAGCGGCTGTACGTTTTTTACGTGCCGATCGTGCAACTACAAACAATTTCAAGATTGACGCAAATCGTGTTGTTTTGGTTGGTGAAGGAACAGGTGGTTATGTAATGATGGCTCATGCTTTCTTGGATAAACCATGGAAAATTGCTCGTTTACCAGGTTTGGGAGATAACAAGTTTTTAGCATCTGAAAATCCAGACGTTTCCATGATAGACACCAACCGTATTGGTAATTTTGATGGAACAAATAATATCCCATTTGATTTAACACCATTTTTTGTTTCTGGTGGAGATTTCTCTGCGCTTACAGGAAACATTGCAAACAATCCGCAATATTCATCCGATGCCAATATTGTAATCAACATGGGCGGTGCTTTAGGTGATACTTCGTGGTTGGATGCTGGTCAAATTCCCATGATCGGTATTCATACTGTTCGTGATCCAAATGCTCCTTATTTTGTTGGCGATGTTGTTGTTCCTACAACTGGCGATATAGTTATTCCTTGGGCCAGCGGTGCAGGTTACAATGTTCCGCAAGCTAATGTTTATGGCAACAATGCTTCTTTTGCAAATCAACCCTACAACGATGCAATTACTGCTGCAGTAGAATCGCATTACGGTCAAACAATTCCATTTGCAGGTTCTACAATTAATGTAGGAACTGGAAAAGGTCTCCTTCCATTCATTCTTCCTGAAAATCCGCTTTATCCATACAATCACGGTAGTCCATGGCAATTTTGGAATTCTACACAGCAATCGGCTAATTTCCCTGTAACGGTTAATGGAACTCAAATTACTTCTCACCAAGCATCTGCTGCAAGTAATCCAGCAATGGCTGCAAGCAACGAACTTGGTCGTTCTACAGGATTGACATACATTGATACCATTCAACGTTATATCAACCCACGTATCGTTTGTGCTTTAGGTCTTGCTGCTTGTGCAGAAGTTGGTATGCAAGATGTTGCAAACGCTGTTAAGGTGAGTGCATATCCTAATCCAGCAAATACCAATGTTACTATTCGTTCAAACACTACATCTGGACAAATTAAGTCTATTCGTATGTTTGATTTAACAGGTCGTGAAGTTGTTTCTGCTAGCAATTTGAATACATCTGCATATTTAATTAATCGCAACGATTTAATTGCAGGTATTTATTTGGTGCAAGTTCAAACCGAAAAAGGTCGCAGCAGCATCAAAGTCATCTTTGAATAATTAATTGAACATTCAATTGAAAAGTCCTGGTGGAAACATCAGGACTTTTTTTATTTTCACCCAATGCAAGCATCATTGAAGAAGAAACTTTTTGTTGGTATAATTGTGCTTCTTGCATTGAGTCGTTTTCTATTTCCTGAAGCCGATCCTGCTTGGTGGAAAAGCACCGACGATATTCATGATGAAGTTTGGTGGGCCGAAAATGTTCGACGAATGCTATTGGGTGAACCTTGGCCCGGTGATGTATTTGCTCGTGCATGGGCCGTTGGTCCTTTAACTGCAGTTTGGCATTGGATTAGTTTTAAACTCTTCGGAATCAATTATTTTAGTCTGCGGCTGCTTGCCATAATTCCATCGGCACTCAGTATTCTGCTTATCCTCTTCAAAAAAATACCCGAATTTGATGACAATAAACGCTACGAAGCAGCAATCATTTTAGCTGTACTTCCTGCATTTTGGTCGCTTAGTCGCATTGGGCAAATCGAAGCCATGTTGAGTTTTATACTACTTCTGATTGTATTTCTATCGTATTCTAATAAACGAATTATCTGGCTTGTAATCGGATTATTAATGCTCATCGGAGTATTGTTCAAATTCTCTTTTGTTTATTTCGCATGTGCATTATTTACCTGGTTTTTATTTCGAGGGATTCACTTGAAAAAAATACTCCTTGCTTTGAGTGTTTGTGTTTTATTGGGATGCTTAACTTATGTATTTTATTTTTATCCCAACAGACAAGTGTTTCAGCCATTTTATGCGTATTTCTCTGCCAGCTTTTACAGTATCGGGCAATTACTCGATCCACGAGGATGGGTTCTACGATTGGCTTGGCTTCCCGAGAAAGACTTTGTTACCAATCCTTTGAACGTTATACTTATTTCTACTATTCTCATTCGATTAGGGCAGGGGAGGATGCCGATTCGTAGCACAGGGATTGCTTCATTACTTTTCATTTCAATCTTGTTTTTACTTGGATCAGATTTCTCGGACCGACGACTCATTATCTTATTAGTCTTATTACCACTTGTTCTTTTCGAAGATCATTCAATAGAATCTAGTTCAACATTTCGATATTGCTTTGCATGGTTTTGCGGACTTCCATTGTTTGTCACTTTTTCAAATTTGCACATTGTAAACGATGGGAATAGTTTGAATGAGTTATTGAGTATCGTTCCCGTTTTTTTGCTTGTGTATTCATCGTTCTTTCTAATTCTCAAATTCCTTTTCTCAAAATATCTAAGAAATCCTTCATTGAAGTTTCTTCAATTAGCTATTGTATTTTGGATTGGCAAGGCGATCTGGTTAAGCGCTGAAGTTTTTGAAAACATGACGGGAATAAGTTTCATTTTAATTGCGCTGATCTTATGCTGCATCATAGCAATTGAATGTTTCAATTCTTGGTTTAAAGCCATTTCATTTACTCGAAATTTAGCCTCAATCTTTTTGGTTTTATTTGGGATGTTTTTAATTTTTTCGGTATCATATAATCCAAGTTATACACTCAGAGATTCTGCCCATCTTATCAAACAACGCTGTGGACAAGGAAATGGAATTGGCCCAGAAAGTTTGGTCGAGATCACTTTACTTAGCTCGTGTATGCCTGAATTGAATTTAGATGCAAACAATAAATGTAGCTCGGATTCTTCTCAATATGCTTGGTTTGCAGGATTGACAACACCATTGGCAGATCGCGATTCAATCCAAAAACTCTATGAACAAAGTGCTTGGCTTATTTCTTCAAATCAAACTCAAACCCCGCTAGTTATTCCTGTATTGCCATCTCCTATAGGATTTAGAGAGTTTTTTATGCTGAGTAAATAATTTATTTCTTTATTGTATCAATTTGATTGTTTTAGATTTTTCTATGAAATCCGCTTCATTTCAATGAAAATAGTTCGTATACTTGTTTTTTAAAAATTGCCTTTACTATTTTTGAGAAATGAATAAGAAATCCATATTGTCGTTTGCAGGTCTATTTTTCCTGAGTCTTACGTTAACATTTATTTCATGTAATAAAAAGCCAGGTTGTACAAATCCTAATTCTGAAAACTATGACGACCAGGCAGAGGTTGACGATGAGAGTTGTATCAGTCCAAGAAAAAAATATGTTGGTCAATACAATTCAAACGAAATCTGTAATACAACGCCAGCTCAGAATTTCTATACAGATGTTCGCGAAGCAAATGACAATCTGACGGATATTCTAATTTATGGAATGGCCAATCTTTATGAATTGCCAGTTCGAGCAACAATTAGTCAAAGTACGTTTATTATTGAAGAACAAGATCCAGATGGCTCAGGACGTTTAGTTTCAGGAAATGGTTCAATCGCTGGAAATACAATTACTATTCAATATTTAATTAACTTTCAGGGTTCAGCACAAATCACAAAATCCTGTATTGTAAACATGAATAAATAAATTAAAGTGATACTTTAATTAAGTAACGTTTTCCTAAAACTGATTCACGTTTCATCGGGTTTGCAAAGTTTAAACTTAAAAGTGTTGCTGGATAATCGGACATCGTTTTAAGAATTTCGCATGAGTTTTTAGAGGTTTTTAATTCTTCCAACCCCACGTTATCAGTAAAAACCAATACTTCTTTTTGGGCCAATACGAGTGAATCTAGTTGAGAAGATTCCACACCAATCACTTTTTTTTGAGCATAAACATCCAAAGCTCTACCATTCACCTTGGTTATATAAAGCGGTAAATGCGATAAATTATTTGTTTTTATCCAAGTTCCCATTTGTGAGGAAGCTTGATAATTTAACACAGTTGGGTAAAACCAAGTCGACATTAAAATATTCATACTCAAGGAAGAAGCAAGTGAAATCCACAAGAATCGGGAAAGTCTTTGATCGAATTTCTTGAATAAAGCCCAGATAAAAATTCCCAATCCAATGAGTGCGACTAACCAAAGCACGGGATTTGTAAGAGGGAAAAACCAAGTGAAAATAACAGCAGCAAACAACCAAGTAGCAAGTAACATGATTATTTGAGGAATAGTTATCCATCGCATGTTGAACAAACTATTTTTCAATTCCACACGTGCGAAAAAATGAGCTGCCAATACCGAAGTCATCGGAAAAACGACGTATATATAATGTGGTAGTTTATAATGCGATGCTGATAAAGCAACGAATGGAAAAATGAAACCTGCCCAACTTATCCATTCGGGTTGTTGTTTAACGAAGGCTTTCGCATTTTGAATGATATCACGAAAGAAAAATACAATTGCTCCAATAACTCCTAAAGTCCACGGTAAAAAGGACCACGCAAAACTATGCACAAAGAAAAAAGGACCGGTATCGTTCTTCCAAACATTTTCTCCGGTAATGCGACCAAAGCTCTGCTCCCAAAAGAAAAAACGAATTCCTGAAATAGCATTTCGTCCATTCACTATTTTGTTGGGTTGTGCATCAAATTGTTCGTAGAGTCCAAGCAACATTGGACTTAAAACTAAGGCTATAATTGCTAATCCAGCAATCCATTGCCAACGGAATAAATTTTTCCAATCGGCTTTTAGTAGTAGATGAGTTCCAATTGCGAGTGCAGGAACAACAATGCCTAAAGGGCCTTTCGCGAGCATACCAATACCTACAAATACAAATGCAGGAATCCAATAATACCCTTTGTTTGTTCTTATTTGCTCGCTAAAAAGCCAAATAGCTGCAATAACCGAGTTGGTTAAATAAACATCTGTGCGGACATCATTCGTAAAATGATAATATCCTTGAGTTGTTGCTAAAATAATTGCAGATAAAACTGCTGTCCGCTCGGTGTACCAAATTCGAGTAAATCGATAGATTGATAAAATACCTAATAAGGCAAATAGTATTGCAGGGAACTTAAAAGCAAATTCCCCCATCCCAAAAACAGAATAACACAGCGCAGTAATCCAAAAGATGAATGGAGGTTTATCTAGATAATCGTTTCCTCTGTCAAAAACCTGCAGGAAATTTCCGTGTTCAAGCATCTCACGGGCCATGCTTGCATATTGTGCGGAATCTACTTCCATTATGTCGACTGGAATTGCCAACAAATAAACAAGTGTAGCAAGCGCAACAATCCACAACAGATGCGGTACTTTCATTTACGGATGAAAAGATTGTATTTTAAAATGCACCAAATGGCTCTGAATCCATCCTTCCAATTAATTTTCTTCCCTTCAGCATAGGTTCTCCCGTAATAGGAAATACCAACTTCGTAGATCCGGATATTCGGAATACGTGAAATACGAGCAGTAACTTCAGGTTCAAAACCAAACCGCTTTTCTTTTAAAGGAAGTGATTGAATGGTTTCGCGGCGAAATAGCTTGTAGCAGGTTTCCATATCGGTTAGGTTCAAATTCGTGAACATGTTCGATAGGAATGTCAGCATTTTGTTTCCGATAGTATGCCAAAAGAAAAGGATGCGGTGTGGATTTCCTCCAATAAAACGACTTCCATAAACTACATCAGCAAAACCATCCAATATGGGCTTAAGCAGAATAATGTATTCCTGTGGATCGTATTCTAGATCGGCATCTTGAATAATAATAAAATCGCCAGTTGCATGTTTTATTCCTGTGTGCAAAGCGGCGCCTTTACCAGCATTTTTCTCATGTTTCACATACACAATTCCAGTTTCAGGATACTGAGTCATATACTTCTGAATGGCTTCTTCAGTATTGTCGCTCGAGCAGTCGTTTACTATGATAACCTGTTTTTGAATATTCTCAGGCAGAATAACACCTCGAACTTTATCCAAAATAAAATGTATTGTAGGACCTTCGTTATATGCAGGTATTACAATTGAAAGAATTGGATTTGCCATAACATGAAAAATGGGTAAGTTACTTATATCGCACCGCTCAACCACCTACCCTTGCTACCTTCCGGTCCTGGGGGATTTCAGCAGGAGCTGGTCGTACAAGACTTACCCAGCGCAAAAATAGAAAAATGAACGGATGAATTGTGAATTTGTATGATTTTTTTTGAAAAATGTTTGCTATTACATCTTAAAAAAGGGCAAGATTGAATTTATCTAGCTCTTAAGAAATATACCGAGCCAGAATCAATCCACCAAAATCATACTTTAGTAGAGTTAAGCTGCTTCCTTAATTCGATTGCCTTCAAGTATATGTTTGGGAACTTCACGGATGTCCCAAACAATGCGAAAAAATCCAAGAATTCGAATCACATAATACGTGATATCAATTTCCCACCAAAAGAATCCTTGACGTGCAGTGCTTTGATAATAATGGTGGTTGTTATGCCATCCTTCGCCCAAAGTAACCAGAGCGAGAATAACGCTGTTACGACTGTCATCGTCGGTATTATAACGGCGCTTGCCAATTTCGTGCATCAAAGAATTGATTGTAAACGTTCCATGATACAACACAACCGTACTCAAGAAAAATCCAATAAGAAGTGTGCTAACACCGGCTTGAAAATCGAGAATGCCAGAACCATTTACCATGTTACCAAGAAAGAGAGTAAACGCCATCAATGAAGCAGCTGGAACCCAATGGAATTTATTTAACCAAACAAGTTCAGGGAATTTCGCCAAATCTTTAATCAGGTCGTAACGTGTCTCTTTATAATTTTTTCCCACAATCCAACCTACATGCGCATACCAAAATCCAAACAATTTAGCTGAATGTGGATCTTCTAAGGTGTCACTTTTCTTATGGTGAATACGGTGATTAGCAGCCCACCACAATGCTCCTTTTTGCATACTTGTTTGTGCAAAAAATGCCAGTAAAAACTGGAATACTCGAGATGTTTTAAATGTTCTGTGCGAAAAATAACGATGGTAACCAGCCGTAATAAAAAACATTCGAATCACATAAAGTGCAAGTGCTAATGCCCAATCAAATGAAAATGTTCCAGTGAAAATTGCCAATAAGGGTACAAAATGAATTCCTATGAAACCCCAGAATTTAAGAATACTAATTGTTTCTCTTTGATGTTTTGCCATGCTTAATGTTTTCTCGTCTCCAAAATCAACTCTTTAAACGTCTCTCGTTCATATGTTGCAATTGTAAACGACCGCAAACATAACGCAGAACAAGAAGACTTGTTGACAATCATTGAGATATTCAGTGAAAAAGAACCTTAACATTTGTTCTTCAATGTATTATGAATTAAGCATTTTTCAACACATTCGGCTTAATGTGTTTTTTAATGCTGGCCATAAAGGGTGAAGCTATTCATTCCAAATAGACCTGAATACTCTGAATTGTTGGGTTATAACCAACACAGCAAATTGTTCTGAATAAATTTATACAGTTGGAATTATGCCAATTTCACATCAACAGCACTTTTCCCTTTGGGGGTTTGTTCTGTTGTAAAGGTCACTTTATCGTTTTCTTTAACTTGGTCAACCAAACCATTGATGTGAACAAAAATACTTTCTTGACTTACGTGATCTTTAATGAAACCATATCCTTTCGATGTATTGAAAAACGAAACAGTTCCTTTGCGAAGTAATTCCTCAGGTTCTTGATCTTCCTGCTTGGCAACTCCAATTCGGATTTCCTCAATATTAACTACGTGTTTTTTGGATGGATCGGGTGGGGTTGAAGTAATGTTCCCATTTTCATCCACATAAGCAATCATATCATCAAAGCTTTTAGCCTTCCCAACAGTCGATTTTCTGTCTTCCTTCTTTTGCTCTTTGTCCTTCTTCTTTTTTAAGCGCTTTTTCTCGTTCTCTTTTTTATTGAAGGTTTCAGATGATTTTGCCATGCTTTGCTTTGAATGTGGTTAAAGAACCCGCCTCAAGACAAAGTTCATAGGTTTAAAATATGTTGCAAATATAGTTTTTTTGAGCAAGAAATTAGCTTCCGCCCTTATTTAGTGATGTTGCAGTGTATAATTGAAAAGTTTTTCAACTGAATTCGAAAAAATAAATCTCAAGAAATCCTGCTAAAAAAGTGTTTAAACTCTTCGATTTATTGGAACATTGCTGCTCCTAAAATCAACATATTATCTACAGGATTCATTACCATGACTGGCAATTTCATTTCGTTTGCAATTATTTCTTGTTCGTGCGTTCCTGTGAAAAACTCAGCCAATTCGCGCTCTTCATCGGTCATGATAAGTATCAAATCTGCTTCTTTCGCATTCGAATAAATCATGATTTCTTTATGGAAAGCCGTTAATCCTGTAGCGGTTTCAATGGAATAACTACATCCGTGCTGGCTCAAGTATTTTTGAGCAAATAACATGTTATTCTTGATCTTATTCTCAATAAACTCGTCGGATTGACGCTCCGCAATAACCAAGAAGTGACAAGAAAATAACTTCGAAAGATGAATTGCCCATGCCAATTTCTGACGACTTTCGACAGTGAAAGAGAATGGAAGTACAACGGTTTTAACTTCGTTACGCTTTGGAATATCTTGAACTACAATGTAAGGTGTGTCTTTGGTATTTTTGATAACTCTGATGGCATGACTTCCTGTCCAACGCTGAATTCCATGAATTCCCTTGGTGCCCATAACCACTAATGTTGCATTAAGTTCTTCGGCTAATTCGCCAATGCCCTCATGGAAATCACCACGACGAACCATCACTTTTGCAGTAATGCCTGAAGATGCATAAATATCGTCGGCGATGTTTTGTAGTTTCGACAACGCTTCTTCTTCTTCTAAGAGAATATCGTGTTCTTTATCTCCCCACCCTTTGTCAATTAAATGAACTAGTGTAATGTGCTTTCCGAAAATCCCAGCATATAATTGCGCATGGGCAATAGCAGGAGGAGTAATTAGAGAAAAGTCGATAGGGACAAGAATGGTAGAAGTTAGTTCCGGCGATTTCATATAGTTTTTGTATAAAATTAATGTTGGTGAAAATAAGGAATTCAGAATTACATTCGCTAGATATTTTCAAGTAAAAAAACTTCTGATATTCATGGATTTGCGAGGTAATAATCAGGTTATTAGGGCATGGACCGTTTTTGATTGGGCCAATTCGGTGTATCAGTTGAGTATTACCTCCGCCATTTTACCTGCATATTATGCTGCAGTTGCTCATGGAGATACTCATGGAATGGTTCATTTTTTTGGATGGGAAGTATTGAATACTTCTTTGTATGCTTGGACCGTCTCAGCTTCATTTCTGATTGTAGCTTTTTTATCACCGTTATTAGCATCCATTGCCGATTATACTGGCCGTCGTAAATTGTTCATGCAAATTTTTACTTGGTTAGGCGGAATCTCTTGCATGGCTTTGTATTTCTTTACCAGCTCAAACCTCGAATGGGGAATCATTGCATTTATGTTGGCTGGAATTGGTTACAGCGGGGGATTGGTTTTTTACAATGCTTGGTTGCCCGAAATTGCTCCTGAGGGAATGGAAGATCGTATCTCGGCAAGAGGTTATGCGCTCGGATACATTGGTGGAGTGGTTTTGTTATTAATCAATTTAGCCATGCTACTTAAGCCTCAATTTTTCGGTATTCCTCCCAAAGGGATGGCCGCACGAATCAGCTTTATTACGGTTGGTGTTTGGTGGATTGCATTTGCGCAATATACATTTGCATATTTACCTAAAAAGATAAAAGGAAAAGCTTCGAATCAAAATCCCATTTTAAATGGATATCGAGAACTCCTTCTTGTTTGGAAAGAATTCGGAAAACACAAATCACTACTCGTTTTTCTTGCTGCTTTCTTTTTTATCATGATGGCGGTGCTTACCGTGATGTATATGGCTGCAAACTTTGGTAAAAAAGAATTAGGTTTAAAAGATGAAGTTTTAATTCCCACAATCTTAATCATTCAATTGGTCGGTGTTATCGGTTCAATTGGTTTTGCGAGACTCTCCAAAGGAATTGGAAATATAAACGCAATGATGATTTCAGTAGTCATTTGGATTGGAATATGTGTAGGAGCCTATTTTGTATTCGACTCTAAGGGATTTATGCTTTTGGCCTGCTTCGTTGGTTTGGTGATGGGCGGAATTCAAGCCTTGGCGCGATCTACCTATTCCAAGTTTCTTCCAAAAACAAACGAACATACTGCCTATTTCAGCTTTTATGATGTTGCCGAGAAAATGGCCGTGGTATTAGGCACTTTCCTGTTTGGACTGCTCGAAACATTAACAGGTTCGATGCGATCTTCTATTTTATTACTTGGAGTGTTATTTCTTGTTGGATTAATCTTCCTAATTCAACTGAAACGAATCAATTCCAATAAATTAATCAATGCGGGTTCGACTTTAAAATAAGAACGCTCGGAATATGTTCCAACCAAAGACTCTTGCTTTCAATCAATCCTTTCCAACTCGGGTAATTGATAAGCATTAAATCTTGGTGCGATAAAAAGTCTTTTTCAATTGTTTTTACTTGATGAGTTGAAATATTATTTGGGAATTGCGATTGAAGTAGATTAAACTTCTGACGTATCAATGAATCCTGCTCCATTCTTCCTGAAGCGTCCATGAAACTAATTTCAGATTTTGAATTGAGTATGAACTTGCGAGCATAGTCGAATAAAAACGCATCGTCATCATCAAACAAAGGAATAAAAAGGGTGCTAGAATCACTAAAATCGCGGTCGAGTAAAACTCCTACATCGCATTGCGAATCTTCCATGAAATGTTTTGCGCGATCATCAATCAAGTAATCGGTTCTGAACAAAGGATTGGTTCCTGTAATTGTTCCCAATAAATTTTCGGGCGATAAGGTCTTGGCAACACCCACAATATTTCCGAGAAGGGTTCCGGTATAAAGCGATTTTCCGGCACCGAGTAAAAGCAATTTAACCGATTCTTTTTCAACGAGTCCGATTACTTCTTTGTACAAATCGTTACTGAGTTTGTAGTGCGAACGAATATCTACCTGCAAGCGTTCGGCTTCGGTGCGGATTGGTCGGAAGCTTTGTTTTTCAAACTCACTCACATTCAATAAACTCACATCGGCACTTGGAGTAACGTGAATAGCCGAATACTGCACCTGATTTGGGTTTACACCACTCATATGCGATGCAAGTCGGAGCAATTTACGTCCGCTACTGGCTAATCCAAATGATATTAATATGGTATCAACAACAGATTCGGTCTTGGAAATGATACTTTCTACTTCGAGTTCCTTTTCTTTAAAAATCCAGTTTATAAACGAAAGTATTGGACCAGTCATGAAGGTAGTTACCAATGCCATAATCACCATCATTGCAAACATCGTAGGAGTCAATATTCCAAGGTCATAACCGATGTTAAGCACAATAAGCTCCATCAATCCACGGGTGTTCATCATGGCGCCAATGGATAAACTTTCTTTCCAGTTTTTCCCAATAATACGCGCTGCCATGGAGGTTCCAATAAACTTACCGGCAACGGCAACACATATAATTAACCCACACAAAAGCCAAAGGTGACTATCGTTTAGTAATCCAATTTGGGTTCTCAATCCCGTAAAAACGAAAAACAAAGGAAGAAGCAAAACCAAGGAAACATCTTCAATCTTTTCAATCAAAATCTTCCGGAAATTCAGATTGGGAGGCATAATAACACCTGCTATGAACGCACCAAACAAGGCATGGATTCCAATAATTTCGGTCAGGTAGGAGGAGACCATCAAAATCACAAACACCAATGCTACAATGCCTTTGGAGATGGTTTCGCGGTTCGAGTATATATCACCCAATCGTTTCAAAAAGGGACCAACCACAAAAATCATGAATGCCACGTAAAGCATCGAAAAGCTGATTGTAAACAAGGCAGTGAGTAATGTACCTGCTTTCACAAAGGCAATGACGGCGGCCAAAATACACCAAGCGGTGATGTCGTCGGCTGCAGCACTGGTAATGGCTGTAAATCCTAATCGCGTTTTGGAAAGTCCACGTTCTTGAATAATGCGCGCTAATACCGGAAATGCCGTAATACTCATGGCAATTCCCATGAACAATCCGTACGAAATAAAGGGCGTGTTGGCAGGGGCAAAATCTTCATAAAGATAATAAGCGAGGCCAATACCTAATGAATACTGAAGTGCAATTCCTGTATGCGAAATTAAAACGGCTTCATGCACTTTGTTTTTCAAGATTTTTAAATCGAGCTCCATGCCAATCACAAACATGAAAAGAATCAATCCAACTTGACTTAAAAACTGCAAATTTCCTAGCGATTCAACTGGAAAAAGGAAATGCGAATATTCCGGAAAATACATTCCAAGCAAGGAGGGTCCTAGAACAATTCCAGCGGTAATTTCTCCGATGACAGTTGGTTGACCAATGCGCGTAAACAGCAAGCCGAATAAACGAGCCGCAACTATGATGGAAAGTATTTGTAGAATTAATATGGCCAGCGGATGATGAAGGTTTGATAAAAAACCATCGATTCCTTTGGAGGCGATATCTTTTGCTTCGATAAATGGAGGAGCAATAATTGGACGCCCAATTTCGAGCAGTTTTCCTTGACGAAGTAATACCCACGTTGCAAGAATTGCCGTTACAGATATGCTTATGTAAAACAGTACAATACGGCGCATGAATGGACAATGATGTTTGCTGCGAATATAGTTTACAAATGGACGATTTGGTTAAGCATCCAAATTATTTTTTCTTTAATTAATTAGTTTAGAATCAATTGATGGTTGTCATATTAATGAACAGCGAAATCAATAGATTTGCTAGAGAGGATTGTTCGTAATTGAACTCATTTATTATGATCGACTTAATTCCTTTGACTATGAAAAATCGAATTTTGATTGCATTTATATTTCTAGCATTTTCGGGGTTTGCTCAACCAGTCGATTACTTTGCTCATGCTCCCGTTTGGCGAGTTAACAGTATGTGTTCGGCGCCCTATCCCTGTGTTCGAAATGATGCTTCTGCCTATTTTATTTCGGGAGACACCTTAATGAGTGATGGTTTTACCTGGAAAAAATTGATGCGCACAGGGAGTTCTTCGTACACATATTTCGCTTCTCCACCCATACCACCGGGCTGCGAAGGTGAATTTTCGTTCGACTATTTTGAAGGATTTCTTCGGCAAGACAGTTTGAAAATCTATCATCGAACGTTAAATGAAAATTCGGAACAACTGCTATACAATTTCGATTTGCAGGAAGGCGATTCGTTGCCTTTGAGTAAGATCAACTTTATGGATAATCTCATCGTTAGTTCGATTGATAGTGTTTGGGTGTTAGATGCTTGGAGGAAACGAATTTACTTTAACCAAGGTGCATCCTGGATTATCGAAGGCATTGGACATAATGCAGGATTCCTAGAATCAATTCCACCCATGTTAGAATGTGCCCATACGTTTATCTGTCTCAAGTTAAATGGAGAATCAGCATTTGAAACCAATATGGACGATTGCAATTTACCTTTGTTAATCAAGCAAGTTAAAACTGGTGAAATTTCCTGTTTTCCCAACCCTGCAACTCACACCATCTCATTAAAAGGGATTTCAAAAAACGACACTCCGTACATCATAAATTATTGGGGTGTAACAATGAGCAATCAAGCCATGTGGGAGAATAATTCTTGGACATTCAATTTGGATAACCTTGCCAATGGAATGTATGTAATTCGAGTAAGGGATACGACAGAGAAGCCTGTAGTTTTTGTGAAGAATTGAGTTTACTCGAAATTATATTTAATTGATGATAGTTTAATAAGCATATTCAATTTAAAACAATGAGTGATTGTTGAATTTAGTACATGATATTATTGTCTCGATTTAGACCTAATTGAAAATACAAAGCATCAAATATTTCATTTTTCAAACTAGGATCTGAAATATTTCCATATTCTTTTGAGAGTCTTTGTTTGTCAATAGTTCGGATTTGGTGACAGAGAATTATTGATTCGTTTGCAAGTCCAAAATTGTTTGCGGGAATCAATGATTCATTGGGATAAACCTTTCGTCCACTTTTTCTAGTTGTTATTGGTAAAACGTTTACAGTATTAAGTAATTCGTTTATTTGGTCTTCACTTATAACAAGAACTGGCCTTGATTTACCTTGCTCAGAACCGATTACAGGGTCAAGATTTGCACGGTAAATACTCCATCTTTTTGCTATCATATTGCCTCGTTGTCAATTGAGTCAAAGTCCTTATTGATTTCCGAAATATCAGCAATAAATAATGGATCATTTAAAGCGTCTTTGAGTTGAGTCAATTTCTGATCTCTACTGTCAACTTGGTCATCAATTAAAACGGTAACTTGTTTATTGTTTCCAAAATTTGCAGGCAATTTTACTACAACTTGATTATTGTCAACAGAACAAACTTGTTTATAGGTCATTGTAAAAGATTTAATTCAAATGTACTAAAAACTAAACTGAATTCTAAAGATTTTTTTGTTCATGATTTGCAGTTTTTTGAGTATACCTAAATTAGGACAAGTCATGGAGTTAGGGTCGGGGGTGAAGTCAACGTATGACTATAATTTCTAAAGAACTCAATCCAAAATTTCGTTCATCTCAATAGGAATAAGAGGTACATACATTTTTTTAATTTTAATTTATATCAGAGGTATTTACAATAGATTAATCCCTTACTTTTGTTTTCCAAAATCGATTTTTTGGTTCAATCTGTAATAGCTTTCATGCAAAAAAAATTCTTTCTTCTCGCCTTTTTTGTTGCTACTATTTCCTCCCAAGCTCAGGAATCAGTGAACACCAGCGGAGGTGTTGTTAGAGGAAATGGCGGTACTGTTTCCTTCAGCGTGGGACAAATGGTGTATACCACCGACTCGAAAGAAGCTGGTTCTGTGGTTCAAGGCGTTCAACGTCCGTATAAAATTACGACCACCGATATCAAAAAATTAGACAATACCATTTCGTTTAAGGCGTATCCAAATCCCTCTTCCGATGATTTATTTCTCGAAATGAATGCATTTCGTAATGAGAAATTTAATTATCAGCTGTATGACATGCAGGGAAAACTGATCATGACAAACCCGATTGAGATTCCCAAAACGCAAATTAACATGCGTGACTTGGCAGTTGGTGCCTATGTCATTCATATTCACGATTCGAAAAATCAAACTATTCAGACCATTCAAATTATCAAAGAATAAAACCATGAAGCAATTACTTACCAGTTTAGCAATTCTACTTGCAACCCTCACATCCTTTGCCCAAGCGCCTAATCGAATTTCGTATCAGGCAGAAGTGCGCAACGGCAGCAATACACTTGTGGCGAATCAGCTTGTTGGCATTCGCATCAGCATTTTGCAGGGTTCGAACGTAGGCGCTTCGGTGTATACCGAAACCCATACACCCACTACCAACGCCAACGGATTGGTTAGTTTGCAAATTGGTGGTGGAACACTAGTTTCGGGCACATTTGCAAGCATCAACTGGGGCAACGGACCGTATTTCTTAAAGACAGAAACAGATCCAGCAGGCGGAACGAATTATTCTATATCAGGTACCAACCAACTATTGAGCGTGCCCTATGCTTTGTTCTCGAATACAGCCGGAAACGGAATTTCGAACGGTTCGGCGTTAAATCAAATGCTTTATTGGAACGGAACGGCATGGTCAACTGTAGCACCTCCTGCTACTCAGGGACAAATTTTAACGTATTGCGACGGAGCCCTAACTTGGACTATCGGCGGTATTTGTCCGGGAAGTATTACAGCACTTGCCTGTTCAACAGCAAGCAATACAGGAACATTAACCCAAGGAATCGCGGCAGCAAGTGTAAGCAGCACCATTGCGTATACAGGCGGAAACGGTGGTTTACACAACGGACAAACCGTAATTTCTACAGGTGTATCCGGTTTAACAGCAACATTAACGTCAGGAAGTTTTGCTAACGGAGCTGGTACCTTAAACTATACTATAACAGGTACGCCAGCCATCGGAGGAACAGCCAATTTTGCACTCAACATTGGTGGACAAACTTGTACGCTCGCAATTACAGTTGCAGCACCCATTGGAACCCTAACCGCTTTAACCTGCGCAAGTGCAACAAATAGTGGCACTTTAACTTTGGCAGTACCAGCTTCAAGTGTGAGCAGCAGCGTGCCTTATACAGGCGGTAATGGCGGAACACACAGTGGACAAACGGTTAATTCTACAGGTGTAACTGGATTAACGGCAACATTAGCAGCGGGAAATTTTGCAATCGGAGCAGGAAGTTTAATTTACGCTATTACCGGAACACCTGCCACCGGCGGAACAGCAAGTTTTGCGCTTAACATTGGCGGAAAAACCTGTACCCTAACAAGAACCGTTGCTTTACCGGTTGGAACGATTACAGCACTAAGCTGTTCAACCGCAACCAATGCAGGAACATTAGGGCAAGGAGTAGTGGCAGCAAGTGTAAGCAGCACTGTGCCATACACAGGCGGGAACGGCGGAACGCATACCGGACAAACCGTAACATCTACTGGCGTAACAGGACTAACAGCAACACGTGCAGCAGGAAATTTTGCAACAGGATCGGGAACCTTGGTTTATACCATTACCGGAACACCTGCCACAAGCGGTACAGCCAATTTTGCATTGAATATAGGTGGACAAACTTGTACTTTAACTAGAAACGTTTTAACAAGTGCGAGCATCACAGCATTGAGCTGCTCAACAGCTACCAACAATGGAACACTAACACAAGGCATTGCAGCCGCAAGTGTGAACAGCAGTGTTCCGTATACGGGCGGTAATGGCGGCTATCGCGGTGCACAAACCTTTACATCAACAGGCGTTACAGGACTAACAGCAACATGCGCTGCGGGCACATTGGCAAACGGCTCGGGGAATTTAACCATTACTATAACTGGAACACCAGCTAGTACAGGAACTGCAAGTTTCGCGCTCAACATTGGTGGACAAACCTGTACCTTGGACAGAACAGTTCTGCCTACTGCAAGCATTACAGCATTGAGCTGTTCAACGGCAACCAACAATGGAACACTAACACAAGGAACTGCAGCGGCTAGTGTCAACAGCAGCGTTCCGTACACAGGTGGAAACGGCGGATATCGCGGTTCACAAACCTTCACATCAACAGGCGTTACAGGCCTTACGGCAACATGTGCAGCCGGAACCTTAGCAACCGGAGCGGGGAATTTAACTTTTACTATTACAGGTACACCAGCATCAAACGGAATAGCTAGTTTTGCCTTAATCATTGGCGGACAAACTTGTACATTAACCAGAACGGTTGATTTACCGGTTGGAACCATAACAGCACTAAGTTGCTCAACTGCAACCAACACTGGAACATTAACACAAGGTATAGCATCAGCAAGCGTAAGTAGCAGCGTACCATACACAGGTGGAAACGGCGGAACCTATTCTGCTCAAACAATAACTTCAACAGGCGTTACCGGCTTAACAGCAAGTCTGGCTGCGGGTACTTTACTCAGCGGAGCAGGAAGTTTAACTTATACTATTACAGGAACACCGGTCACTAGTGGGACAGCAAGTTTTGCATTGAGTGTTGGTGGACAAACCTGCACTTTAACAAGAACAGTAAATACAAGCGGTAGCGGCCCATTAAACATCGAAACAGCTTTAATACCCGCTGGCACATTTACCATGGGCAGCCCCACAACAGAGCAGGATAGGTGGATTGATGAAGTTCAGCACCAAGTAACGTTTAGCGCATACAGAATGAGCAAATACGAAACAAGTAATGCACAGTTTGCAGCCTTTTTAAATGCAAAGAGCATTGGCAGCAATGGTTTGTATGCCTTGGGTGCTTACCCATCGCAGGTTTTAATTTATGCCAATTCGAGCTTGGGCTTAACATGGACAGGCACGCAATGGCAACCGGTTGCGGGTAAAGAAAACTTTCCAATTGTGAATGTTACCTGGTTCGGTGCAACCACATTTGCTGCCTATGCTGGCGGGCGCCTTCCAACCGAGGCTGAATGGGAATATGCCTGCCGTGGCAACACAACTTCATCTTTTAGCACGGGTGCTTGTTTAAACAATACGCAGGCAAATTACCGATGGGATTCGCCAATAACTGGTTGCAGCAATACAAGCACCGCATACCCAAACCAAACGCTGGCAGTAAATAGCTACAGCCCCAATGCCTTTGGTTTGTTCAACATGCACGGTAATGTGTGGGAATGGTGTTCCGACTGGTATGAAACCTATTCAACTACTGATCAAACCAATCCTACAGGTGCTTCAACAGGTACTTTTCGCGTTATTCGTGGCGGCGACTGGGCATATGCTGCCCAGTTTTGCCGCTCAGCCATTCGCAATAAATACTACCCTGACGGCAACTACAACATTGTCGGGTTTCGTTTGGCTTTCGCCCCTTAGTTTTTATTTAGTTGAAAGTTGAAAGGGAAAAGTTGGAAGTAAAAAGGGGAAAGGGAAAAGTCTGTCAACGCCTAACCCCTGTGGAAACCTTAATTAAATTCTTGTCTTAATTACACTTAAGTATCTTTTACGTGCTTCTGCTTGCATGTGATAACAATTCCTCAAACTATTTATATTTTAAAACTTTTAGGAATTTCAGAGTTTGTTTTGAGCTGGCTGAATGATGGCTTCAATTATAATTGAAAAACACGCAGCGAATTTATTTTGTTTAAATCATAAATGAAACTATTGTACATTTGTGGCTGTATGTAAACTACAATTGAAGCTATGAGTTTTATTGAACGCCCACTTTACATGGATAGAATCAAGCCTTTTATGGGCAAATCGCTTATAAAAGTTCTTGTTGGTCAAAGGCGTGTTGGAAAAAGCTATTTGCTCATGCAATTGCGCGATATGATTCAACGTGCTAATCCGGATATGCAAATTGTGTATATCAATAAAGAATTGCATGAGTTTAAAGACATTAAACACGCCGATGATTTGTTTCTTTACTTGGAAGAACGTGTAAAAAAAAATAAACGTGTTGCTCTTTTTATTGATGAAGTTCAAGACATCGAATCATTCGAAACGGTACTTCGCGACTTAGTTACTCGAGAGCATTTTGATATTTATTGCACCGGAAGCAATGCCAATTTATTATCGGGTGAGCTGGCTACTTTTTTAAGTGGACGATATATCGAAATCAAGGTGTTTGGATTGTGCTATTCGGAGTTTCTGAGGTTTAATGATACCAGCGATTCCGATAAAACGTTTCAAAACTACCTGCAAATAGGAGGCTTACCTTACCTAAAGAATTTAACCCGCGATGATGAAGTGATTTACGAATACCTCAGCAATATTTACAATACTATTTTGCTGAAGGATGTGGTAAAACGATTTAATATTCGGAATGTGCGCTTTTTAGAAAATCTCGTAGCATTCTTAGCCGACAATATTGGAAGTTTAGTCTCCTCCAAAAAAATCAGCGACTACCTGAAATCTCAACAAATCAATATTTCTCCTCAAGTGGTCATTGATTATCTTGGTTACTTAGAAAGTTGCTTTTTGATTTCGAAGGTGAAGCGCACAGGAATAGAAGGAAAAAAAATCTTTGAAGTTGGGGAAAAGTACTTTTTTGAAGACATCGGTTTACGAAATTCCATTGTTGGATATAAATTCAATGATATTCACAAAATCCTTGAAAATGTGGTGTATCTCCATTTGCGCATGGCAGGTTATACTGTAACGGTGGGTGTTGAAAACAACAAAGAAATAGACTTTATTGCGCAACGTGCAGGCAACAAAATATATGTTCAGGTTGCTTATCTGTTAACCAATGAGCAAACTATTGCACGTGAATTCGGAAATTTATTATCCATTCCAGATAATTTCCCGAAATATGTGGTCACCATGGATCAAACTACTGAAACAGCAAGCTATAAAGGAATAGAACGGGTTCACGTCAAAGATTTTTGTTTAAGTCTGGTGTAGGTAGAAGTTAAAAGTTAAAAGTTAAAAGTTGAAAGGTAAAAGTTGAAAGGTAAAAGTTGAAAGGGGAAAGTTGAAAGTAGAAAGGGAAAAGTAGAAAGGGAAAAGTAGAAAGGGAAAAGTAGAAAGGGAAAAGTAGAAAGGGAAAAGTAGAAAGGGAAAAGTAGAAAGGGAAAAGTAGAAAG
>Ga0304730_1000593_pt1 | contig 30565 bp, 26 predicted proteins | sample M_130628_MF_Meta_FD_190474 | JGI IMG/M metagenome (GOLD analysis project Ga0304730, IMG submission 190474) | Freshwater microbial communities from Lake Montjoie, Canada to study carbon cycling - M_130628_MF_MetaG (v2) (version 2) | ecosystem: Environmental > Aquatic > Freshwater > Lake | place...
CGTAACCGATGATCGCGACTTTGCGACCCTGGATGATTGATAGATCTGCATCCTCTTCGTGATACATCGTTGCCACAGTATTTCTCCTTTAGTAGTTTCTTGCTTAGTTTTGATAATCGGGTTGGGTATCGTGCACTTCTTTTGCCTTAGCAGTCACATCTTTGATGGAGATGACGCTGATGAGCTTGTCGAGCTGAGCAATTACTTGCTCGAGAGAGTGGCCTTCAACAGCTACTCCAATAATCATCTTGGAAATTGATGAATCCTCGGTGGGTCCAACATTGAGAGTTTCAATGTTGAATGCGCGGCGTGAAAACAAGCCTGCAACGCGGGCTAGAACGCCTGGTTCGTTCTCAACGAGAACTTCAAGTGTGTGCTGACGGCGACTAGTAGTCATTAGAGCTCCTGTGAATCCCAGTCGGGCGCAGTAGCGCGGGCGATCATGATTTCATCATTGGACGTTCCAGCTGCAACCATCGGCCAGACCATCGCATCACGATGAACGCGGAAATCAACGACAACAGGTTGATCGTTGATTGACATCGCTTTTTCGATTGTCTTATCAAGATCTTCTGGACGTTCGCATGAGAGTCCAACGCAGCCCATAGATTCTGCAAGCATGGGAAAGTTTGGAACGCGCTTTGATTCAAGGGATGTATTGGAGTAACGGCTGTCATAGAACAGGGTCTGCCATTGGCGAACCATGCCGAGAGATTCGTTATTGATGATGGCAACCTTGATTGGAATATTGTTAAGTGCGCAAGTAACTAACTCTTGGTTAGTCATTTGGAAGCAACCATCGCCATCGATAGCCCACACAGTTGAATCTGGTGCGCCAACTTTTGCACCCATTGCAGCAGGAACTCCATAACCCATTGTTCCCGCACCACCTGAGTTAAGCCATGTGCGTGGATGTTCGTATGAAATAAATTGTGATGCCCACATCTGATGCTGGCCAACACCTGCAGTAAAGATGGTGTCTGTGCCAGAAATCTGTCCAAGGCGCTGGATAACTAGTTGTGGTGAAAGTGATCCATCATCGGGAGTATCAAAGCCCAATGGGTAGGTAGATTTCAGTGAGTTCATCTGGCGTAGCCAAGCGGTGAGATCTGGCTTGTTCTTAGCAAGGGCAGCTTTGAGCGCCGGGATAAGTGCTGCGATTGTCTCTTTCACATCGCCCACAACTGCAACATCTGCATGGCGATTCTTACCGATTTCAGCAGGGTCGATATCTGCATGCAAAATCTTTGCATTCGGTGCAAATGTTGAAAGCTTTCCTGTTACGCGGTCATCAAAACGAGCACCTAAAGTAATAAGTAAATCAGCCTTTTGTAGAGCTGTTACAGCAGCAACAGTTCCGTGCATGCCTGGCATACCCATATGAAGTGGATGAGAATCAGGAAATGCTCCGCGTGCCATCAGAGTTGTAACAACCGGTCCGCCAAGAAGTTCAACGAGCTGGCGAAGTTCGGCATGTGCATTGGCTTTGATAACGCCACCACCGACATAGAAGACAGGCTTAGAAGATTGTGCGATGAGCGCTGCGGCATCGGTGATTGCTTGCGCATCAGGTGTCGTCTTTGGCTTATAGCCAGCTAAGTTGATAGAGGTAGGCCAATTGAACTTGGTCATCTTCTGCAGAGCATCTTTAGCAATATCAACAAGCACAGGACCAGGACGCCCTGTTGTTGCTATGTGGAATGCCTCGGCAATTGCGCCAGGGATTTCATCAGGATTGGTGATCAAATAGTTGTGCTTAGTAAATGGCATTGTGATGCCACGGATATCTGCCTCTTGGAAAGCATCAGTACCGATTGCAGCCGATGGAACTTGACCAGTGATTGCAACAAGTGGAACAGAATCCATTGCAGCATCCATCAGTGGTGTCACAAGGTTTGTGGCTCCCGGACCAGACGTTGCAATACAAACTCCTGCGCGACCTGTTACTTGCGCATAACCCGTTGCAGCATGTCCTGCACCTTGCTCATGGCGAACCAAGATGTGGCGAATTGTTGAGTCATAGATCGGATCGTAAGCAGGAAGAATTGCGCCACCTGGAAGTCCAAACATCACATCAACGCCAGCTGCTTCAAGGCTTTTGACCAGTGAAGTAGCTCCTGTCATTTCTGTGCCGTTCGCTGTTGGAACGTGTTTCGCCATCTTCTTGCTCCTTTCTCTCTCGTCTTTTGATCTTGCGGGTAATACTTTCTTAAATGAAAAAACCCTCAGATATCTGAGGGCGCGCGTGACATGAAGGCACGCGCTATCGAATCACCACCACTGAAAGTTCTGAAGCACGTGTTGAAGTCATGACCGTATTCTCCATCGGGGCAGGGCTATGAGTCAAGAGATGAGATGCACATCTCAATAAGTGAAACGATTAGTCGCAGACAGCGCCTTTGGAGGCAGAGCCCACAAGCTTTGAATACTTATGGAGAACGCCTCGGGTGTATTTGTGAGGCAGTGGCTTCCAGCCAACTTTGCGGGCTGCAAGTTCGGCAGGATCTACTAAGAGATCGAGTGTGCGATTTGGGATATCGATACGGACTCGGTCACCATCTTTAATAAATGCAATCGGTCCCCCATCAACGGCTTCCGGTGCAACGTGTCCCACACACAGACCTGTTGAGCCTCCAGAGAAACGACCATCGGTGAGAAGAAGAGTTGTCTTGCCAAGGCCAGCACCTTTTATCGCGCCAGTAATCATCAACATCTCGCGCATTCCAGGTCCACCCTTTGGACCTTCATAACGAATGACGACAACATCACCTGCTTGGATTGTTCCATTCTCAAGAGCATCCATCGCAGCTTGTTCACGTTCGAATACTCGAGCAGGTCCTTCAAAACTTTCAATACCAATTCCAGCTGTCTTACAGACAGCACCTTCTGTGGCAAGTGATCCACCCAGAATGGTGATTCCAATATCGGTAGAGATAGGTTTATCAATTGCGCGTAAAACACTTCCATCAGCAAGTGGTGGATTGATATCGGCCAAGTTCTCAGCCATTGTCTTGCCAGTTACTGTCAGAGTATCTCCGTGTAAGAAACCGGCATCGAGCAAGATGCGCAGTACAACGGGAATTCCACCAACTCGGTCAACATCGGTCATCACATATTTTCCAAATGGCTTGAGGTCTCCTAGAAGCGGAACCTTGGAACCAATGCGATGGAAATCATCAAGGGTAAGGTCGACTTCAGCTTCGTGAGCTATGGCAAGTAGGTGTAGAACTGCGTTGGTAGAACCGCCGAGAGCCATCAAGATTGTGATGGCATTTTCAAATGCCTTCTTGGTCAAGATATCGCGAGTAGTAATTCCCTTTGCAATTAAGTCAACAACAGCAGCACCTGCTTGTTCAGCATAAGCATCGCGACGACGATCTACTGCAGGAGGGGCAGCTGACCCCGGAAGAGAAAGTCCGATTGCTTCAGCGATACTTGCCATGGTGTTAGCGGTATACATACCGCCGCATGCACCTTCGCCTGGGCAGATAGCGCGTTCAATCTGATCAACACGATCTTGAGTAATCAATCCGCGAGCACATGCACCGACTGCTTCAAATGCGTCGATGATGGTGACATCTTTGCCATCTACTTGGCCAGGCAGCGTAGAGCCCGCATAGACAAATACTGATGCAACATCGATACGAGCTGCAGCCATCATCATTCCTGGCAAGGATTTATCACAACCTGCAAAGGTGACCATTCCATCAAGGCGTTCTGCCTGCATCACTGTTTCAACAGAATCTGCAATAACCTCGCGAGAAACGAGTGAGAAGTGCATGCCTTCATGGCCCATAGAAATTCCATCAGAGACTGAGATAGTTCCAAACTGCATTGGGAAACCACCAGCATCGATCACACCCTTCTTCGATGCCTTTGCTAAACGATCGAGTGAAAGATTGCACGGAGTGATTTCATTCCATGAAGATGCAATACCAATCTGCGGTTTCACCCAATCTTCATCTCCCATTCCCACTGCGCGAAGCATTCCGCGGGCAGGAGCGCGCTCTAATCCATCTGTGACAAGACCAGAGCGGGGCTTCATCTTTGACATCTGCGAATCCTAGCCTTGACCTAAATGCTTGAGTAGTAATTCTCTAACCTTGGCAGCATCTGCTTGGCCCTTTGTCTCTTTCATGACTGCGCCAATGAGTGCACCAGCTGCAGGTAGGTGTCCCCCACGAACTTTCTCAGCAGTCTCTGCCTGCTCGGCACAGACCTTTTCGATCGCAGCCATTAAGGCTCCGTCATCGCTGACGACTTTAATTCCACGTTTTTCGACAACCTCGGCAGGCTTTCCTTCACCAGCAATAACGCCTTCAACAACTTGGCGAGCAAGTTTGTCGGTGAGTTCACCTTTGGCTACTAGTGCCACAATTTGCGCAACATCTGCTGGCGTGATTGCAAGATCTGCAATAGCAATGTTTTGATCATTGGCTATACGTGAGATTTCACCGAGCCACCATGTGCGCGCTTTGGTGGGATCTGCGCCCAATTGAACTGTTGCTTCCACAATATCCAAGACATCAGCGTTAATCATCGCCTGCATCTCTTTATCAGGAACGTTCCACTCTTCTTTGATGCGCTTTCGACGTAGTGATGGACGCTCAGGAAGTGTTGCACGCAGCTCTTCAATCCAGCTAGCTGCAGGTGTGACAGGAACTAAATCTGGATCTGGGAAGTAGCGGTAATCCTCAGCTTGCTCCTTAGAGCGACCTGAACGTGTAAGGCCAGTATCTTCTTGGAAGTGGCGAGTCTCTTGCTTAACCTTCTTGCCATCGTTGAGAAGTTCTGCGTGACGAATCATCTCTCCACGGATTGCGCGTTCTACAGAGCGAAGTGAATTGACGTTCTTTGTCTCAGATCGCGTGCCCAAGACATCAGAGCCAATCGGCTTGAGCGATACGTTGGCATCGCAGCGAAGTGAGCCTTGCTCCATCTTCACATCAGAGACTTTGAGGCCACGCAAGATATCGCGCAGCTCTGCAACATATGCCTTAGCAACTTCTGGTGCGTACTTGCCTGTGCCAGGAACAATCTTGGTAACGATTTCAACGAGTGGAATACCGGCGCGGTTGTAATCAAGGAGTGAGTAATCAGCACCATGAATACGACCAGTTGCCCCTCCCACGTGAAGTGACTTACCAGTGTCTTCTTCCATGTGAACACGCTCAACTTCAATACGGAACTGCTTTGGACCTTCTTCAGTATCGATCTCAACATCGACATAACCATCAAAACAAATAGGTTCGTCATACTGTGAAATCTGGAAGTTCTTTGGCATATCAGGATAGAAATAGTTCTTGCGAGCAAAGCGGCTATAGGGAGCAATCTTGCAGTTCAGTGCCAGGCCAATCAGAATCGTTGATTCAATCGCCTTCTCGTTCACCACAGGAAGTGCGCCAGGAAGAGCTAAACAGACAGGGCATGTCTGAGTATTAGGAGCTCCACCGAACTCTGTGGCGCATGAGCAGAACATCTTGCTCGCAGTATTGAGTTCAACGTGAACTTCAAGACCTAATACAGGATCCCACTTAGCGATTACTTCGTCATATGTTGGAAGAGCCATTACTTCGCTTCCTTCAACTTAGGAGCTTTTGAAAGAATTGGTGCGCCCCACCTTGTAAGAAGTGCTGCTTCTAGCGCTGCGCCTGCCTGGTAGAGGCGTTGATCCTGCATCGCAGGAGCCATAATCTGGAAGCCAACAGGCAAGTTATCTTCATCGGCCAAACCTGCAGGAAGTGACATTCCACAGATGCCAGCAAGGTTTACTGGAATTGTTGCAACATCACCCAAATACATGGCCATCGGGTCATCAACCTTCTCACCAATCTTGTATGCAGTAGTTGGCGCAGTTGGTGAGACAAGAACATCTGCCTTGGTAAATGCCTTTGCATAATCTTGAATAATGAGTGTGCGAATCTTCTGCGCGCTGCCGTAATAGGCATCGTAATAACCTGATGAGAGCGCATAGGTGCCAAGGATGATGCGGCGCTTAACTTCGCGGCCAAAACCAGCATCGCGCGTTGCACTCATTACTGCCTCTGCTGATGCGCCATTGACATCACCGGTGCGAAGTCCATAGCGCATTGCATCAAAGCGAGCGAGGTTTGAAGAACATTCCGATGGTGCGATTAAGTAATAGGCAGCAAGTGCGTATTCAAAGCTGGGGCAATCAACTTCAACAATTTCTGCGCCAAGGGATGCAAGCACTTGAAGTGATTCATCAAAGCGTGTCTGCACACCCTTTTGATATCCCTCTCCCTGTAACTGCTTGATGACACCAATCTTCATTCCCTTAACATCGCCACTCTTTGCGGCAGCTACTACTGCAGGAACAGGTGCGTTAATACTTGTTGCATCCTTTGCATCATGTCCTGCCATCACTTCGTGAAGCAGCGCAGTATCAAGGACTGTGCGACCAAAGGGGCCTGCTTGATCCAAACTTGATGAGTATGCAATCAAACCAAAGCGAGAGACTGCGCCATATGTGGGGCGAACTCCCACAATTCCTGTCAGCGCTGCAGGTTGGCGAATAGATCCACCCGTATCAGAACCGATTGCAAGAGGTGCTTCAAATGCAGATACTGCAGCAGCTGACCCACCTGATGACCCACCTGGTGTGCGCGTTAAATCCCATGGATTAAATGTGGGACCGTAACCAGAATTCTCTGTCGATGACCCCATGGCAAATTCATCCATGTTGGTCTTGCCCATAATGACAACACCGGCAGCTTTAAGTTTGCTGACAACAGTTGAGTCATAGGGAGGAAGCCATCCCTGCAAAATCTTTGAACCTGCAGTAGTAGGAACACCTTTTTGCGCAAGAACATCTTTGAGAGCAAGTGGAACACCTGCGATAGTAGATAGCTTCTCACCGCTCTTGCGACGAGCATCCACATCTTTTGCTTGTGCAAGTGCGCCAGCAGAATCAACATGCAAGAAAGCTTTTACTTGGCCATCAACGGCTGCAATACGATCAAGGTGCGCTTGCGTAAGCTCAACGGACGTCGTCTCACCCTTAGCAAGAGCATCTGCCATCTGCGCTGCAGTATTGCGAATCATTCTGCTTCACCCAAGATTTGAGGAACACGGAATCGTGACTCTTCTTGTCCTGGAGCGCCAGAGAGTGCATCTTCTGGAGAAAGACTTGGAAGAACTACATCAGGACGGGCAATATTTTCTAGTGGCTGTGGATGCGAAGTCGCTTTGACTCCAGAGAGATCCATCTCTTGAACGCGAGCAACAGCATCAAGAATCAATCCAAATTGTGATGAGAGTTCAACGAGCTCTGCCTCAGTCATCTCGATGCGGGCTAGGCCTGCAAGCTTTGCGACATCATCGCGGGAGAGGCTGCTCATATGGGGAGTCTATAAAAGGATGAGATTAAGAGCGAATCTGGCCCGTGCCAGTAACGATCCAGGTAGTTGTGGTCATCGCCTCAAGGCCCATAGGTCCTCGCGCATGCAACTTCTGATTTGAGATTCCAATCTCTGCGCCAAAGCCCATCTGCTCACCATCAGTAAATCGCGTCGAAGTATTGACCATGACGGCTGCGCAATCAGAGAGTGCGATAAAACGAGCAGCATTGGCTTTATTTTCCGTAACAATCGCCTCTGTGTGGTTGGTGCCGTATTGAGCAATGTGATCGGCTGCAGCATCAACTGAATCAACGACTGCCACATTCATCTCAAGAACACCGTATTCAGTAGACCAATTCGCATCCGTTGCAAGAGTTGAAGCAATCTTGAAGGTATCTGCCACCTTTTGTGCGGTTGCATCTGAGTGCAAGATAACGCCTGCATCACTTAGAGCCTTCAGTGCCATCGGTAAGAATGTCGGAGCTATTGCCTTATGAACTAGAAGAGTCTCCGCCGCATTACAGACGCTGGGGCGATGAGTCTTTGAATTAATGAGAATTGGTAGTGCCTTCTCAATATCGGCAAACTCATCGACATAGACATGGCAGACACCTGCGCCAGTTTCAATGGTTGGCACAGTTGCTTCATCAACAACCATGCGGATAAGAGCGGCGCTTCCTCGAGGGATAACAAGATCTACCTTGCCACGGGCTGTCAGCAAAGCCTTTGTGGTCGCACGATCCTCCGAAGGAATAAGCTGAATCACATCCGGTGAAATCGTGGTTGTTGCTAGCGCATCTTTCATGACCTTTACGAGAATCTCATTGCTGTTGTGTGCAGTCGATGATCCGCGCAGAAGAGCCGCATTTCCTGACATCAACAAAATAACAGCAGCATCAACTGTCACATTAGGACGTGCCTCATAGACCATTCCAATAACTCCGAAAGGAACTGAAATCTGCTCAAGCTCTAGTCCATTAGGAAGAGTTGATTTACGAAGAGTCTGACCCAGTGGATCAGTAAGTGCTGCCACTTGGCGCGCTCCCCCAGCAATTCCTGCAATGCGCTCTGCTGTAAGAAGAAGGCGATCTTGCATCTGTGAGTGCATGTTTTCAGCGCGCGCAGCAACCATATCGAGTTCATTGGCCGCAAGAATTTCAGCGCTACGAGATTCCATTGCTTGTGCAATGGCCTCGAGTGCAGCTTTGCGTTGTGCACCCGTTGCAGTAGAAAGTGAGCGCGAAGCCTTGCGGGCTTTTTGCGCTAGCTCAGCAACTACTGCTTCGGCGTTCATAGGAGAACTAAATCATCTCTATGCACGAGCTCGCGCTCATATTCAGCGCCAAGGGAAGCCGCAAGTTCTTTCGTAGAACGCCCCAGCATCTGTGGGATCTCTTCAGAATCAAATGCAACAAGGCCGCGTGCAATAACTTTGCCTGCCTTCGATGCGAGTTCAACGGTATCTCCTGAGATGAAATCCCCTTCAACTGCAGTAACACCTGCAGGGAGAAGTGAGACTCCACGTTCAAGAATTGCTGTGACTGCACCATCATCGAGAATCAAGCGACCACGAGGAGTAGATGCATGAGCAAGCCAGAGAAGTCGTGAGTTTGCTTTGGAAGTATGTGCCTCAAAGAAGGTACCGAACTCTTCACCAGCTACCGCATGTCCTGAATCCTGCAGAGATGTCAGAAGCATTGGAATCCCGGCGCTCGTTGCAATGCGCGCAGCTTCAACCTTTGTAACCATTCCCCCGCTGCCAACACCTGAAGAGCCCGCACCACCTAAAGTGATGGATTCAATCTCTGCAATATCGGCAACATAACGAATGGGCTTAGCCCCAACTTGTGTTGGAGGAGCGTCATAGAGAGCATCAATATCTGAAACTAATACAAGCAAGTCTGCCTGGATAAGAAGTGCAACAAGGGCTGCAAGGCGATCGTTATCGCCAAAGCGAATCTCCTGCGTTCCAACAGTGTCATTCTCATTGATAACGGGAATCACACCCAGTGAAAGCAACTTGGTAAGTGTCTGTTGCGCATTGGCATAGTGCGAGCGACGAACAACATCTTCGGTTGTAAGAAGTACTTGAGACGAAATAACGCCGTGAGCTTTGAACTTCTCGCTGTATTGGGCAATGAGCAAACCTTGGCCAACAGAGGCAGCAGCTTGCTGTGTAGCTAGATCTTTAGGGCGCACTTTCAAACCGAGAGGCGAAAGCCCTGCCGCAATCGCACCGGATGAGACAACAACGACCTCTGCTCCACGCTTTTTGAGTGAATAGGCAAGATCAACAACCTTCTGCACGGCATGGGGATCGAGCTCAGAACCGGCAGAGCCTGTAAGGGAAGAGGAGCCAATCTTGATGACAACGCGCTTAGCGCTTGTTATTGCCCCGCGGTTCACTTGTCATTGCTTTCTGTGTCACTCTCTTGAATCTCATTTAAAGTCAGCTTCATTTCAGGATTCGTTGGTTCTGCAACGTTGTATTCCCATTGGCGCGCAACTTCATCATCTGAGAGACGATCGCGCTCTGTTTCAACGGTATTCCATGCACCTTCAAGTCGTGAATCTTCACCGCGACGATGTAAGAAGCCTGCTAGTTGTTCGGCGCCTGCCTCAATGGTTGGCTCCCACTCGAAGACAACTTCATTATCGCCAGAGCCGATACGAACTTCAGAGCCAGCAACTGCGCCCTTTTTAAACAATTCTTTCTCAACACCAAGCTGAGCCAGGCGATCTGCGAGGTAGCCAATTGCTTCTGCATTCTTAAAGTTAGTCTGGCGAACCCAGCGGACAACTTTCTGTCCGCGCACACTAAATGAATCATCGCCATTTTTCTGCACAGTAAATCCTGAATCATCGACTGCGACAGGGCGCAAGATAATGCGAGTGCGCTCTTCCTTTGCAGCCTCTGCACGTTCGCGCTGAACAAGGCGAGCCATTGAGTAAAGAAGTTCTTGCAGACCTTCACGGCTTGCCGCAGAGACTTTATAAACCTCATAGCCCTTCTCTTTCAGCTGCTCTTCCACCATATCGGCCATTGCCTTGCCATCAGGAAGATCTACTTTATTCAAGGCAACAATACGAGCGCGATCTTCTAGACCACCATAGAGTGCTAATTCATTTTCAATCGCTTCTAGGTCATCAATCGGGTTGCGATCTGTCTCAAGAGTTCCACAGTCCAGAACATGCACAAGCGCAACGCAGCGCTCAACGTGGCGAAGGAATTGCAGTCCAAGTCCCTTACCTTGTGATGCTCCTGGAATAAGTCCTGGAACATCTGCCACGGTAAAGCGCGTATCTCCTGCTTGCACAACACCAAGGTTTGGAACAAGAGTAGTAAATGGATAGTCAGCAATCTTTGGACGCGCAGCTGAGATTGCTGCAATGAGAGATGACTTTCCAGCGCTCGGAAATCCCACGAGTGCGATATCTGCAACAGATTTAAGTTGAAGTGTGAGTCTGCGCTCTTCACCTGGTTCACCAAGGAGTGCAAAGCCTGGTGCGCGACGCTTTGATGAAGCTAGAGCCAGGTTTCCAAGCCCGCCGTGACCACCGCGTGCTGCAAGGAAAGTTGTTCCAATACCAATCAAATCTGCAATCTGTTTTCCATCTTCATCATAAATAACAGTGCCATTAGGAACAGCCAAGATGAGATCTTCACCTGAAACACCATCTTTGCGATCGCCAAAGCCTTGATGGCCAGACGTTGCCTTGCGGTGCGGTGAGTGGTGGAAATCAAGAAGAGTAGTTACTGATGAATCGACAACGAGAATGATGTCGCCACCGCGACCACCGTTGCCACCATCAGGACCACCCAGTGGCTTAAATTTTTCGCGCTTTACTGAGACGCAACCGTCTCCACCTTTTCCGGCAGCGGCAAAGAGAGTGACGCTATCAATGAATGTTGTCATTGTTACTCCCCTTCCCTTTTAGACTTATGTAAAACTATTGAAAATAAAAAAGCGGACCGCGATAAATGCGGCCCGCTCTTTGTAGAGAAACCTAAATTAAGCTGCAGGGACTACATTCACTACGCGACGATCGCGAGCGCGACCGAATTCAACTACTCCTGCTGCAAGAGCGAAGAGTGTGTCATCTTTACCGCGTCCAACGTTCTTGCCTGGGTGGAAGTGTGTTCCACGCTGACGAACGAGAATCTCTCCTGCATTTACTTCTTGGCCACCGAAACGCTTAATACCGAGGTACTGTGGGTTTGAATCGCGACCGTTACGTGTTGAGGAAACACCCTTTTTACTTGCCATTTGTTTGCTCCCTTAACCCTTACTTAGCACCGCTGATTGCGGTGATCTTTACTCGTGTGTGCTGTGCACGGAAACCTTGACGACGGCGATGGCCTGTCTTGTTCTTGTAACGCAGGATGTCGATCTTTGGACCCTTTACTTCGTCGATAACTTCTCCAGTTACCTTGATGCTTGAGAGAACCTTGAGGTCAGTTGTGACGTTTGCGCCATCAACGACGAGCAGAGCTGGGAATGAAACTGATGCGCCAACAGCAGCGTCCATGCGATCGACCGTGATGGTCTCGCCAACAGTTACCTTCTCCTGGCGTCCGCCAGCTTTAACGATTGCGTACATTCTTTATTGCCTCAGTTCTTCTCACTTAGTTATCAAGCCTGATTCACGCATAAGGCGTGCTCGGGCAGAGGCTAAGGGTACGGATTTCGCACCCTCGGGGTCAAATTGGCCGATTTGGCCTAATTATTTAGGCGGTAATAACCCCAGAGCTTGCTGCCCTGCGGCGGCGCTTTCCTTTAGGGGCGGCAACCTCCTCTTCGGTGACTTCCACCTCAATACGATCTTCATTGAGAGTCTCGTGGAACTCGTGATCTGTCGCTGAATCCTCTTCAACATCTGGGTGATGTGCACTCTGTGAATTTACCTGAGGCATTGGAGCCTTCATCTTCACAGGATCCATATGGATATGGATTCCGCGGCCATTACATGAATCACATGTGGTGGAGAATGCTTCGATCAGTCCTTGTCCCACACGCTTACGTGTCATCTGCACAAGACCGAGAGAAGTTACTTCTGCAACCTGATGCTTGGTGCGATCGCGGCCGAGGCTTTCAACCAAACGGCGCAATACCGCATCACGGTTAGATTCAAGAATCATATCGATAAAGTCAATCACAACGATTCCACCTAAGTCACGAAGGCGAAGTTGGCGTGCAATTTCTTCTGCGGCTTCTAGGTTGTTCTTGGTAACAGTCTCTTCCAGGTTTCCACCCTTACCGATGAACTTACCGGTGTTCACATCGATGACAACCATCGCTTCTGTGCGATCGATAACGAGTGAACCACCAGATGGTAGGTAGACCTTGCGATCGAATGCCTTAGCAAGTTGCTCTTCAACGCGGTAGTCAGCGAACAAGTCACCGCTACCTGAATACTTTTCAATCTTGGTTACGAGCTCAGGTGCAATAGAGCCAAGGTAGGAACTAATTTCTTCCCATGCTTCGTTGCCTTGAATGATGAGCTTACGGAAATCTTCATTGAAGATATCGCGGATAACGCGCACAGCAAGATCTGGCTCTGAGAGCAGAAGCGCTGGTGCGTGGAAGTTTGGATTTGTTGACTTCTGATAAATATCATCCCATTGCGCTTTCAGGCGCTCGACATCTACGGTGAGCTCTGCCTCTGACACACCTTCAGCTGCTGTGCGCACAATGACGCCAGCATCTTCTGGGATAAGAGTCTTCAAAATTGCCTTAAGACGTGATCGCTCTGATTCAGGAAGTCGCTTGGAGATACCGCTCATTCCGCCGCCAGGAACATAGACAACATAACGTCCTGGAAGTGAGATCTGGCTAGTAAGGCGTGCGCCTTTTTGCCCGATTGGATCTTTAGTAACTTGCACAAGAACAGGCTGACCTGTCTTTAATACCATTTCAATTTTGCGTGGCTCAGATTCAGAGATACCTGCAGCATCCCAATTCACTTCACCTGCGTAGAGAACAGCGTTACGGCCCTTGCCAATATCAACGAATGCAGCTTCCATAGATGGAAGAACGTTCTGAACGCGACCTAGATAGACGTTTCCAACGTATGAAACGTTGGCATTACGGTTGACGTAGTGCTCAACCATCACATTATCTTCAATCACAGCAATCTGAATACGGTCTCCCACTTGGCGGACAACCATCTCGCGATCCACGTTCTCACGGCGCGCTAGGAATTCACCATCTGTAATGATGGTTCCACGGCGGCGATATGGCTCACGATATTCACGTGAATCACTGCGACCACGATCGCGATCGCGACGATTACGTGTTCCACGTTCTGTCCTCTCACGTGCTGGGCGCTCTGACTTTTCACGGACTTCGCGGACCTTAACAACTGTTACTACGCCATCTTCATCAATGACTTCACCTGGTGTGACACCATCTCCTGTTGCACGGCGGCGACGGCGGCGGCGATGTGTGCTGCCATCAGCACCTTCTGCTGACTCATCAGATGAATCATCTGACTCGTTCTCTGAATTCTCTTGTCCTTCTGCGCCTTCACCATTGGGCTTGCGGCGACCGCGGCCACCGCGACGGCGACGGCGATTACGCCCACCGCGACCATCAGAATCTTCTGAATCACTCGACGCAGCGGTTGATTCTTCTACCTCTTCAGCTTTGGCCGGCTTTGCAGCTTTCTTTGCGCGCTTAGGGGCAACTGCATCAGCAGGTGCTGCTTGAAAGATAGGAACGGGAATTGCTGCAGATTTCTTTGCTCGCTTAGGAGCATCAGTTACTTCTGCAGCACTTTCTGCTGACTCAGCAACTTTCTCTGAGCTCAGTGATTTCTTACTTGACTTCTTAACCGCGCGCTTACGCGGTGATTTTGGCTCAATAGCCATGGCACCAAATCCTTTAGCGCGTATCTCCAGATTGCTGGTCATACGCATTCTCGTGGCCCGAAATGAGTTTTCACTTCGAACAAAACCTTTGTGTAGTCCGCCGCAGGCGCGATAAGGATCGCTGGCCGCGCTGAACTGTTGGGGTAATTATGACAGACAGAGGAGCTAAAAACCTATTTTGAGCGTGATTTAGCTGCGGTGGCTTGCATGAACATTCTGCAAGAGGCCAAAGCCGATGAGATTGGCAAACATGCTTGATCCGCCATAAGACAGGAATGGCAGAGGAACACCCGTCATCGGCATCAGACCCAAAGTCATTCCAATATTTTCAAATATTTGAAATGCAAACCATGCAATCACACCTGTGCAGACAAGTGTTCCGTAGGGGTCTGTCGATCGTCTGGCAATCGCAAATGCCCGCATCAAGATGAGAAAGAGCAGGAAGATAATGAGCCCACTACCTAAGAATCCAAGTTCTTCTCCTGCGACGGTGAAGATAAAGTCAGTCTGCTGCTCAGGAACAAAGCGACCGTTGGTCTGTGGTCCGTTAAAGAGACCTGTTCCGATGAGTCCCCCAGAGCCAACTGTGATGCGCGCCTGTCGCAATTGATATCCAGCGCCCTGAGAATCAGCATTGGGATCAACAAATGATTGCAATCGCCTGACTTGATACTCACTAATGACGCCAGCCTTGGTTGCAACAAATCCACCGATGAGTGCAAGAAGAATGAGTCCAACAACCCATCGCGTGGGAGCACCAGAGACAGCAAGCATCGTCACAACAGATGCGCTAATAATGAAGACTGTTCCCATATCGGGTTGAGCAAGGATGAGAAGAATAGGAATTGCAGCAACACCCAAGGCTTTGAGAACATCTTGATGTGTGGGCTCATCATTGTTATGTGTGCGCTCGGATAAGAGCATGGCAATACCGATGATGATAGAAATCTTTGCAATCTCAGCTGGCTGAATTTGAAATCCTGCAGGAAGGCGAATCCACGCTTTTGCGCCATTGACTTCACTTCCAACTCCTGGAATCAAGACGAAGAGAAGTCCAAAGACTCCAAGGCCCCAGATATAAGGCGTATAGGCGCGCAGAAGTCGGTAATCAATAAATGTTGTTCCCCATGCAAGGGCAAGGCCGATGACAATATTAATAACATGGCGCTTGAGGTAATACTGAGGATCAAGTCCATTTGCTGAATACCAGTCACGCGTTGCTGCATACACAAGCAATGTGCCCAGTATCAGAAGCGCAACGACTGCACCCGTTAATACAGAGTCAAAACCGGAGACGATAGAGCTGCGGCGAGCTCTGCGATAGGGACTGCGATTGAGGAATGTACTCATCGTTTCACCGCCGCCTTTGCTGTGGGAGTTGCACTTGCTACAACTTTTGGCTTACCTGGATTTAATATAGATGATTTCGGTTTTGTAGCAGGAGAGATACGAGGAAGTTTTGTTGGTGGCTTTCCTTCTGGGAAAACTGCAAGATCGGGATTAACAGTTGTTCCCTTGACGCCAAAGATAGTCTCGTAGATCTTGCGCACACCCACTGCAGATGTTCCGGCACCAAATCCACCTTGGCTGACCATCATCACAACTGCATACCGTGACTGTGTTGCTGGAGCAAAGGATGCATACCACGCTGTATCAGACTTAGCGGTGCCGTTCGGATTACGGCCAAATACCTGCGCAGTTCCAGTCTTGCCCGCGGTTGCAATAGGAAAACCTGCAAATGCACCTGCCGAGGTTCCAGCAATAGTTACCTCATGCAGTGCATCATGTAAGAAGGCGATTGTTGTTGCATCCACACCGAGTTCACCTAACTTCTCTGGCTGGAAAGTCTTTATGACAGTTCCGTCAGTCTTCACAATCGCTTTAGCAATCGTTGGCTTCCAGATAGTTCCACCATTGGCAATAGCTGCATACATCTGAGCAAGCTTGATGGGAGTCACAACGGTATCGCCCTGACCAATAGAGAAGTTGACCGCATCTCCTGCACGAATCTTGTCGCCATCGATGCAGTTTTCACGGGCTAGCTGCAGCAAGAAGGGAGTCTGCTGAGACTTGGATGCGCGCTCTTTATAGTTGCAGTAGTAATCCTTATTCTGGCTATACCAAGCTTTGCGCCATTCACGGTTTGCAAGTCGACCTGATGACTCAGAAGGAAGATCTACGCCAGTCTTCTTACCCATCTGAAACTTCTCTGCTGCCTTATAGAAGTAATCATTGGGGCTTGATTGTGGACGTAATCCCCCATCACGCAGCCATTCGTCATAGGCGATGCGATACCAAATCGTGTCGCATGAGACGGCAATTGCTTTCTTCATCGAGAGAGTTCCTTGCGCCTTACTCTCGAAGTTTTGGAATGCTCGATTACCTACCTGAACTTCCTTAGGGCATACATAACTCTTGGTCAGGTCATAGCCAGCATCTTTAGCTGCCACAACAGAGACTGCTTTAAAAGTTGAACCTGGTGCATAAAGACCTTGGAGCGCTCGGTTCAGCGCTGGCACGCCATTCTTCTCGCTATATAAGTTATTGGCTTCTTCAACAGTGAGCCCCTTTTCAAATGCATTGGGATCAAATGTGGGATAAGAAGCAAGTGCTAATACTTGTCCATTGCGAACATCTAGGACTACTGCCGCTCCACCATCTGCGCGATAACCAGAAGCACGTGCACGGCGCACAGCATCTGCAAGTGCTACTTCAGCAGCTGCCTGGATGCGCACATCAAGGCTTGTTACTAAGTGATCTCCTGCAGTGGGCTTGGTGTTCTTACTTGTCGTTGTCACAGCTTCTTTGCGGTCCACGATAAAAGTTTTGATCCCTGGTATTCCACGTAAATACTCGTCATAGACAGTTTCAAGTCCAGCTTTACCAATCGATTCTGATCTAAAGTAAGAACGACCATTTGCCCCAGAAAGATCTGATTCAGTCAAAGGTCCGACATAACCCAAGACATGGCCACCGTTAAGACCCAAAGTCTGCGGATAACTTCTAATAGCAAGTGGTGTTGCAGAAATTCCTGGATAGCGATCAGAGCGCTCAACAATACGCAGCGCAACCTGTGGATCTGCAGTCTTGGTAATAGGAATAGGTTGGAAGCGAGAACCGGTCCAGCATCCAGCTTTCTGACCCTTAGGAAGTTCCCCACATAGACGTGTGCGCTGCCAGACATCATCAAAGTTCAATCCAAGAAGTGTCACAAGATCGTGCACGACTGCAACACCCTTATCAGGCAACTTATCAATCTTGGTGCGATCAACAGTGACTGCAAGGCCCACGCTATTAAGAGCCATAGGAACACCTGATGAATCCACGATAAATCCGCGATTGGCTGGAGTCACAACATCGCGGCTCTGAATACTTAAAGCTGCATCTCGATATTTAGGTCCTGCTGCAACTTGCAGATAGAAGAGGCGACCAAAGAGTGCAACCATTAAAGATGCGATAAAGATTTGAATAACAAGAAGGCTCAACCTTGAACGCTGATTCATAGATGTGCTCGCGCCCCAAAGATGACGGCATGGAAGAAAGAAGTCACTTTAAGAATCAGCGGTGAAATAATTGCGGTCCAGAAAGCCGATCCTGCAAGGAGAAAAACGATATTAGAAATACTTCCCACTTCTTGTCCGAGCATCATCCCAAGAAGAAGAAATACCAACTGCGCTGCAACAACCCCAATCGTTACCAGAAATACGATGTTGATGGGATTGCCACGAATATTGTCATCGCCATATCCAAGAAATGCGACTGCATAACAAGCGATGATTAATACCAGCGTCCAATGTCCCATGGGTCCAGGTGATGTTTGTGAAACATCCATCATCAGCCCTGCACCAAAACCAGTAAGAGCCCCAATTTCAGGAGTGCTGAGCGCAGCCCAGATGAGTGCAACGACGAGAAGCAAATTAATTCCACCAGCAGGAAGACGCATCTGCGTCACAACAGCTTCTTGCAGTAAGAAGACAGTGAAGAAGATAGGAAAGGAGTAGAAGAATCTGCGCAGCGACATTGTTACTTCGTTGCTGTAGGTGTCGGCTCGACTGCACCAGGTGTTGCATAGATAGTGACAGTAGGTAGTGGAGTTGGACGAGGCTTTGGTGGAACGAGTGCATCACGTGGGTCTGCTGAATCACCAGAGACCACGACTGCTACAACTCCCAGAGTTGAGAAGTTTGCATAGAACTTCACATCAGCAGTTTGTGTGACAGCACCCGGTGAGTTATCAACGGAGATGACTTCACCGATAGGAACACCAGGAACAAAGGGGCGACCATTCTGACTTCCGCGCGCTAGAAGAGCATCGCCCTTATGCACCTGAGTGGTGTTATCAAGGAGCTGCAGAACACCCTTCCGAGTGCCTTGGCCACTGAGAATTCCAATTTGCTGTGTGCCGGCAATACGAGCACCAATCTTAAATGCAGGATCTGAAGCAAGCTGAACGAGTGCACTATGTGCATATGCATACTTCACAACTCCCACAAGGCCATAACCAGATAGAACTGTCATATTGGTATGAACGCCTGATGTTGTTCCCGCATCAATTGTGATCGTCTGTGTGAAAGATGTACTAGACCCTTGAGAAATCACCTTTGCATTAACGACCTTGTAACCGGCTGTGCCTGCAAGATTAAGAACGCCTTTGAGTTGCTTGAGTTGCGCATCAGCAGTTTGCCGTCCCTGAAGCTTCAGACGTAACTTCTCGTTCTCTGACTTGAGCTTCTCCATCTGATTGCGTGTGCGCCCAAGGTGGGTGACATCAGAAAGGAAGTTACGAAATGGAGATACAACCCATGCTCCAGCTTTTTGAACTGGGGTAAGAGCAGTCTGTGTTCCTGTGCGCAGCCCATCGATAACTTGAACGCCTCGAAGATCTAACGTGATCAGAAATAGAGAGGTGACAAGGAGAACGATGATGAGTAAGCGACCGCGGTTGTCGCCGCCGTAGCGCACTTGTGATTACCTATCGACGAGGCTCGGAGATCAAAACCTTTTCAAGGGCTTCGAACTCTTCAATGCACTTACCTGAACCTTCGACAACTGCATCGAGTGGACGGTCTGCGATATGGATTGGCATTCCTGTCTCTTTACGAAGACGTTCATCAAGACCCTTAAGGAGTGCTCCTCCACCTGTCAGAACAATGCCACGATCCATAAGATCAGATGCAAGCTCTGGTGGACACTTATCAAGAGTTGCTTTCACGGCATTAATAATCTGGTTGACGGGCTCTTCAAGAGCTTTACGAATCTCTGCAGCTGTCACAACGATTGTCTTAGGAAGACCTGTCGCTAGATCGCGACCACGAATTTCAGCATCGTTCTCACCTTGAAGTGGATATGCAGAACCGATAGCCATCTTGATCTCTTCTGCTGTGCGCTCACCCAAAAGGAGTGAATATTCGCGCTTAGTCCAGTTAATAATCGATTGATCAAGCTCATCGCCACCAATACGGATTGAAAGCGCTGTCACGATTCCACCGAGTGAAATCACAGCAACTTCTGTTGTTCCGCCACCGATATCAACAACCATGTTGCCTGTTGGCTCGTGGATAGGAAGGCCAGCACCGATTGCTGCAGCCATTGGCTCTTCAATGATGTAGACCTTACGTGCGCCAGCTGCATAGCCAGCATCCTTCACAGCGCGCTGTTCAACACCTGTAATACCTGATGGAACACAGACGACGATACGTGGCTTAGCCAAGTAGCTGCGGCGGTGAACTTTCTGAATAAAGTAACGGAGCATGCGCTCTGTAGTGTCGAAGTCTGCGATAACACCATCTTTGAGTGGACGAATCGCAACGATGTTGCCAGGAGTACGACCAATCATCTTCTTTGCTTCAAGACCAACAGCGAGGATTCCACCAGTATCTTGATTGATGGCAACTACAGATGGCTCATTGAGGACAATGCCACGACCACGAACATAGACGAGCGTGTTAGCAGTACCTAGGTCAACTGCCATATCGCGGCCTATGAATGACATTCTGTTAGACATTTATTTCCCCTCGAAGAAGATAGCTATTTCACGAGCTGCAGATTCTGGTGAATCTGATCCGTGAACAATATTTTGAACAACCTTTGTTCCTTGATCGCGAGCGAGGTCTCCACGAATAGTTCCGGGAGCTGCAACTGTTGGATCAGTTACTCCTGCAAGTGAACGGAAACCTTCGATTACGCGATTGCCTTGTGCGACAAGTGCAACAATCGGACCTGACATCATGAACTCGACAAGTGGTTCAAAGAATGGTTTGCCCTGATGTTCTGCGTAATGCTTTTCAAGAAGTGCGCGATCTGCTTGCAACATACGAAGTGAAACAATTGTGTATCCCTTTGCTTCAATCCGAGCAATTACTTCGCCTACTAAACCGCGCGCAACGCCATCGGGCTTAACGAGGACGAGTGTCTTTTCTATGCTCACCGGTGCAGTCTATTAGGGGTTGGGAGTGCGTGAAGCCATGAGTTTTGCCCGAATGGCCTCACCCCTGCGCCCCACCACTATGGCTGCAATCCAGAGTCCGCCGAAAATCAGCCCCACGATGGCCATAGAAGGCACGACAACGGCGTAGCCAATCACCAGACATTGCAGGATTGATCCAAGAATCCATCCTGTGCGCTTCTTGAGCAGACCTGGGGTGAGTAGCAAGAGAATCGCAATAACAGCGCCAGCAATAATCGCTGATGTCTCCTGGTTATCTTTTGCAAGCAGCATCGCAAAACACATGACCAAGAATTCCATCACAAGAACTGCTGAACCTAGAACGCGCATTACATCTCTTCCTTTGCAAACTTCTTACGAACGATAGCGCGAGCTTCCCCCACTGTCACCACAGAACCGGTGATGAGGATTCCAATCGTGTCTTCGCTCAAGGGGCGGATGCAATCTTTGACCGCCTTATCAATGGCATCTGTCACCGTTGGGGCCGTGAAGACCCGGTCATTGCCAAATATTTCAGCGGCAATCTTCTCAAGCTCATCGACCTTCATCGAACGCGGTGAGGAATTAGCGGTGACGATGATGGAATCCATCACTTGCTCAAGTTCAAGCAAGATCCCACGGACATCCTTATCCCCCATAGGAGCAAAGACTCCAATGACTTCATCAAAGGTGAATTCAGTCTGAATGGTGTCTGCAATAGCTGATGCACCGTGTGGATTGTGAGCCGCATCAACGATGATTGTTGGGTCGCGATGTAGGACTTCGCATCGACCAGGTGATTTCACATTGGCAAAACCAGCCCGCACTGCCTCAATATCGAGATCTTGATCTCCGAAGAAGACTTCGACAGCAACCAGCGCTGCAGCAGCATTCGATGCTTGATGCTTTCCATGCAGTGGAATGAAGATATCTGTGTAAATCTCTTTGGTGCCCTGAATAGCAAGTAACTGACCACCGACTGCAATTGAGCGAGTGAGAACTGAGTACTCAACACCTTCGCGAGCAACATCAGCACCGACGAGTGCTGCCTGCTTCAGAAGCTCGACTGCGCACTCTGGCTCCTGTTGAGCAAGAACTACATAGCCGCCTTCTTTAATGATTCCAGCCTTTGTTTGAGCAATCTCCGCAAGAGTTTCACCTAAGTATTCAGTGTGATCAAGGCCGATAGGCATGATGACTGAGACATCTGCTTTAACAACATTAGTTGCATCCCATTGGCCTCCCATGCCCACTTCAATCACACCCACATCAATGGGATGTTCAGCAAAGGCTGCAAAGGCGAGTGCAGTGATTGCTTCAAAGAATGAGATCGGATGCTCAAACTTTTCATCCATGAGATCAAGATAGGCAGAGATGTCGTTGAAGGAGAAGATGAGATCTTTTGCGGCAATCGGCTCACCATTGATTGCAATGCGCTCGAGATAGCTTTCAAGGTGAGGACTGGTAAAGCGTCCTGTGCGCAGACCCATCTCAAAGAGAAGTGAATCAATCATGCGCGATGTTGTTGTCTTACCGTTGGTGCCACCGATATGAATGGTGGGATAGGTCAGTTGGGGAGAACCCAACATATCCACCAGAGCTGCAATGCGCTCCAGTGTGGGTTCGATGCGAGTCTCTGGCCAACGTGCAAGCAGTGCTTGCTCGATGGCATCGATACGGGATTGATCTTCAGGTGAGGTATGTGTCATTTACTTCAACGCTGCAAGTTGTGCGGTGATGCGTTCAATATCTGCAGATGTTGCAGCCATACGCTCTCTAATCTCGGCAACAACGCTCTCTGGTGCCTTTGCCATAAATCCTTCATTATCTAACTTCACTTCAGCAGTCTTCATATCCTTTTGCGCAGTAATCAAATCTTTCTCAAGGCGAGCACGCTCTGCAACGACATCAACTGTGCCAGAGAGGTCAAGTTCAACCTTCATCGAACCAACTTCAACGGATGCACTCGGTGTGAACTCTGTGAGTTCAAGTCTTAAGAGAAATGCCATTGCACTTGCATAGGCGGTCACATCTGCTGGAGCAATAAAGCGACCAGGAATCTTCTGTGAAGGCTTCACGCCTTGATCGTTACGAAAGCGTCGAACCTCAGTAATAATCTTCTGTAGTTCGTCTACAAGTGCTTCTGACTTCTTATTGATGTGAGATGAATCTGCAACCGGCCACTTGGCTATTACGAGAGTTTCTCCCCCAGTCAACGTTGTCCAGAGAGTTTCAGTAATAAATGGCATGACTGGGTGAAGTAGACGAAAGAGTGTGTCCAGAACATGGCCGAGCACGCGCTGGGATGCGCCAGCATTCCCTGAAGCAAATGCTTCCTTGGATAGCTCGAGATACCAGTCGCAGAGGTCATCCCATGCAAAGTGATAAATCGTTTCGCAGGCGCGAGCAAATTCATATTTTTCAACCAGAGTTGTAAATTCTGTAGTGGTCTCAGATAGTCGAGAGAGAACCCACTTATCAATATCTGAAAGTGACTCTGTCGCAGGAAGTGGACCTTCAACTGTTGCACCATTCATCATCGCAAAGCGAGTGGCATTCCAGAGCTTGGTCGCAAAGTTACGTGAGCCTGCAATCCAATCTTCAGCCAGTGCTTGATCCTTTCCGGGATTAGAGCCGCGAGCCAAGGTGAAGCGAAGAGCATCTGCACCATATTTATCAATGAACTCAAGTGGGTCAACAACGTTGCCGCGAGATTTAGACATCTTCTTACCGAATTGATCGCGCACAAGGCCGTGGAGAACGATGGTGTGGAAAGGTGGAACACCATCCATGGCAAAGAGACCAAAGAGCATCATGCGCGCTACCCAGAAGAACAAGATGTCATAACCGGTAACGAGAACACTTGTTGGGTAGAACTTCTTCACATCAGCTGTGTTATTTGGCCAGCCGAGAGTTGAAAACGGCCAGAGCGCAGATGAGAACCAAGTATCTAGAACATCAGGATCTTGTGTGTATCCAGCGGGCGCACTTTCACCAGGGCCCACAACGATGACTTCATCATTTGGTCCATACCAAACAGGAATACGGTGACCCCACCACAACTGACGAGAAATACACCAGTCGTGCATGTTATCTACCCACTCAAAGTAACGTGGTGAAAGTTCTGCCGGTTCAATCTTTACGCGACCATCACGAACAGCATCTCCTGCAGCCTTTGCAAGCGGTGCAACTTTGACGAACCACTGCTTTGATAAACGTGGCTCGACAGTAATGTCACAACGAGAGCAGTGACCGACTGCGTGAATGTAAGGGCGCTTTTCTGCAACGATGCGACCCATCTCTTTGAGCTTTGCAACAACTGCTACACGCGCATCAAAGCGATCCATGCCATCGAATTCTGTGCCCGTTCCTGCCATCACACCGTGCTCATTCATAATCACAACGAATGGGATGTTATGGCGCACAGCCATCTCAAAGTCATTGGGATCATGGGCTGCAGTGACCTTAACCGCACCCGTTCCAAAATCAGGGTCAACAAGTTCATCGGCGATGATAGGAATCATGCGGTTCACAAGAGGCAAGAGAACTTCTGTGCCCACCATGTGCTTATAACGAGGGTCATCAGGGTGCACTGCAACTGCGCCATCGCCCATCATGGTTTCAGCACGAGTTGTTGCAACAACAATGCTCTGCTCGCCATCGCCATAACGCACCTGAACAAATTCGCCAGCATCATCTTGGTGCTCAACTTCAATATCTGAAAGTGCTGTTAAACAACGTGGGCACCAGTTGATGATGCGCTCTGCGCGATAGATAAGACCTTGATCAAAGAGTTTCTTAAAGATTGTCAGAACTGCCTGTGAAAGATTCTCATCCATCGTAAATGCTTCGCGAGACCAGTCAACGGAATCACCAAGACGCTTCATCTGTCCAAGAATTTGTCCGCCAGATTCGGCCTTCCACTCCCAGACTTTCTTCACGAATTCTTCACGGCCTAAGTCATGGCGTGTAAGTCCCTGTGTTGCTAATTGTTTTTCAACAACATTCTGGGTTGCAATTCCCGCATGGTCCATTCCTGGAAGCCAGAGAGCTTCAAAACCTTGCATGCGCTTCATGCGCGTTAAGCAATCTTGCAGCGTTTGATCCAGTGCATGACCGATATGAAGGTTGCCAGTTACATTCGGTGGAGGAATAACAATGGTGAAGGGTTCTTTAGAAGAGTTGGCATCTGCTGTGAAATAACCGGCATCGATCCACTTGGTATAGAGAGGGCCTTCGATATCGCCAGGAAGAAATGACGACGCTAGTTCGCGCTTATCGGAGGACATGGAGCGCAGTCTAGTTCACGCTTTACGCGCTTTTTTCCTCGTTCGGCTTCTCACGACGTGATGTGCGCTTTGGGATATCGCCTGTGCGAGGCATCATTGTAGGAGCAGCATTGGAATCAATACATGCCTTCTCAATGATGACCTTGGAAACATCGGTGCGGCTTGGCACGTCATACATCACTCCAAGAAGTGCTGATTCCATGATTGCGCGAAGTCCACGTGCGCCAGTACCGCGATTGAGAGCAAGGTCTGCAATGGCATTGAGTGCATCAGGTGCGAACTCAAGCTCGACATCATCGAGATCAAAGAGCTTCTGGTACTGCTTCACAAGTGCATTCTTTGGCTCAGTAAGAATCTGCATCAGTGCAGGCTTATCAAGATTTTCAACGCTTGTAAGAACAGGAAGGCGTCCGATGAATTCAGGAATCATTCCAAACTTCAGCAAATCCTCTGGCATCACACCAGCGAATATGTCGCGACGATTCTTCTCTTCCGCGCTCTGAAGTTCTGCGCCAAAGCCAACGCCTGATGAACCACTGCGCGCCTCAATAATCTTTTCAAGGCCAGAGAATGCTCCCCCGACAATAAAGAGAACGTTGGTTGTATCAATCTGAATAAATTCTTGGTGTGGGTGCTTACGGCCACCTTGTGGTGGAACTGATGCAACTGTTCCTTCTAGAATCTTAAGAAGTGCTTGCTGAACACCTTCACCCGACACATCGCGAGTAATAGATGGGTTCTCAGATTTACGCGCCACCTTATCGATTTCATCGATATAGATAATTCCTGTTTCAGCCTTCTTCACATCGTAATCTGCTGCTTGCAAAAGCTTGAGAAGAATGTTTTCAACATCTTCTCCCACATAGCCTGCTTCAGTCAGCGCTGTTGCATCTGCAATTGCAAAGGGAACATTGAGCATGCGAGCAAGAGTTTGAGCCATCAGAGTCTTGCCGCAACCAGTAGGACCTAAGAGAAGAATGTTTGACTTCGCTAATTCAACTCCATCCTCATTGCGTGAATCCCCTGACTGCACGCGCTTGTAATGGTTATAGACAGCAACAGAGAGAGATTTCTTTGCACGATCTTGCCCAATGACATATTGATCTAGGAACTCAAAGATTGCTTGTGGCTTAGGAAGTTCACTTAAGCCAAGAGATGAAGCTTCAGAGAGCTCTTCAACGATGATCTCGTTACAGAGCTCAATACATTCATCGCAGATATAAACGCCAGGTCCGGCAATGAGTTTCTTAACCTGCTTCTGAGTCTTTCCACAGAAAGAACATTTGAGCAGGTCGTTAGCTTCACCGATACGTGTGGACATGGGATAAGAATAGTTTTTAAGCCCACTTTATGTGCCCTTAATCAGGCTGAACTGTGTTCGCCCTAAGAATAAATTACAGATTTTGGTGTGTAGGGCGGCCGTGAAGACTTCATCTCTTTCACTCCGGGGACCAGGAGAACCACAGCACAAATAAATAAGTGAAAAGCTGCAACTCCAATCAGTAACTCACCTTCACCAAAAACATTTACTAATGGTCCTGCAAGTGCCATACCCAGCGGCATTAACCCAAGAGAACCCATGTAATCAATAGCAAATACTCGACCTTGATATTCAGCTGGCACTTCGCGCTGAACCTGTGTTGCCCAGAATGCTTCCCACGGTCCGACAGAGAATCCTGCAATGAAGTAGGCAATAAAGATCACACTCTTAGAGCTAGGAAAGGCTAAGACAAGGGGCGCAAGAACAAAGAGACCCCACACAACAACAGAGACAAGGCCAGGGTTCTTGACCTTAGATTTAATGCAGATCACGGCAGAGATTGCACCCCCTGCACTAAAGAGAGCAGCTGATGTTGCAAAGACTGAAGCCGTTCCAAAATCTCGCTTGGTAATGACAGGAAGAAGAACGTTTTCAACACCAATGACCATCATCAGCTGAACTGATGCCATCAGAATCATCGCTGCAATCCACTTGTAGTACCAAACGACTTGAAGTCCTTCACGTATCTCATCTGTAAAAGTTGTGCGGTGAGTATCAGATGCCACCTTTGGACCCTCGTTGATACGAATGAGTAGCGCAGCCCCCACAAGAAAGAAGATTGAAGTTGCGACATAGGTGGCGTGAGTCCCCAATGAAACTACGATGATTCCGGCAACGCCAGGGCCTGCAATCGTGGAACCTTTCAGTGCAATACCGCGCACCACATTTCCTGCAGGCAATAAGTGATCCGGCAATATGCTCGGCATGATTGCACCGGCAGCTGGTCCTCCAAATGCATCGCTCACACCCATTAAGACGACGATGCCACCCAGAATCCACATCGAAATACTCTTAGGATCAATAAAGACAACGACGCTGCCCATGATGGCGCGAAAACTATCTGCAGCAATCAGAATTGTTCTGCGTGGCAAGCGATCTGCCCAGACTCCCCCAACAGGTGCCAGGACAACGCCCGATAGCACCCGCACAGCAAGGATGAGCCCCAGTGTGGTTGCACTTCCCCCTGCGTCAAGAACTGTGACGGCAAGTGCGATAGGAAATGCTGACATAGCAATAACTGTCAGGATTCCTGAGAGAAGTAAGGCCCTGTAAGCCGGGAAAGAGAAAAGAGCGCCGGGTTCGAAATATTTCTTCAACATTTCTTAACCGACGCCCCTTCAGTAAATATTAATTACGCGACAGGCTTAGCCTTTCGTGAAGCCATAACCTTATCGATAATTCCATACTCCACTGCTTCAGCTGCTGTAAGAATCTTGTCGCGTTCGATATCTTTCTCAATCTCTTCAATTGTCTTATTAGAGTGCTTTGCAAGCATTGTCTCCAGTAATCCACGCATACGCATGATTTCGCGCGCCTGGATTTCGATATCAGATGCCTGTCCGCCACCTTCAGATGAAGGTTGGTGAATCAGGATTCTTGAATGTTCAAGACCGTAACGCTTGCCCTTAGTTCCACCTGCAAGGATGATCGCAGCAGCAGATGCTGCCTGTCCAAGACAGATTGTTGTGATGTCTGGGCGAACAAATTGCATCGTGTCATAGATAGCAGTCAGCGCAGTAAATGAACCACCAGGTGAGTTGATATAGATCGAGATATCGCGATCTGGATCCATGGACTCTAGGGTCAGAAGCTGTGCCATAACGTCGTTTGCAACGGTGTCATCGATTGGCTGGCCCATAAAGATGATGCGCTCTTCAAATAACTTTGTATAAGGATCAAGGCGCTTATAGCCGTATGCGGTCTTCTCTTCAATCGTTGGAAGAACGTAGCGGTTTGTAATTTCTTGAATGTGCTTCATTACTTCTTCCCTCCCGCAATACTTGATTCATTTGTTGCGATGTGATCGATAAATCCATAAGCAAGAGCATCCTTAGCGTTGAACCAATTATCGCGATCTGAATCTGCGATGATCTTTTCAAGTGGCTGACCTGTGTGCTTTGCATTGAGCTCAGACATTGTCTGCTTGGTAATTGCCATCTGCTCTGCCTGAATACGAATATCTGTAGCTGTTCCACCAATGCCACCCAGTGGTTGGTGCATCAAGATACGTGCATGAGGTGTTGCATAACGCTTTCCAGGAGCGCCTGCTGTGAGCAAGAACTGGCCCATTGATGCAGCCATTCCCATTGCAACAGTTGCAACATCGTTCTTGATGTAATGCATGGTGTCATAAATTGCCATACCGGCAGTTACTGAACCACCAGGTGAGTTGATATAAAGGTAGATGTCCTTCTCTGGATCTTCAGCAGCAAGGAGAAGCATCTGCGCACAAATAGCGTTAGCCATTTCATCGCGTACTTCGCCTGCAAGAAAGATGATGCGTTCGCGCAGCAAACGGCTATAAATCTGATCACCTAGTCCCATGAGTTCTGAACCAGCTGAGCGGGCAACGGTTATGTTGTCCTGTGGGTTATTAAAATCCACGTGTCATCCTTCCGATCGTTTTACTTGTAGTGACCTTAACAATCGCGGCAGCAAAATGCTTCCCAAATTGGGCTCAAATGCCTGAAAAGGGGCGATGTTCGCTTACGGCTAAAGAAGTTACTCGGTAACAGGGGCATCAGGTGCCTCTTGTGGGCGAAGCGCCTCAAGTTCGACCTTATTGCCTGACTTATCAAGAACTGTGATGCGAGCAAGAACTGATGCAAGAGCCTTAGCGCGCGTTACCTCAGCAACGACCTGGCTAATCTGTCCCGCTTTTTGAAGTTCTTGCGCAAATTGCTCTGGACCCATTCCATAACGCTGTGACATGCGGATGAGGTATTCAGTCAACTCAATTTCATTAACCTGAACTTCTTCAGCCTTCACAATCGAATCAAAGAGGAAATCAGATTTGATAGATGAACGAACTTGGCCATCTACTTCAGCACGGTGCTCAGCATCTTCCATACGTCCTTCACCTTCAAGGTGATCGTTGACTTCTTCAAGGACGATGTCATCAGGAACTGGAATATCGAGATCTGCAAGGAGTTTTTCAACAAGAAGATCGCGAGCCTGTGCTCCCTGTTCCATCTTCTTCACACGGCTTAGGCGCTCGGTGAAATCAGAACGGAGTTCAGCCACTGTGTCGAACTCAGATGCAAGCTTGGCGAATGAATCATCCAGTGCTGGAAGCTCGCGCTCCTTCACCGCCTTGAGAACGATATCGATCTCACCGCTCTCGCCATCTTTCTGGCCAACGAGCTGAGAGGTGAATGTCTTGGTGTCTCCTGCGCTCATGCCGACCAACGCCTCATCGAGGTTATCAATCATCTTATTGGAGCCAACTTCATAGGAAATTTCATTCGCCTTACCGCCGTCTACTTCAGCGCCATCAATGCGTGCTGTGAGATCGATAGTGACGAAGTCACCATTAGCTGCTGCGCGCTCAACTGTATTGAGTGTGCCAAAGCGAGCGCGGAGCTCATCAATCTGCTCATCAATATCTTTATCACTGACTTCAACGTTATCTACTGAAATCTCAATCTTAGAAAAATCTGGCAATGTGACATCTGGGCGCACGTTAACTTCAACAGAGAAATCAAGCTTCTCGTTATCAACGAAATCAATGGCATCAACTGTTGGGCGACCCACAACGAGAACATCGTTCTCGCGAGCTGCAGCAACATAGAAATCTTGGATAGCAAAGTTGATTGCCTCATCGATAACAGCTTGGCGACCCACGCGCTGATCAATCATTGCATTAGGAACTTTGCCCTTACGAAATCCTGGGATAGTGACAGATGCGCCAACCTTCTTATATGCAGCATCAACATATTCACCAAGCTCGGCATAAGGAACTTTGACATCTAAACGAACACGAGTTGGGGAAAGTGTCTCGAGAGTGCTCTTCACGAAGTGCTCCTTATTATCTACATAGGTAAAGCGTTAAAGCTTTGAAGATGTTCTGGTCGGGGCGGGGAGATTCGAACTCCCGATCTCCTGCTCCCAAAGCAGGCGCGCTAGCCACTACGCTACGCCCCGAGGCGCATGCGGAAGTCTAGACGAATTTTTTACTCTCGCTTACACACCCTGTACGCTCAGCCTCCGCACCACTTGCGGGTGTAGCTCAATGGTAGAGCCCCAGCCTTCCAAGCTGGCCATGCCGGTTCGATCCCGGTCACCCGCTCCATATATTTA
>Ga0304730_1000594_pt1 | contig 30532 bp, 23 predicted proteins | sample M_130628_MF_Meta_FD_190474 | JGI IMG/M metagenome (GOLD analysis project Ga0304730, IMG submission 190474) | Freshwater microbial communities from Lake Montjoie, Canada to study carbon cycling - M_130628_MF_MetaG (v2) (version 2) | ecosystem: Environmental > Aquatic > Freshwater > Lake | place...
AAGGTTGAATCGTTATATTAATAACATTAGTTCTATTGATTCTACAGGTTTTTGCAGGCCATGTAGAAAACTTACAGAAAGTTATTACTATTTGAAATGCAATTTTTGCGGGCATAAGGCATTTTCATGGAGCCACGGTGCGTGTTTCGACTGCGGCAAAACCCGAGGCGATTGGCTTACAATGCAGGAGAGCCTAGCCGAAGAAGCCCGTGAACGCAAAGAACGCGAACAAATCGCCAAAGAAGCCCGTGAACGCGAATCATGGAACCTAAAATATATCCGAACCAAATAATACTAGCATTTTAATATATTAAATTACAAGGCTGTCGAAATATATCCAAGAAATCCCAAGGGCTTATTTTTTTGTATTAAAGATATGAATATATATAGTCTATAAGAATGGAATACGATCTTCCAAGGAGGCTCAAGCACATTATAAAGTGTGCGGTCAAACATTAACTGATTGGGCTGACAAAGGTACTATTAGTTTTATAAAAACATCGGGCGGATATCGTCGATATGGCATTGCAAAATCTAAAGCCGGTGCAAAAAGCATTGTCTATGCAAGAGTCTCTTCTAAAAAACAAGAAAGTAATCTTGAAAACCAAATTAAGTACCTTAAAGAAAGATATCCAGATCTCGAAGTTATCTCAGATATTGGAAGCGGAATTAACTTCAAAAGACCGGGTTTTAGAAGAGTATTGGAATCCATATTCAAAGGCGATATCAAAGAAGTTGTGGTTACCTCAAGTGATAGATTTTCAAGATTTGGCCGAGACTTATTTGAATGGTTATTCGAACAGTTCGGCGCAAAACTTACAATCCTCAATTCAAAAACATTTAAATCCGATAATGAAGAGCTCTCAGCCGATCTTATGGAAATTATCACAGTCTTCACCGCCAGATACTACGGTCAAAGAAAGTATCGTAACGGAACGAACGCGGTTTTATCCCAACAAAGTTCAGAGAGCGCTGCTTGAAAAGTGTTTCGCGGTTCATAGGTACTTTTATAATAAAGGAGTAGAGTTTGTAAAAGATCCAACTAACAAAGGCGTTAGTAAATCAGCCATTACTATCCGAAAAAATGTTAAAATTAAAAACGATGACTTAGAACACGCTTGGATGAAAGAAGTACCTTTCGACACTAGATACGAACCTATAAGAAAAGTAGCTGTTTCGTATAAAACAGGCATGGAAGGACTTAAAAAAGGTAGATTTACTAAATTTGATATACGATTTGTTAGTAAAAAAGATACTAATATGTGTTATATTAATCCAAATGCATTATCTAAAGACTTTCGGTTATTTACTCAGAAACTAAAAAAAGATGCTAAAATTAAAACAAGGCGTAAACAAACAACCGATACTAAACCATCGGCTGGTATTTTTCCGATTATTAAAGAATCAGGTAAATATTTTATGTGTTTAGTTAAGGAAGTTTCTAGAAAATCTACAAATATAGAACATAAAGATAACATCGTTGCGTTGGATCCAGGTGTAAGATGTTTTCAAACCTATTATTCGCAACAGGAATGCGGTACCATTGGAGAACAAATGAATGGAAAAATAAGAAATATTAATAAGAAATTAGATAAGTTAGAAAAATTGTATAGTAAATCTAAATCAAAAACCAAATATGCTATGAAAAGGCGATGTATGTTATTGAGATCCAAGATAACAAACATGGTAACTGACATGCATTGGAAGACGGCTTCATTTTTAACTAGGCGATATAAAGTAATATTATTGCCAACATTTGGAGTTAAAAATATGTCTATGAAAAATCCTAACAAAAAGACTAATCGAGAAATGTATAACTTAGCTCATTACAGGTTTAAACTAAGGCTTAAACAGAAGGCTTTGGAAAATAATTGTACAGTTATCGATTGCTGTGAAAGTTACACTACTAAGACTTGTTCAAGTTGCGGTGTATGTAACGAAAATGTAGGCAGTAAAAAAATATTTACATGTATCTGTTCGGCAAAGCCGCTTAACAGAGATTTGAATGGTTCTCGTAATATCTTTATAAGATGCCTTACAAAATACTATTCCGGATTAGATACGATTCGTCAAAAAGGAGGGTAGGCTTAAAACACCTATTTTCCTAACTAAATAGCCCTAGGTCTTTGATTTCTGGGATATTTTGGTATCTGTATAAAAGGTAAAAAATATAAGTTATAATATTTATAAATTATATAATAGGTGTGTTAATTGGTTAATATCGCTATTATACTTTACTATATTTTTTGTAAATATACTTGGATTACGCGATAATGCAGTCCAATTTATTTTATCTTGGTTTGCCGTTAATAAATCGATAGCGTTTGGATTACCTGATAAATTACCCCAATCTATTTTACCATGATTCGCGGTTAATAATTCAATAGCGTTTGGATTACTTGATAATTCTGTCCAGCTTATTTCATTTTGGTTTGCCTTCAATAAATCGATAGCATTTGGATTCCGTGATAAAAGACTCCAATATATTTTATCTTGGTTTGCCGTCAATAAATCGATAGCGTTTGGATTACCTGATAAATTACCCCAATCTATTTTAGCTTGGTTTGCGGTTAATAAATCGATAGCATTTGGATTCCGCGATAACATATCCCAATTTAGTTTTTCCGCATCAATCCAATCTAATAATTGTAGTTCATGGTCTACAATATATTCAGCGATAATATTACAAATATCGAGCGGCAACATGGTTTATATTTGTAAAAAATATTATTCAATTTTTTATAAATTACATAATAGGTTTGTCAATTGGCTACCATCCGTATTATATTTTGCAATATTTTTTGTAAATATATTTGGATTCCATGATAACCAAAACCAATCTATTTTATCTTGGTTTGCCATTAATAAATTGATGGCATTTGGATTCCGCGATAACATATCCCAATCTATATTATCTTGATTTGCCATTAATAAATTGATAGCATTTCGGTTTTGCGATAATTCTGTCCAATCTATATTGTGTTGGTTTGCAGTTAATAAATTAATAGCATTTTTATTATGTGATAACTGGATCCAATCTATTTTATCTTGATTTGCCGTCAATAAATCAATAGCATTTGGATTGCATGATAATCTTGACCAAAATATTTTATCTTGATTTGCCGTCAATAAATCAATAGCATTTGGATTTTCTGATAACATCATCCAATTTATTTTGTCTTGATTTGCCTTCAATAAATCGATAGCGTTTGGATTCAACGAAATCAAAAACCAATCTATTTTATCTTGGGTTGCCTGCAATAAATCAATAGCATTTGGATTCCGCGATAATTGGCTCCAATCTATTTTATCGCGATTCGCCTTCAATAAATCAATAGCATTTTTATTATCTGATAGCCACCCCCAATCTATTTTATCTTGGTTTGCCTGCAATAAATCAATAGCATTTGGATTTGTCGATAAAATTTTCCAATTTATTTTTTCTATATTGACCCAATCTAATAGGTGTAGTTCAAGCTTTACAGCATATCCCGTGATAATATTACAAATATCGAGCGGCAACATGGTTTATATTTGTAAAAAATATTATTCAATTTTTTATAAATTACATAATAGGTTTGTCAATTGGATAGCATTGGTATTATATTTTGCAATATTTTTTGTAAATATACTTGGATTCAATGATAACCAAAACCAATCTATTTTATCTTGATTTACCATTAATAAATTAATAGCATTTGGATTCCGCGATAACATATCCCAATTTATTTTATCTTGGTTTGCCATTAATAAATAGATAGCATTTGGATTCCGCGATAACATATCCCAATCTATTCTATCTTGGTTTGCCATTAATAAATCGATAGCGTTTGGATTACCTGATAATTCATTCCAATTTATTTTATTTTGATTCGCCGTTAATAAATCGATAGCATTTGAATTACATGATAATCTTGACCAATATATTTTATCTTGATTTGCCGTTAATAAATCAATTGCGTTTGGATTATATGATAACCATTTCCAATTTATCTTATCTTGGTTTGCCATTAATAAATCGATAGCGTTTGGATTTTCAGATATCATACGCCAACTTATTTTATCTTGGTTTGCCATTAATAAATCAATAGCATTTGGATTCCGCGATAATTGGCTCCAATTTATTTTGTCTTGGTTTGCCGTTAATAAGTTGATAGCATTTATATTATCGGATAGCCATTCCCAAGCTATTTCATCCGGGTTCGCCGTCAATAAATCAATAGAATTTGGATTTGTCGATAAAATTTTCCAATCTATTTTTTCCGCATCGACCCAATCTAATAATTGTAGTTCAGGGTCTACAATATATTCAGCGATAATATTACCAATATCTCGCGGCAACATGTTTTATAATTGTAAAACATATTCAATTTTCAAAAAAAAATATAAGTTATAATACGAAAGATTTACTTGTAATTCATAATACACCGAATTATTTGCGGGCAAATCATTCAAAGTTAAACCATTCGCCTCGAATATTAAATTCTGCATATTTTTTGTGAAGTTCGCGTTCTAACGCAATGCTATCGTCGCATTCGATAAGTTTTACAATAATTAGTTCGCTTGGATTGCCTACTTGCAAACATGATAGGCGGTCTTCGGGATCGCCATCGGTTCTGCCGATTTTAATGTAGTTGGTGCCAGTGTCTCTGATAAAATACACGATGCCTTTTTTAGGCATTTCTAATTCTTTAATTTCTTTTTGAATATCAAGAGAATTCATATTAATGTCTAAATTATTTAATATAGGATTTTTTTCTGATTGATTCGAATTGTTAAAAGAATCAAATAAAGCATAAATAAATTCACGAAATATAATTCCGGTTTTAGAATCTGGACATAACGAGGCGGCTCGGATTAATCCGTATTTGGTTAATAAATTACATTCGACAGGTCTTATATGATTACCACATTGAATTGATATAAATTTTTTAACAATTTCCTTAATTGGTTTAAATTTTTTAAAATCTCTATATGCATTATTATTATTACACCTCAAATATTTTATAACATCGCTGCCGTGAAATAATGGATTTTTACATTTATTATTTTCATCAAATATTCCGTAAACTTTAATGTTTTTTATTTCAAGGTCATATGTTTCTGTAAAATGAAATACTGTATCGAAAATATTTATTCTATTTAAAATATTTTCTTCAACATTTTGATTATTTTCGTCCATTGGCAATTTAGATATTTATTGATATATAATTATAACTGTTTAAATTCAATTTTGAAATATAATATGTATAATGACCCCTGCCAAAAATGGCACCCATCAACTACACCCCTGCCAAAAATGGCACCCATCAACTACACCCCTGCCAAAAATGGCACCCATCAACTACACCCCTGCCAAAAATGGCACCCATCAACTACACCCCTGCCAAAAATGGCACCCATCAACTACACCCCTGCCAAAAATGGCACCCATCACTTTTTTAAAAATTGAATATAAAGATATAGTATTATACCTATATATTGGTTAATACGATTAAATGAGTTCAATCAAAGAAATTCCGTTTCTTAAATCTATTAATATTACATCTGATATAACTACTGAAATTATTCGTAGATGTGAAGAACAACTACAGAATGATAACGAATATATAAAATTAAAATCAGATGGAATGGACTTTAAAACAGTAATTCCATATGGAAATCCAGAAGATCCATGTTTTCAAGTAACCCAAGTATTTAAATTTATTAATCCAAATGAACTACATATTCACAGAAGATTAGCTACATATTTTACCGAAGGTCGTCATTATTTTAAAGCCAAAATTACAGAAGATAAAAAAGAGCCTTGCAATATGTTTACACGACATGGTTTAATGAAGGCCATGTATATGGGCAAAACACCATTATCTGAAATGTTTCAAAACTATGTATTCGATTTATTAGATGGACTTTGGAAGAATGAAAAAGATGTTATGAAAAAGCAAATGAAAATCACTGAAAAAAATTTAGAAGAAGAACGAAACAAGCGCCGCGAAGCTGAAATTATTAACCTACAAAACATTCACTTACAAGAAGCCTACTGCAACGATTTCGAGTCTAATGATAGCAATGGCATTGAACTTACAATTCTACGCAGATTGCACCTAACTAAATATTACTTATATATTGCGGATTGGAATTATGTAAACAGCGCGTATTGGAAAAAAGATAAAGAGCCTAAAGAACTCAAGGAGCCCAAGCCCGCTAAATCCATTAAAAAATTCGATACCCAAGGAATTGACCTGGATAGCAGCGATGATGATTCAACCCCATCAGCCCGCGAAACAAATCGCCAAAACTGCGAAAACTTTGCAAAAGGCATTGCGGCAGCCCCGCGGGTGTATACCAAACGCACCGCAATCCCTGATGAACCCCATAGAGACGGGATTAACGATCCATATGAATTTGAATACGTTACGCTTGGCGATTTAGAAAATAGTTCTAATGACGAGTTTTATTTACATATTACTAATAAAGAAATCGACCCCAAAAAAGACTATTTTAAGTTTATTACGCATATTTATTTGGATAAGAAAAAACATTTTGATGATATGGTTAAATATATTACGCAAGGCGAAACCGTTATCGATAGGACGGCATACCCAGTAAATGGGCATGAGCCCAAGGAGATTAAAACGGCCGAATTTTTCGAATCTACGCCAATTAAGAAAATCTACAAAACTACATATGAAATGGTATGCTCGGCCAGGAATAGAACATATGTAAATATGCATAGAGAAGCGCTTAAATAAGATTGAAACTATTGATAGATAGTTTTGGTTGTATTATTTATTTTTTTAATAAAAAATAATAGCTTATATATAATAAATTATAAATAATGACAAGTGTAAGACCAGTATTCGCGTCAGCGGAATTAAATCTATATTCTGAAAAAAACGCACAAAATGTATTCTACAAATATGGAACGCTCGTCGAAAGCACTGGCGTTACCATCACAACCAGTAAAAAAGTTAGTCAAGGGGCTCTTATGTTCCAGTTCCAAAATTCAGATAACAGAACCGTTGCGGATTTAGTCGATTGGCTATACGCCGAAAAAGCCAGGACCGACCAAGAAATTCTTGACAGAATTGCTGGAGATTTATCTGAATCCACCGCCAGAACCGCCGCCGATACCGCTCTTGGTGTCCGCATTGATACAGAAGCATCCACACGAGCCGCCGCCGATACGGCTCTTGGTGTCCGAATTGATACAGAAGCATCCGATCGAGCCGCTGCTGATGTTGTTATTACTAACCTTATTACAGCAGAAGCATCTAATCGCGAAACTGCTGATATTGCTTTGGGAGGTCGTATTGATGGTGAAGTTATTGCCAGAACTGCCGCCGACACGGCTCTTGGTGGCCGCATCGACACGGAAACCGCTGCTCGCCTTGCCGCTGACGATGCACAGCTTGATACAATTGCGGCCAATAAAGTTGAAAGTGATGATTATGTCGCCGCTGAACGTGCTGGTCGAGGTGCTGGTGACGTGGCTCTTGGCGGCCGCATTGACACGGAAATTTCTAACCGTATTGCAGGCGATGTAGCTCTTGGTGTCCGTATTGATACAGAAGCATCCACCAGAGCCGCAGCCGACACTGCTCTGGGCGTACGCGTTACCAATGAAACGGCAGACCGCATTGCAGCTGATAATATTATATCCACGCTTATTGCGAATGAATCAACAAATCAAGCCGCTGATGTTTTAGCCCAAAAGCTTCGAATTGACGCAATTCTTGCCGGATCTGATATTTCACTGGACTCGCTCACGGAGCTTGTTGCTAACTACAATTTACTCGACGCAAATCAAACCACCCGCCTTGCAGCTCTTATAGGTGACTGTGTGTCTTTAAAAGCCATAATTTCGGATCTCAGGACAAAGGTATACAGAGCTCTTGGCGAGGATATTCCCGTAACTTCGCCCACATTTCCCAGTTTCGTATATGCTTAGATACGCTGAATTTGGATATTATTGTATTATTTATTTTTTTAATAAAAAATAATAGCGTATATATAAATAATAAATTATAAAAAATGACAAGTGTAAGACCAGTATTCGCGTCAGCGGAATTAAATCTGTATTCTGAAAAAGACGTACAAAATGTATTCGACAAATACGGAACGCTCGTCGAAAGCACCGGCGTTACCATCACAACCAGTAAAAAAGTTAACAATTCTGCTCTTATGTTCCAGTTTAAAAATTCAGATAACAGAACCGTTGCCGATTTAGTTGATTGGCTATACGCCGAAAAAGCCAGGACCGACCAAGAAATTCTTGACCGCATTGCCGGCGATACTACCGAAGCATCCGCCCGAGCCGCCGCCGATACCGCTCTTGGTGGTCGCATTGATACAGAAGCCACAGCCCGAGCCGCCGCCGACACGGCTCTTGGTGTCCGCATTACTACAGAATCCTCCAATCGAGCCGCTGCTGACGTTACTATTACAGGTCTCATTACTGCAGCATCATCTAATCGATCAACTGCCGATGCTGCTCTAGGAGTTCGTATTGATGGCGAAGCCGCAGCCCGCGCTGATGCCGATACGGCTCTTGGCGTCCGCATTGACACCGAAAATGCAGACCGCATTGCAGCTGATAATAGCCAAATTGCTGTAGTTAGTAATCTTAAATCTACCGGTCTTGGTTATAAAGGTAGTGAAAAAGCTTTTCGCATTTTAGGCGACCAGGCTCTTGGCAGCCGCATTGATCAAGAAATTCTTGACCGCATTGCCGGCGACAATGCCCTTGGATTACGCGTTGACACCGAGACCACCGCCAGATCTAATGCAGACTCTGCTCTGGGCGTACGCGTTACCAATGCGGTTACCGATCGCACGACAGCTGACGGTACTATAACAGGTCTTATTACAACTGAAACAACCGATCGAGCCGCGGCTGTTTCAGCCCAAAAGCTTCGAATTGACGCAATTCTCGCAGATTCTAATGTTTCCTTTGATTCGCTCAAGGAGCTTGTTGATAATTACAATTTACTTGATACAAACCAAACTGCTCACCTTGCCGATCTTATCGGCGATTGCCTATCTTTAAAAGGCATCGTTTATGATCTCCGGGTAAAGGTATACAGAGCTCTTGGCGAGGATATTCCCGTAACTTCGCCCACATTTCCCAGTTTCGTATATGCTTAGATACGCTGAATTTGGATATTATTGTATTATTTATTTTTTTAATAAAAAATAATAGCGTATATATAAATAATAAATTATAAAAAATGACAAGTGTCTTACCGTTTATTCCGACACCTACTAATTACACACCGGTTTGGGGTGGTGGTGGATACAATAATTCTTCTTATACTACTTGGTCTAATTTGCCATACACTTTTAAAGCAACAGCATTAACCATAGGCGGCGGTATAAACGTTTTTAGTCCGGGATATGCGTTTTCGAGTTCCACTTGGGTTTCTTCTGGCGGTTATGATGCATCAACTGGTCTTCCTAGTGGAACAAACTATACCACTGTAAATGGTTCGCAAGTTCAGGGTCAATGGATACAGCTACAAGTTAATACTGGAATAAGTGTTGGTTCTTTTCAATTGGCGTCGCTTTACGCGTCTAACCAACGAAGTTTGGTTAAAGATTTTCGATTTGTTGGTGGTAATGATGGCGTAAATTTTACTCAACTGGGTTCATTCGCCGATTTAAGTCTAATATCCGGCCAAGTTACATCTTTTAATAATACTGTTTTTGGCAGTTTTAAATATTTTAGAATTATTGTTACTAAGGTTATACCTGGATGTATAAGTATAGGATTATCTTGTATTAACTTCTTTTTAGTTAGGCCGACGATAGCTTCAAACAATCTAAATCTGTATTCTACTATTGACGGATCCGGTATGTACTCAACATACAATGCTGTAGTTGACAGCACGGGCGTTGCTATAACAACCAGTAAAAAAGTTAACAACGCCGCTCTTAATTTCCAGTTCCAAAATTCAGATTCGCGAACCGTTGCCGATTTAGTCGATTGGCTGTACGCCGAAAAAGCCCGAACCGACACGGAAATTACTAATCGAATCGCCGGCGATTTGGCAAATGCTAATGCCAGAACTGCCGCCGACACTGTTCTTGGTAACCGCGTTACCGATGAAGCCAAATCCCGTTCCGATGCCGATACTGCTCTTGGTGTCCGCATTGACACATTAATTACCGACCGTAGCACCAGCGACTCAACTCTTACCACAAATATTGCTACCGAAGTTTCCACGCGAACATCCGCAGACACTGCTCTTGGTGTCCGAATTGACACTGAAGCCAGCGATCGCATAGCCGCAGACGGCGTTCTCACCGGTCGCATTAACATGGCAGTTATAAACCGCCAATCGGGCGATGCCGCTTGCGTAGCTGCAAAAAATTCATGGTGGAATCCGTTATATACAACTATTAGACCAGCCATAGGTACTATGGTAATTGAACGTATAAACGGTGATAATGCTCTTGGCGCCCGCATTGACCAAGAAATTCTCGATCGAATCAATGGCGATTCAGCTCTTGGAGTACGCGTTACCGATGAAGAAAAATCCCGCTCCGATGCCGATACGGATCTAGGGGTGCGAGTCGATACCGAGACCACCGCCAGAACTAATGCAGACGCTGCTCTTGTTACAAGCATTGCAACTGTAAAAGCTGACCGCGAAGTTGCCGTTTTAGCCCAAAAGCTTCGCATCGACGCAATTCTTGATAACAGCCCTGCCAACCTTGACTCGCTTGCCGAGCTTGTTACCGCATATTCAGCCCTTAACACAGGCAAAGCTACTAAAGTCGCAGCATTTACTGGCGATTGCAGGTCCCTTAAAACAATAGTATCTGACCTCCGAGAAAAGGTATATCAAGCGTTTGGCGCTGACGTTCCGGATATTACGCCAACATTCCCTAATTTCACTTAAAAAAAATAATTAAGTTATAAATTTATTCACGCAATGGCCTATTGGTAAGACATGCTATTATATTGTACGCATCATCTATTTTTTTTGAATTCAAGTACATATTGTTATTTATAGCCAAAATAGCGGCTGCTATTCCTTGAAGTTCTTGCTGAATTTGACTCATATTAGACTCTAGCGCCCCTATTGAATTAGCAATATCAGCAATATTCTGAATACCTACGGGAAGCTCCGTGTTAATCTTGAATGTATCGCCAATAACATCAAGCGAAACTTTTTTTTCACCATTTTCATTATAAAGAATAATACTGCTAGGTTTTGGAGCATTTGTTAAAATAACAGAGTCCACATACATTTTAGACACTAATTGATTATCTAAAAAAGAAGTTTGATTTGTTGATATATGTCCTGTCATAGCACCACCAGTTCTAAGCAATGCATTATCGGCCGCCGTTTGAGCTGCTGTTATACGCACATCTAAGGCTGGTATATTGAACCCTTGTATTAAACCGGTACCTATAATATTGTTCGCCCCCATTACAATATTACCAACCATAGTGCCGCCCGTTTTAAGAAGCGCATTGTTGGCCATCGTTTGAGCTGCTGTTATACGCACATCTAAGGCTGGTATATTGAACCCTTGTATTAAACCGGTACCTATAATATTGTTTGAACCAAGTGATATATTACTGGTAAATACATTTGAGCATTCATTTACTACCTTAATTTTAGTATTTAGAGATGGCAAATCAGCCTTTGGTTGAATCTCACGCATTACAAAACTTATAATAATATAAATATTGTTTTATTATTCAAATCATATTGTAAAAAATAATTAACAACATAAAATAAAACAACCAATACCCATAGCAGTTCCAGACTCTGTTACATCCATTTCTATATAAGACCCGGCCGTTACATATATAACAGACGTCTTCACAAACCCTGAAAGCGTTGTATTTAATAACGATGTTCCAGTATATGAAACAGTACCATTAACTCTTATACGAACTAATGCACCGGTTCCAGCAAGTGACGTCATATTAAAAGTAAAACTATTAATAACACAATCCATAGGAACAAATAATTTTGTTGACACTGATGATACTGAAGTAGCCGCACCGGCCGGCGCATTCGGAATACAATAAAACCCTGTAGTTAAAATTTGGTTAAATCCAAACGATACAAATCGATTACCGCCAGCAGTTAACAAGCCGCTAACAGAAACATCGCCACCAACCGAGAGGATATTTTGCGGAGTAAAACTTGTAGCTGTAAAATAAGCACCCGCGCCAAGTGCACATCGCCCATCCACATTATTTGGTGCAACCGCAGTGCATACTAAAAGAAAATAATTATAAACACTAGTTGTCGGAAAAGTAGTTAAAACACCACTGTATGCCGGCACTACTGTATTTATTTTAGTATCTATTAATGTATATGTGATTCCATCAACACTACCACCGAGAACCCAAGAATAAAAGTTTTGTAATATATTAGTATTTACTTCATTTGTTGAAGGCACATAATAACTATTAATAGCAACCGAAATGCTGGTTTGTAATAAAATCCAAGCTCCGTTATAAACAGTTCCACTAATTGTTCGCGAGAATGCTGTCGTTGCTAATCCTGTTGTTGCATCATACATACCATTATCAGAAATCCATCCATTACTATTAGTTAAAGGCGTAAATGCCTTTGGTGGCAAATTATAATCATTTACAGATGAAGACGCAGTTACTGTAAATGTAATATTGCCATCATTGTATGATGTTTTATTAAACATGCTTAATGGAAATTTATAATTTGAAATAGATGTATTTAGTGGAATTATCGATGTTGGGCTTGTCGTATTATTTGGTGATATATTAGTTCGCATATTGCCAACAGTTCCAATTTCAATTGCAACGTTATTTGTTTTAGGAACAGCATTATTAGCTGTTAAAGTAATGCGATCATCCAACGTAGGTATATTAAAACCTTGTATTAAACCGGTCCCCGTGATATTATTTGAACCTAGAACTATACTGTTATTAAATATAGTACTGCCATTTACATTCGTCTGCGATTGCGTTTTTGTTTCTAAAGTTGTTAATCGAGCATCAACTTCTATAGAATTAGTTAAAAACGACACCAAAATATTATGGCCGTTTCCGAATGAAGTTAATCCCGTTCCAGAACCATTTTCATATACAACAGGAATAGATATATATGAATTTTCAATAATTGTGGGCGATTCTGTTATGTTATATTTAATCCAATTAAGACTGTTGTCTTGGTCTTGTATATATACATCTTGTAATTGTGTTAATACTTTATAAAAGAACTCTATATCAATTGAATCGCGTGTTCTATGCGATAAATAAATAACTGTAGCGTCAACCTGTACATCATTATAACCAAGCTGACCGTTTGCCGGCGGTGGATTCATAACGTCACTCTTATTATTGTACAAATAAAAATTACTATTTCCGCTATTGGCCGAATATTGAAGAATCGACCCATCGGCCATCAAATACTGTTGGCGCGTTCCGCCATATTTAATAAAATTGTTTGATACAAAATTATCACTTGCAACTTGTATTGAATTGCCTAATAATGTTATTTGATTAGTAATGGAAATAATATTAAAATTTGTTCCTGACCCTATACTGCATCTACCAGTTGCGTTATAATTCTGAATTTTTTTTACTATAAACCTAAAATATTTATAATCAGGCGGCGTTTGAGCACAAACATATTGTTTACCGGGATACACCAAAAATTGATTTGTCTGAGTATCAATTACTTGATATATATTATTATCAGCACTACCAACTAATTGAAAATCTACCGGATTATAACTTTCGTTAGATGTTAGCGCACCTAAAAAATAGCCATTTATTGATACTGGATTTGACGTATATAATGTTAAATATTCGCCATAAACATACACATTATTAACATGCGTTTTTGTATCGCCAATAGGCAATCCGGTGGTTAAATCATATTTTTCATTACCAGAAATCCATCCATCCTCGGCTGAAATAATATTATACGATTTCCCAGCCGAATACTCGTTATTTATAAAAGATGAAGCCGACGCTTCGAAATTATATGTGGCGAAAGACCATATGTCAAGATTATTGCTATAGGGCGGGAAATAATCAGAACTATTGATTTGACAAGTGTTAATAATAGGCGCGGTGACAGAATCAGTATTTATTTTTAATATATCATTGACATATTTAAAACTGATATCTTTTCCAATTTCCATATTAATATTTGGAGTTAAACTATTATCATATATGTCTTGAAATGTTGCGTTATTTTTTGTAACGACTTCAATGTCATTAAACATTAAATTAGTACCGTACATATCGATATTACCGGAATTATCGATATTTATAAATGTGGCTTGAAAATTTTTAGAAATTATTGCATTTGCCGTTATATTATCGCATATTATATTGGGGGCTTCAAATTTTGCACCGGCATCAATAAAACTAGCTATAACGGAACCTCTATTATTCAAAAATGTTATGCTCTTATTTGATAAAATTGTCGATGCGGGTTCAGAATTGTTATATATGTCCTGATATGTTGTGGTAATAGGATTATTGACAATAGATTCATCTACATATTTTTTTGATACGAACTCGTCCAATAATGTAAAAACCTGTTTATTTGTTCTAGCTTGCCCTAATATAACTGTATCTGTATCAAAAATTAAAGAACCCGTTGCATTTCTAATAGTATCTGCAAATACCACACTGCTATGCATTTCGTTACAGCTGGTGATGTTTAAATTATCTATATTTAAATCGCTCCCAATTTCTTGTATGCGCGACTTTACAATAGCAGTTCCAAAACTATTTATTATTGCGTGTGTACCAATTGGTACAGGTAAATCGCCCGAATAAACTATGCCGGAACCAATTGCAGTCCCGGGACTCCATGTAGTTGCTCCGGCGCCGTCGGTTGTTAAAACGTAGCCCATTTCACCATTGGTCGGCGTTTGTAGGTTGTATGTATCGCCGTTTACAGCAGTTATAATAGCAGGCCCTTTAAATGTAGTATTATTAATACTACCAGCATATAAATTTCCACTAATCTCAATATCGCCGCTAAATGTTGTTTTTTTAATTGTAGATATTTGATTTTGAGTATTGTTAAATACAAGATTGTTAATTCGATTGGTAATCTTTTCTTTCATTATATTATTTATGTTAAAATAAAACATAAATTAATATTTAAATTTGACGATATAGCACCTGATATTAAAGATGTCGGAAATCCACCAATTGTATAATTTACACTGCCATTAAATGCAAAATCTGAATTTAAAACACCAGGTGAATAATATAATGCGTTAGCTGTTCCTAATGTATGAAATCCAATAACCATCATATCACCTTGCGCAAAATTTAAATTAGTAATTGGATTAATTGTAGCAGATGTATATGGGAGTTGTGTAGTAAATGGAATTTGCGCAGTTTGACCTACAAGTGTGGCTGAATTAGAACCTTTTACATATCCTCTATATATACCAATTCTAAAAGTATCCGATGTATTAGTATTTACATAAAATCTAATGCCACTTATAGTTGTTTTGCAAGGAACGCATACTTGATAATAATATGAACGGTTCCCCGTAGTTGTCAGTGTTGTGCCGTTTGATGGTATATTAAAAGGAAATCCCGCAGAAAATGATGAAATTTGAACATCTTCACCTGAATTTGCTAATGTAATATTAGAACCCGTCGTTAACGCTTTAATTTTTAATGCCGACCCTGTTGATGTAGACGCTACTAATTGATACGTAATAGTTCCTGCGTTGGCTAATGTATACTGAGGAATTGTTGTTCCATTACCTAACAGGATATTCGAAACGTTAGGAGTTAATGATATAGTAGATGCAGTTAAAGTTCCTGTAAACGTAGTTATATTCGATGCGGCGCTCTGATATTGAGTTTTAGTTACTACACTTGATAAACTTATGGCATTTGCAGATGAAAACGGTAGTGTGTTTGTTATTGTTATAAGGTCGGCGGCCAGATCAATGCTTAATCCCGCGCTAACAGCTAAACTGTTTAATTTAAACTCCGGGTTCGAGCCCGAGCTAATTAATGATGTCCCACCGCCCAATGTAGCTAAACTTATCAACGTCGACGGTAGTGTGTTTGTTATTGTTATAAGGTTGGCGGCCAGCGCAATGCTTAATCCCGCGCTAACAGCTAAACTGTTTAATTTAAACTCCGGGTTCGAGCCCGAGCTAATTAATGATGTCCCACCGCCCAATGTAGCTAAACTTATTAACGTCGACGGCGACGTATTTGTTATTGTTATGCTAGTTGCGTTAACGGCAATAGACATATTATTACCGGCTATTAGTTCGCGATATTTGATGTCAATAGATGTACTGGAAGGCGCTAAAACGTAACCTGGCCCAGCTCCTAAATTTACAAATGTGTAATTTGGCAATGCGGCCGTTGAAAATATGCTAAAATAAATATTGCTATTATTTTGGAAAAAAGGCCCCAGTGAATTGTTATATGTAGCTGTAATATCAATATAACTGTTTGTTGTAATAGCCGTAGATGTTATGTTATATCGCACCCAATTAGTGCTATCGTCTTTATTTTGAATGTATAAAATATTACCCGCTTGTATGCTGGGAAAGAATGGGTCTATGTCTGTATCATCGCTAGTTAAATGACTTATATATATGTGTGTGGATGATGCAAACGCGGATGTATTAAAATTTACATGACCAGATGATGGAGGTGGCGCCATTAAATCGGTGAACTGATAAATATAAATATTTGAACCAATAGAACTAATACTAGAAACGGAACCATCCGCCATTAAATACTGCTGATCACTACCGCCTGATTTTATGAAGCTATTAGCCGTTAAGCTGCCCGAAATTGTTGAATCGCCGGTTTTTAAAACATAATTTGAAATGTCTGTAATAGAGCCGTTAGCCATAAGTATTTGATTAACCGTCCCGTCTTGTTTTATTATTGTATCCGATATTAATGTCCCGGCTATTGTTGTTGTATTAAAAACTGCAGATATATTAATAGTCTGTAACTGCAGCGTTTCTATTTCTCCTGTAATATTAGTTAATGATAATCCTATGTTTGTATAGAATTCCGATAAGCCAAATGGGTATCCAGTTACCATAACATCATTGGTATATAATTTATTATTTTCTATTTTATTTCCACTTATTTTTACTAAAGTACTATCTAATCCAAAATTAATAGTAGCACCGCTTGCCGTTATATTAGCAGTATTTAGTGTTGTTGTAAAAATATTTGTAGCTTTGCCCGTATAAAACGTAACGTAACTATCAGCAAGAACATCGCTATGAATTTTAAATATTGTACTTGCCCCGTATTTATATTTAATATCGCCTAAATTCATATTAATATGAATAGGATTTTCAGCCGCGTATGATATGTTATAAACACTTTGAAAATTCTGATAGTTTGCCGTTATGCTATCATCTACATATTTTTTTGATACGAACTCGTCAAATAACGTAAAAACCGGTTTAGTTGTTCTAAAAGCTTGATTTAATATAACTACATCTGTATCAAATATTAAAGGGCCAGCCACATTTTTTATAGTGCCTGCAAATACAACACTGCTATGCATTTCGTTACAATTCGCAATGTTTAAATTATCTATGTTTAGATTGCCACCGATTTCAGTTATTCGCGACTGGCTAACCGCAGTTCCAAATTCATTTATTATTACATGCTTACCAGCAGGTATTGGTAAAATGCCCGTATAAATTATACCAGACTCAACCATGGTGCCAGGACTCCACATAGTTGATCCAGCGCCATCAGTTGTTAAAACATAGCCCATTTCGCCATTGGTCGGCGTCTGTAGGTTGTATGTATCGCCGTTTACAGCAGTTATTAAATTAGACCCTTTAAATATAGTATTTCCTAGAACATCAACATCGCGACTAAATATTGTTTTTTTATTTGTTGATACTTGGTTTTGCGTATTTGTAAATACAATATTAGTATTAGAATTTATAATATTTTCGCGCATTATATTATAATATATTTATTTCTTATATATAATTAACGGTAAATACACCTTTTTGCGTTATTATATTTCCAGCAGCCGGAACCGTTGCAGGCAAAGGATTTGAATAGCCATTTGAATAATATGACATAGAAACATCAGAATTTCCCGTTGTCGCATATAACCTAGTATTAACCCCGGATACTGTATAAACAAGAATAAGCGCTTGGTCTTTAGTTACATCTAAATTTTGCCCAGACACAACGTTAACTAAAGGAATTTTATTTCGACCGCTCGTAAATGATGTAAATGGTATAATATTACTAAATGCGACAAGAGTTGATGTTAAAGGTGATAACGTTCCTTTATATATGCCAACCCTAATACTACTCGTGCCAACAGTTGATACCCATAAACATATATCACTTAATGTTCCATCAGATTGCGCCCAAAATTGGTAATAATAAGTGCGGGCGCCCGTCGGCAATTGAGCATTAGCCGAATATATGCTGTTTAACTGCTGGTTTATACCTTTTGTTGATAATGTTATGTCTGTATTAGTTGTTCCCAAAGTCAAGCCGCTAACTTTTAAGCCTTTTGTTAAATAATTTGGATGAGTTCCCAATGGGTTTAATAACGACACAGAGCCAGCGGTTCCTGAGTTCGCAACCGTTGCCGTAGCCGCATCAATTGTTATTGCATTTGCATCACTTGTTAATGTTATATTCGCACCCGCTATCAAACCTTTTGTTATAAAAATTGGATTTATTGTACTTGATAATAATGAAACTCCAACACCAGAAGTTTGCAATGTTATGGCGCCAACACTGCTGTCTATGTACTGTTTATTAACAACCTGATTTGCTGCATTAAATATAGTTTGGTTAGTTGTTATTGAATCAGCATTTAATAATCCTGTACATATTACATTACTCATGGTTGGGCCATTCGCAAACACTAGGGCACCGGTCCCAGTTTCATCAGAAATGGAATTCATGAGATTCGCACTTGTAGGATTTGCTAAAAAATTAAACATATTAAGACTTATTAATGGACAATTCTGATTCACCCAGCTTAATATGCCAGTTCCATCGGTATTCAGTACTTGATTTGAGTATCCGGCATTAATTGGTAAACTTAATGAATATGATGTTGTAGTCTCTCCCGGCACGATTGTTACTTTATTACCGCTTAATGTGAAATCTAATTGATTAACCTTGAGTTTATTCTGAATAACAGACATTATATCAAAAAAAATATATTTATACTTTATTTAATTATACAAATATCCAACGGTCTGTGGCGAATCGTATAGTAACCTTGTCGCCGGTACTCAACACTAAAGAGCTCATATTCTCCAATAACTGCGAAAATAAAATTGTAGCATTGCCCGTTCCTTTGTTATAAAAACACATACTAAATCCATCACGGTCAAATAAAGGTATTGAAGGCATAGTATAACTTATTTCAGTCATGGAATCAAAATATGTTAAACCGCTTAAATCAGTAACGGCCGGCGCGCTTGTACCATTAATAATATTAGGAGGCTGGCTTATAGGCTGTTTAACTGATAGATTAGCAGTAGCGCCTATTAATATTTTACCTGCCATATCTGTTGTGCTAGCGGAACCACCTAGATTTATAACGCCAGTGCTGGATTGATACAAACTTACATCTGATGATATACTGCTTAATGTACTAGATTCAATATCATGTGCCTTTAACTTTCCTTTAACATCTGTTGTAATAGCTTCTCGTCCTATATTAATAGCAGTTGCGTTTAGTAAACCTAAATCAATAGAGGTGGCTGAAATAGTGTCTATAGAACCTAATACAGTTACATCCGATAATAAATTAATAAAACCACTGTTATCAACAGCATTGCCTTGCAAAGTCAAACTTTGATTAGCCGAAACACCACCGGATACGGTTTGACCGCCAAAACTACCAGCCAACTTAACATAAATAGAACTGCCGCCACTATCAGTTAAAATATTGCTAAATGTTAATTCAGAAAGTTTGCTTCCTTTGGCTAATGCAGGTCCTGTACTGCTATGCATCAATACGGAAACCGTGACTAAACTTACTGTATAAGAACTATCTGTGGCATCAGCAACAAATTCAGTTTTAAATATATTTGGAGTTGAAGGGATAGAAACTATAGTAATTGTTGTATCAACAACACTATCAACAAGGAATAGACCATTATTGTCAGCAGTAGCGGCTCCTGATACTTGAATAAATTGGTCAGCTTCCACTATGCTTCCATTTGGTACTATAATAGTATTTGGTGTTATTCCAAAAACAGATCCTGTTGCAGTACCGACTATTGTTGCTGCTATGTTAACAACCTCACCGCCGGCATCCGATGCTGATAAGCTTCCGTTATTTAAGTATAAATAAGAGTCGCTAATATTAGAAATTTCTTTGTTTACCGAAGTAGTTGTACCGGCAACCGTTAGGTCGCCGAGTATTTTAACATTTTTAAATATAGTTGACATTGTATATTAAATAATTTATTATAAATTATAATATTAATTAAATTATTAACCAAATATTATTATAAAATGTAAATTTTATTTTATCTAATTTATTTTTTAATTCAACATATTTCATAGTATTTTCAATTGTTACATTTATTTTTGGTATAATATTTACTGTACTGGCACACATATTAATTATAATAAGAGTATATCCATTTTGTATATTGGATGGTAAAATTAATGTTGTTGGACCACCGGCATCTACTATATTTACTAGCTTACCATCCAAATCTAAGTCGTGAACGCCCGCCGTTGTATAAATCTGAGTGCCCTGTATTAAATTGCTTAATGAAGTAAATCCATCAATTTTAACATTTGGCGCTGATATATTTAATTCGGGTGTTCTACTGGATATGGAATTAACCGATAACTCAGAAACGCCTATTATATTTAAATCGTTCATATTTAAATTAGACGCGGTTTCTATCATTTTACTTGAATTTGCCGTTGAGCCATCTATATTAGATATTTTTAATAAACTACCTTCATTTGCCGGTATTACACCGTTATATACTATGCCTGAACCGCTGCCTTTAGAACTCCAATATGTCGACCCGGAACCATCCGTAGTTAAAACATATCCAATTTCTCCATCGGTTGGTGTTTGTAGATTATATTGACCACCATCTACAGTTTTAATAATAACAGGCCCATTAAAATTTATACCATTTTCTACTTGCAAATTGCCTTGTACTATAACATCTGATTTAAATGTTGTTTTTACATTATCGGCAATCTGGTTTTGTGTATTATTAACAAATATGTTTCCAGATATTTTTGATACCTTCTCTTTCATTATATATATATAATCTTAATTAGCTATTAACTCAATAAATAAGCGTATCGCAACTGGCTCTGCGGTTATAAGTTGTATACTAACAGATGAAAATATTAAGTTTGACGGAATAGTATTAATAGTTATTTCGCCATTGTTTACAATAAGAGGTATTTCCGGGTATTCAGGATCGCCGCCTGAAATTTGTATAGATAAGCCGCTAGCTGCAGTATATCCCGTTATATTAGATAATTTGCAGTTAAATGAGACATAAAAACATGTGTTTAATCCAATTTGGTCGGTGCACTCGTATGTACTTGGCATATTATATCCTAAATATTGGCCGCTGGCTGTCGCGGTGCCTGAATAATTTAAATATAAATATTTAGGACGCGGTTCTTCGGCGTATAATGTATCAACATACAGCTTGTTAGTTAGTGAATAATCACTGATTGGCGGTTCTCTGGAAATTACGTTATTATTAAAAACGCTGTCATTGGTTGCCCTAGAATAATATATTGAATTATTGCTCAATATAAAATTATTGAAACCGTAATTATATATAAACGAATTAGACGTAATATCTGTTAATATGTTAATAAACTGAACTCCGTCGAAATTTGATAATGATTTTATAAAATCCCGCGATAACATATAATATTGATTAATTGGAACATTATTATTATCAGATCCAATCCATATAATATTTTTAACACCGCCTGCCCGTAATTTTTGAACCCAATTTATGCCATCGGTACTTATGTAAAAATATCCATTCCCGTACGCCGCAAATTCACCTCTATATGCAGAATAGCAACATGTCGTAAATCGATAATTCGCATTTCTCCAATCAGTTCCATTATACGAATAATATAGTGAGTCGACACCCAATGCTATAACTATATCAGAATCCACTTTTGGACCTGAATTAACTTTACCATTACAAAATGATATGGAATACATAGGAGTTAATTTATTCCATGTTATACCGTCTAATGACGTTGCGACTTTATTATCAGCGTTAGCTATAAGCATATTATTAAAAAATGTCAAAGGGCTTGCGTCAAAATTTATCGATTGTCTATATGCTAAAGCGGAAGTTATTTCATAAAATACAATCGAGTAATTAATAGCTCTGCTGCATACGACATAATACGATCCATTTCCATAAGCAACGTTGCTTATAGTATACCCAGTCAGATCGATTGTTTCAAAGGTAACTGAGTCCCTTATATCAGCTTTAATCCATTCAGAACCGTCTTCCGAATAATATATTCCATCCCGCGTTGAAAAAATATAGTTATTATTAGGCCGCGGAAATTCATTAAAAGATGTTAAACCATGAGAGCCATTCGGTATCCCAGTCGCCAGTGTCCATGTATCACCAGCACCCCTAGGCGCCATATTTAGACTGTTATATATAGTAGGAATATCATATCCATCATATATAATTTTTTTGGCTGTATTTAAACTACCGTTATAAGATTTAGTAACCCATTTATTATCTTCATTAGATTCTATAGTATTTGCCTGGACTTTATTTATTAAATAATTTATTACGTCAGCCGCCGAATAAGGAGTAAAAACGCTGGTTCCAATTATACTTGTTGTTTTTATAGTTATAATATTATTAATACATGAGCTAACTATAAATATACCCTGATTCGGTTTGCTTGAATCTATTACATTTACTATTTGTATGATATCGTCGGTTTTGTATTTGTTTTCGGATACAGCGACAGTATTTGTTGTAAACCCAGCGGGTTCTACCGATGCAGTACTAATAATATTTTTAATACACAATATTCCCGACGCCGTAGGTATTGTGCTTGATGTTTGTGAATTTAAAATCACAAACGGTTCTTTTATTAAATTTGACGAACTTATACTATTACTCGATGAAATAGACCCGGTAACAGTTAAATTACCAGCAATTATAGTACTGCTACTTGTTGCTATTTGGTTTTGAGTATTAGTAAACGTTAAATTATTTTTTGCAGCGCGTACAAGTTCTCGCATATTAATTATATCTATAATAATAAACTTTTGTATGTTTATTATATTCTTTTTAATTCCACTACTAATTGTAATGTTGTGTCAATAGGGTCAACTATTGATATACTAAAAGAACCGGGTTCTAATTCAACATTAGCATCTGACATAGTAATAACTGTCGACCCACCGCCGGTTAAAATAACATTATAAATAGAATTATCTGTAATTAGGTTTGCATTTAAATTAATAGAAGTAAGTGCATATCCAGTTATGTTTACTAATTTATATTTATGCATGAGATAATAGTTTGTAAATATGGTGTTATTTGATATGCCGCATATATAATTCTCACCCATATTATAGCCCAATACTCTACGATTTCTCCCATCAACGATAATGCCTCCAAAATTTAAGAAAAGATTAGATAAAAGTAATAAATTAACGTATTTTTTATTTGTTAGATGATAATTATTAGTAGGTGTGTTTCGAACTACACCGAGGCCTGCTAATGAACTTTGTTCGTATACCGAATGATATATGTAATCGCCCGAAATTGCGAAACTATTATATATTTCTGAATAGAACAATGAATATATTTGCTGGAAGTCTGAATCTATTAATAATTTGCTTTTGTAAAATAATTCGCATGTAGAGGACCAGTATAAGTTAGATGTATTGCATGCTATATAATATAAATTTACAGGTAATCCATTATCAGTTTCTACCCATATTATATCTCTAAATCTTTCATTTGCCGCAATTGATATATTTGATTTAACTTTTTTCCACTCCTTGCCATCAAAGCTTGAAATGAATTCAACTGTATTTTCAAAACTATAGACACCCATAAATTCATTCCTATATGGCGAATAACAGCAATAGTTTATATTAATTCTATCACCGGTAGCTTTATTCCAATTAACGCCATCATATGAATACATTTGTCCGCTATAGCCAACCGATACTAATATATCTACACCATCGCCATCTTTGCCCACGCAAAAAGCAGATACGGGAAATGATGCCGAAATTGCTGTCCAAATCGTTCCATTGTTAGATGCTACGTAATAATTTATTTTATTGTTCATTGTTATAATCAATTCTTTAAATCTAATGGTTTGATTACTCTGTGAAAAATCCAGGTTTATATTACTTTGTTGTATCGAATAATATTGGTTAGTATTAGGAGTTGCATACCAAGTAATTATATTAGTATCTTTTTGTACAAATATTATTTTATCATTTAAAATTGATGGAGTACTTGGATTTAATACATTATATGAAACTGAGGTATTCCAATCCGTATAATATGATATGGCCGTTTCCGACGTTGTATATAGATACGAACCAATACTTGTAAATTTAACGTTTGGATTTATAGAGCCTGACTTTACCCAATTATCACGAGCCCCAGTTGGTTCAATAGTGTATATAGTTGGAATATTATAATTATTGTATATAAGACTTTTATATACTAAATTTGATGAAATAGTGGACCATTTATTAGAATTATCCAATAAATTAATAGATACTTGCGATATCTGATAATTTATAACATCACTATCTGTATATATTATAGTTTGATTCGAAATTCCTGATATATTTATAGTTTCATTATTACAATCCATCACTATAAACAAGCCCTGATTTGGTTTACTTGTATCAACTACTCCATCCTTTACGTATAATATCAAGATAAAGCTGTGCGATGTATAATTATAAAAAGGCTGTCTAATTTTTACTGTATTTAATGCTGGAAATCCTTCTGATGAAACATATGTTGTTGTATCAGGTATAATATTTTTTATGCATAATACAGCACAGTTACTTGAATTTAATTCTGTATTAATAAGCATAAATGGTTCTTTTATTATTGAGCTTGAGCTTGAGCTTGAGCTTGACATTATAACACCTGATATAACTAAATCTCCATTAAATAAAGTTTCTTTAGACGATGCTATTTGATTTTGAGTATTAGAAAACTTTAATTTAGTTTTCATTTTATTATATTAGTCAATAAGTAATTATTTGATAAAAAAATGAATATTAATATATAGTTATAAAAATGTCTAATCGTTCAACTATTCCATCAGGTCCTGTTGCATTAGCCAGATCGCCTGCAATGTCTATATCGGCGCCTGTTTCGAATCCAACTATTTCTCGACATGCCGGTCAAAGTCCAGTTCTATGGCGCATGTGTACAAGCGGGTGTTATAATTGCATTCAAGGCGTTTATCCCTGTTTAGACAGTGATAAATTTAGTACAATTTCAATTACGATTCCGCCTGCAAAACGGATATGTGTGGCGAAATAGATATTTTACTTTGAACGTTTTTGTAAAAAACCTTCTGACCGTTTTTATACATCTTTTCCGACATTCCATATATAATCGTTAGCTTTTCCATATTTTAAAAAGAATGTCCATAGTTTTGCATCATATGTTGCAACTGTTGGATATGGCGGCTGTAAAATTGCTCTATCCATAAATTTTTCCGGCGATACATATAATGTAGTTCTATTATTTATTTGGTCTGGCCATATGGTCTTACCAACTTGAACCGCACAAAAATGCGTTTTTGGAAATATTTTATACAATACTTGTAAAATGGTAGCCGATCCAGCAACTATCCATATTCTAGATGGTTTAATGGCTTTAGGTATAGATAAACTCAAAGCTTTATATAGAGCGTCCAAATATTCTGGTTCATTTCCGCCAAATGCTATTAAATAACTATCACTTCCAGCATGATCTGCGGCCTTCTCCTGCAATGTTTTTAAATCGGCTCTTATCTCATGTAATTCAACACTACCAAAAGATAATGCGTATTCAGTTAATTCAGTTCTTTTTTCTAACTTGTTTATAAATATAACGGCTTTTTTATGCATTATTTTACAGGCAAATGCCAATGCTATTTGGGCGTAGCCGTGCGATGGTCCCGCATATACATATTTATCTTTATTTGTTTTTTGTATAAATTGTATTAGTGCGCGCTGTTTAGTTCCGCCTATTAAATAGTCATCTCTAAAAACTTTATATTTTATATTGTTTATTACATGCTGCGTTATTACAACCGGTGGATTATATATTTCGACCGGAACTATTTTACACTTGCGCCAAATCCACATTGGCTGCGGATTTTTTACACTTATATCGGCATATGATATAACTCCCATATAATACAAGTCTCTTATTTTATCATAAATATATTTAAGCATGTCGTATATATATTTATCTCCTCGCAACTGATTAATAACCAAAATCATATGTCCGCCATAATTTAATTTATTATATGTTTTATTAATGAGGGGAATCAGAAATGTTTTAAACCATTCTTCTTCTGAAGTAGATTCTGTGCTATTATTATATTTTTCTATAGTAAAATAAGGTGGCGATGTAAACACCAAATCAAATTTCTCATCGGGAAGTTTAACATCTTGTATTTTTCCTTCTAACATTGTATATTTTTTAGTGCTTTTTTTAAAGAACTCTATCATTTCTTTGTATTTAGGATGCAATAAATAATTTGGATCTACGCCTACATATCGTACATCACAGGCCATTGCCGCTATTAATCTGTCACCCCATCCACTACAAGGGTCTAAAACTGATTTACAATTATATTTATTAATAAAATATTTTAAAAGGATTGGTTTAAAGCTTGAACACATTTTAACGTTTTTGTAAAAAACTTCATATAAATTTTTCATATTTATTATTTTATATTCGTATAACGTATCATCAGCAAGTTTCTGTATATTGTTGTGAAAATAAGACATTGGGTCTTCGTTAAACGAGAAAAATTTGCACCTCATGCGGTTTTCTTCATTAAACATATCACTTAACATTTCAAACATTTCAAACATTTTAGAATAAATTATAAGCAGAGAAGGCTTTCCTAAAAACAGTAAATCGCGAGCATTTGATAGCGGCTTCATAATTAAATTATGTATAGTATAAAATTTATTAATAACCAGTTCGTCTGTGTTTTCTTTTTTTAAATTATTAAACATTTTTAATATTTCAGCATCGGTGTATATTAATCTTTTATATGGAAATCCTATTTTTCCTTTTTTATAATCTTGTATAAATTCCTTAGTATTATTATAAGAATACATATATAATGAAAAATATATTTGAATTTTTGCATAGCAAGATATGGACCATTGAACAAAAAGGAAATAAGATAAACATCGAGTTTGGAAAAACGGGCAGCGTTATGCGAACAAAAACATATTCGTATAAAACCGTGTCCGATGCGACCGACGACTGCAACAAACGAATTGCTGAAAAATTAAAAAAAGGATATATAAAAAAAGGTGCTAAAATAAATTTAGACGCAAATCCGTTCATAGATTTTTTAATTAAAATAGGCGATAAAATTGGCTCCGAAATGGACAAGCTTCATAAATCAAATGATATAGATTACGTTAATAAAATGACTATATTTTGCAATAAAAACTTTAGTTCTTTAGAGAAGCAAATTAATGATTTCCAAAATAAAAAAATACAACATTTTATAAAAAGTGGAGTTATTGTAAAAAATATTAACAATAAATTTAAAAATAATTTATTAAACGATATAAATTTATATGCGGCAAAAATACATCCCGATTACCATCCAGGTTCAAATAATAAAGTACTTGATATAGTTCATCCTTCATTATATCCGTTAGTTTTAGAAAAAACAAAGCGTTTGCCAGAATTAGATTTTTGGAATAGGCCTTATGAGCATTCTAAATACCAATGGCTGCCGAGCGAATTTAAAATAGACTCCACCGGCAAGTGTAAAATAATGTCTTATATTAATAATATACCAATATCCGAGCAATCATTATACGACAACATATCAGTGCTGTTTGAAACTGTTCTGCCTTATTTTGAAGATATTTGGTCCTATACTAATTCATTTGAAATTTATAAAGACGATTGGATAAAGGTAGCCGATACCAAGTTTAAAAAAATAAGTTTAAAAAATAGGAATTTACAAGTAATTACAAAGATAGTACGTATTTCATTAAATTCAGACGATTTATTAGGCGCTTGGCATGTAGAAGGAATGTCTCATGAAAATATAGTTGCTACGGCTACATATACGCTTGAACAGGAATCTATTGAAACAGAGCTATATTTTAAACGAATGTATGGACTTAAAGAAGTTCAAAATATAGTAGAAAATATGCCGCAAGACCCACCTGAGGAGCTTAAATCTATATTGCGAACATTAGTTCCGTTAGGCAAAGTTAAAATATCAGAAGGTACCTTAGTTTTGTTTCCAAATTCGCATATACACAAGATTAATATGACGTCTAAAAAATCAGGATATCGTACGATTATTGTGTTTTGGTTAATAAATCCTGATATAAAAATTATATCAACTAAAGACATAAAACAACAAGCGTATAAATTAGAAACTGCTCATAATATACGACTGGAACTAATGAAAGAACGTACATATTACAAGCAATCATTTAATCAAAGAGAGTTAAATTTATGCGAACATTAAAAAAAATTGAAATATTAATTACACATATAACTATGGATCGAAACTATCGTACAGACCAACCTAATTACAGATATAATCCTATGCAGCCTCCGCCCACACCGCAACGCCCGCCAGTCGTTAGCAGGCGTTTTAATCACGGAGTTGCTCCAATTCGTTTAAATTTTGGCAATTAACCAGCACGCGAAGATATAAAAGGACCTTTATAAATTTATCTGTATGTATTACTCTTCTATATTTTTATTTTTTATAGTTTCTTTTTCTAAAAGTATTACGAATGAATTGAACTAAATTCAATTAATTCAAAGTGAAAACCTTTAGTCATCTATATTAATAAAAAAAAATGAAAAATAGGGAGTTATTATTAAATTGCTCTAAGACACAAAATATTGAAAATAATTTGAGAGCGATGCTTGCGTCTTACGCAAGTGGTTTTGTTTCAGCCGTAAAAAATACAGTAGTAACGGCTGCTGTTATTACAACAGAAGTCGTGAAACCCGCGTTAAACCGAGTTTTGCCTGAAAGGGCTCTTCCACCTCTTGAAGATGTCGGTGATGTCGATGATGTCGATGACGATTGGATGGATAAAGGAGTCGAGGACGTCATCAAGGCTCTGCATGAGGCTGCGGCGTTTAAGGAACGACGGGCTCAAGAGAGTGCGAGCTTAGATGCTGTAAAAACGGCATTGACTTCCACGGTTGAGCTTGCTCCTGTTGCTCCTGTTGATTCGGTTGAGCTTGCTCCTGTTGAGTCGGATTCGGATGATTCGGTTGAGCTTGCTCCTGATGATTCGGATGATGAGTCGGACTACGCCCGGGATCCGATGAATACGGCCGGATTTTTGCAGCCCAATGGCATGCTGACTCGTGATGGTACGTTGATTCCGTGGCTCGCCAAGTAAGCCTGTAGTCAGGCCGTGTGTTCCTCACGTTAACGAGGGAGATGGTAAAGTTGTAAAACCATTGCGAAAGGTTCTGTTTATCAGAACTTTTCAAAAAATACCAACAACTCAGCTCTGAGTTTGAGCGCAGGAAACAACCTGGTATAAAAATGTGGGCTCGTCAGCCTGAAAAGCGGTGGAATGCTTCGAAAGGTTTTTACAAAATACTTTCTGAAATTCCAAAAAAAATGCTGGTCTCATTAGCCAATAGCATAGATTTCCACCCCTCTTTCGGGGGAAATCGTTTTTTTTTGAACGTTTTTGTAAAAAACCTTCTTTTAAACCTTTCAAATAAAAAAATTGAAAAATCAGTAGTTATATTTGTCCTTGAGACACATATCTATTTGAAATGGATCGCACACCGCCTTCTGGCATTCGCCAACTTGTACCCGCAGCGCCTGGTCGCGGCCGTGGCCCTGGCCTGCCTCCTGATGGCCCGCCTCCTGATGGCCCGCCTCCTGATGGCCCGCCTCCAGCCGTACATCGGCGTTTAGACTTTGGCCAACCGCCGCCTAGAGGTTGAAGACATGCCGCCGGGTCCGCTGTAAAAAAAAAGGGTGGTTAACCCCATCTTTTTTTTCGAACGTTTTCGTAAAAAACCTTCAAGGATTAATGTATTCATTCATTCAGGAATCATTCGAAATATTTTTACTTGAAAGTATTTTACAAAAAACCTTTGGAAAACATTTACTTGAAAGTTTTTGTAAACAAATATGGAATGCGGCGGCCAAGTGCCTTTCGCTGCAGAATCGGAAAAGGCAATGATATTTGTACAGAATGCGGCCAAGTGTCTTTCGCTGCAGAATCGGAAAAGGCGATTGGCCTTACGGCGGCGGCCAAATTCTTTT
>Ga0304730_1000595_pt1 | contig 30493 bp, 25 predicted proteins | sample M_130628_MF_Meta_FD_190474 | JGI IMG/M metagenome (GOLD analysis project Ga0304730, IMG submission 190474) | Freshwater microbial communities from Lake Montjoie, Canada to study carbon cycling - M_130628_MF_MetaG (v2) (version 2) | ecosystem: Environmental > Aquatic > Freshwater > Lake | place...
CAATCAGAGTACCCAACCATTGGTGACCAACTAGACGCACTATGGAAAGGTGGAGATGCCCAAACAGAAATGCTGGCTAAAGTAATGGCAGTGAAAGCCAAGTATCCCAAGGTGACAACATGACCCTAGCAGTAAACATCGCACAGAGCGGCTCAAACAACGTAACCTTCCGCAACCGTTTAATAAACGGAAACATGACAATCGCACAAAGAACAACGGGGCCTTTGACTGGTTCAAATGGTGCATACAACTATGTAGTTGACCGCTTTCCGTTTTACACCCAAACGGGTTCTTATATGACTGGGCAGCAATCTTCTTCTGCCCCTGCTGGATTTAACTATTCTCTTTTACTGACCTCTACAGGCGCGAACACACCCGGCGCTAACGATGAGTATGAGCTTTACCACAAGATAGAAGGATACAACGCAGCAGACTTAGGCTGGGGTACTTCTAGCGCCAAATCCATTACGCTTTCTTTTTGGGTTAACTGTAGTTTGACTGGAACATTCTCTGTTGCGTTTAGTAACAATTCAACTAATAGGTCTTATGTAGCAACGTACACAATTAGTTCAGCAAACACTTGGACATACGTAACACTAACAGTTCCCGGCTGTACAGACGGCACATGGCTAACAACAAATGGTATTGGTATCTACGTTATTTGGAATCTTGCCGATGGGTCTAGTTACGATACAACAACGCCAAATACTTGGTTAACGTCTTTTAAAACAAAAACATCTAGCACCGTAAACTTTATCGGCACAACCAATGCAACTTTTTATCTGACTGGCGCGCAGTTTGAAGCAGGGACAACCGCATCCCCATTTGAGTATCGTCAGTATGGTACGGAGTTGGCTTTGTGTCAGAGGTACTACTACTCTATTTTTTACAATGCCGCTTCTAGTTCAACAAATTCAATAACAAACGCCGCCGCTTATACCTCTTTACTTGCATTTGGAATTGTTCCATTTCCTGTAAGCATGAGAGCAAACCCTACTTTGTATCAAACATCAGGTTCAAGTTATTTTAGGGTTACATCAAATAACAACAATTCTAATTTCAACAGTCTTCTTCTAAATGATTCAACACTTAATGCCGCTAATATTTACAACGCAGAAAACGTATCTATTACACAAGGACATGCTTGTTGGATAAGAGTAAATTCAGCATCTGCTCAAGTTGCTTTTGGCGCGGAGTTATAAAATGTACAAATTAGTTAAAAACATTGATAATGAAATAAAAGTTGTTTGTCGTTTATCAGACAACGCTTGCATCCCATTTGACCCCGCTAACACCGACTACCAAGCCTATCTTCGCTGGCTTGAGGCTGGCAACACACCAGAACCCGCAGAGGAGAACCAATAATGGCTTTAACGCAAGTTGACCAAGGTCTGCTGGGTACATACGCCCAGTACACAGGGTTTAAAAACCGCATCATCAATGGTGCGATGGTGATTGACCAGCGTAATGCGGGGGCGAGTGTGGCAATTACACAGGCGACAGGAACATACACTCTAGACAGATACCGCATTTATGAAGAAACAAGTGGCTCTATAACTGTCCAGCAGTCATCAACAGCACCCGCTGGGTTTATAAATTCATTGCTGGTCACAGTAACATCGGCTGACGCTACGCTTGGCGCAACAGAACAGACAGTTATACAGCAACCCATTGAAGGGCTTAATGTTGCTGACTTTGGATGGGGCACTGCCAACGCAGCCACTGTTACGCTTTCTTTTTGGGTGCGGTCTAGTGTTACTGGAACATTTGGTGGCTCTTTTTCAAATGATGGTGTTTCTCGCAGCTACCCGTTTACATACACAATCAATGCGGCAAACACTTTTGAACAAAAAACAATAACTGTTGCTGGCGACACAAGCGGCACATGGCTCACAACCAATGGTGTTGGCATCCGTTTGTATTTTAGTCTAGGCGCTGGCACAACATACAGCGGTACTGCTAACGCTTGGGCGGCTACTCAATATGTTAGCGCTACCAGCGCAACAAATCTTATTGGCACAAATGGCGCAACCTTCTACATCACTGGCGTACAACTAGAAAAAGGCAGTACCGCAACATCTTTTGATTACAGACCTTATGGTACTGAGTTGTTTCTTTGCCAGCGATACTATTGGAAAACCCCATATTATGTTATTGCTTACAGAGGCATTGGAACAACTTCAATACAAGGTAATGCTGCCGCGCCTGCGGCTATGAGAACTGCACCAACAGTTACTGTTACTAATAATGGTGAGATACATATTTATTCTGGTGCTTCACCATCAATTTCATCTTTATCACCTTCTGTAAATGCTGGAAATAGTTCTGATACCCAGTTATATTTAGTTTTAGGTGGTCTAACTGGCGTGTCTGATAACTCAACCTATTGGGCAAGTACTGGTTATGCTTTTTCTGCGGAGTTATAAATGTATCAAGAAATAAAAATTAAAGGCGAATTAAGCGCAATCAAAAGGTTATCTGATAACGCTGGTATACCTCTTGACCCCGCTAACACAGACTACCAAGCCTATTTAAAGTGGGTGGCTGAAGGCAACACGCCTTTACCTGCTGATGAACCAACGGCATAATCCATCTAAAGGAAAACACCTATGTCAAGTACCTATTCCACCAACCTAGCCCTTGAACTTATCGGCGCTGGCGACCAAGCGGGTAACTGGGGGTCTACAACCAACACCAACCTCGGAACGCTGATTGAGCAGGCTATATCTGGGGTGGTAACGCAGCCTATGGCTGATGCAGACCAGACCATCACCATTCCCAACGGTGCGACTGGCGTTGCACGTAATATGTTCATTGAGTGCACTGGCGCTTTAACAGCGGCGCGTAACTTAATTGTTCCAACCAATAAAAAACTTTATTTCATATCCAACGCCACCACAGGTGGGTTTGCAATAACAGTCAAAGTGTCTGGGCAGACTGGTGTTTCTGTGCCTATGAATGCCAAAGTTATTTTGGTGATGAACAGCGCTGGCACAGATATTGTGACGGCTACTAACTATATGACGGGCGCTACGTTTCCAAGCCCAACGCTGACAGGAGTACCCGTTGCGCCGACTGCATCTGTTGGTACGAGCACGACTCAAATTGCTACAACTGCCTTTGTTCAAGCAGCGGGCTTGACGGGCGAAGTCAAGATGTGGGCAACGGGAACTGCCCCTAGCGGATACCTATTCTGTAATGGTCAGTCAGTTTCTACAACTACGTATGCTGCTTTGTTTGCGGTTATTGCATATACCTACGGCGGTTCTGGTGGCTCATTCAATGTGCCAGATTTTTCTGGTCGTATGCCTATTGGTGTAAACGGAACATACACCCTTGCGTCTACTGGCGGTGCGGCAACAACTACCATTTCGTCTTCTAACTTACCAAGCCATACCCACTCATTTAGCGCTACAACGGGGACAATGAATTCAAATACAAGCCACAACCATAATTTGTTGGGGTCAAGCTACCATTATGTTGCCGATGGCGGACAAAACAATGGCGGGGCTTCTGCTAACCCATTCACGCCCGGTTCTACTACATATGGCGATGTAACTGCTACGACCAATATTGACCACACGCACAGCGTGTCTGGTACAACAGGTAGCGCAGGTTCGGGTACAGCAGCAACCACAATATCCCCATACCTCGGCATCTACTACATCATCAAGACCTAAGATGTGGACCCGTTCTCTGCCCTCCTCATTGCCCAAACTGCGGTTGGTTTTATTAAGCAGGGGTGCGCTTTCCTGCATGAAGGCCGCATGGAGCTTGAGGGCGCAAAGAAGACGGCAGAGCAGGTCATCGGAGATGTCAAGGCAATCAAAGGAATTTTTGATTGGTTCATTGGTCTATTTGTTAGTAAACCAGCCGCCGAAGCGCCCAAGCCTGTGGCGCAAAAGAAAGCCAAGCCAGCAACCAAACAGCAACAGTCCTACGAGGAACTTGAACTCAAACTCATCAGCGAGATTGGGGCAAACCTCGGCGTCCTTTTTGACACACAACAAGAGATAAGCAACTACTACGCAGAACTTGAAGAAACAAGCAAGACCAACTACGACCCAGCCCAGAACACTAGTAAAAAAGCTATTGAGCGTGCTTTGATTGAATTGCAGATGGAGAAGTTGATGGAGCAGACCAGAGAGGCGATGGTCTATGCACCGCCAGAGTTGAAGGACTTGTATAGCAGATTCTTGGTGATGCACGGCAAGATTGAACGTGAACAGGAATGGGCTAGGGCAGAGATGATTCGTAGAGCAAGGTTGGCAAGGTGGAAAAAAGAGCAAGACGAGATTTGGGTCATTGAATTAACAAGTGGGGTGATTGCCGTGACGTTTATATCTCTATTTTTTGGATGGCTCATGTGGGAAATACGAAACTTGTCTGGTGGATTTTGATAGGAGTGGCGATATGTATTGTTGTGGGCGTTACTTCAATGGCGTACGTAGAAACCCTATACATGCGAGCACAACTCAAGCAAGAGATGAAAGAGCTGCGCAAACTTAAACGTGAACTAAAGGAATCAAAATGATGACACTATTCTCAACCCTACTGTCTTTCCTGATGGGCGGGCTACCAAAACTGATGGACTTCTTCCAAGACCGTGCAGACAAGAAGCATGAACTAGCCTTGGCGCAAATGCAGACCGAGCGTGAGTTGACCTTGAAGAAGGCTGGCTTAGAAGCCCAAGAGCGCATTGAACATATCCAGACAGAGCAGGTGCAAATCAACGCTGAAGTCACCAATAACCAAACTGCTATGCAAGAGCGTCAAGCCCTGTATGCCCACGACATTGCTATTGGTCAAGGTGCCAGCCTGTGGGTAATCAACGCCCGCGCTATGGTTCGTCCTGCCATAACTTATGGCATGTTTATCTTGTTTGCTTTTGTAGAAATCTTTGGTTTTTGGTTCGCATACCACAAGGAAGTGCCGTTTGATGTGGCGCTAGACCTTCTGTGGGATAACGAGACTCAAATCATTTGGGCAAGCGTGGTGTCGTTCTGGTTTGGTACACAAGCATTTGGTAAGAAATGAAGATAAGCGCCCTTTGTATTGAGGATATAAAGCACCATGAGGGGGTGAGGCAGAAGCCTTATCGGGACTCGGTCTACCTATGGACGGTGGGTGTTGGGCATTTGATGTATGACTCACAGGCCAAGTTACCTGTAGACCAAAGGGCGGCAGTACAGTTGCTACCAGAAGATAATCGTGTGTACCCGATGGAGGAAGTTGATGCAATTCTTAGAGCAGATTTGGCTAGGTTTGAGCGGGGTGTATCAACTCTATGCCCAGTTCAACTTACCCAAGGTAACTTCGATGGTCTTGTATCTTTTAGCTTTAATGTTGGTCTGGGAACATTACAACGCTCAACCCTCCGTCAAAAGGTTCTTCGCGGCGATATTGAAGGTGCGGCAGACGAGTTCTTGAAATACACTAAGGCAGGTGGGAAAGTGTTAAAAGGGTTAGTGACGCGACGCAATGATGAGCGTGCCCTTTTCTTGTCATAGGAACAGAAATGCCATTACAAAAACTACAGTTTAGACCCGGTGTTAACCGCGAAGGCACGACCCTTTCTAACGAGGGTGGCTATTTTGACTGCGACAAAATTCGTTTCCGTTCTGGCTTTCCTGAAAAGATTGGAGGCTGGAAAAAGGACGCTGGGATTGCATCCACAACTTGCCCGACAGGTACGTTTACTTCTGGGGGAACGTCTACGCAAGCTACCGTTACTAACGGGGTGTTTTGGGGTGTAACCAAGGGTTTGTGGAACTGGATTAACTTAACAGGCTACAACTTACTTGCCGTTGGCACTAACCTTAAATACTACATACAGAACTCTTCTGGCGGTGCGTACAACGATGTGACTCCTATCCGTGTAACCACATTGGCAACTGAGATAACTTTCACTGCGACATCAGGCTCTACAACTATTAAAGTAAACGATGACGCGCATGGCGCACAGGCGGGAGATTTTGTTTGCTTTAGCAGCGCTGTTTCTTTGGGAGGTGCAATTACTGCAACCGTGCTAAATAGAGAGTATCAGGTTCAAACCGTTACAAGTAACAACACATACACAATTACTTCTAGTGCAAGTGCAGGCGGATTTGTAATTGGGGTAACTTATGTAATAGAAACGGTTGGAACAACTAACTTTGTCTCAATTGGCGCAGCTTCTAGCACAATTGGCGTAGTTTTTGTTGCTACAGGTATAGGCTCTGGAACAGGTACAGCCTCCCCCCGTGCTAACGGTAGCGATACTGGTACTGGTGGTGCGGCAACGATTGGCAACTATCAATTAACCACTGGCTTTACAACATTTACGCAAGGTGTAGGCTGGGGCGCTGGTGGCTGGGGTGGCTCGGTTGGGCCAAGTGCTACAACTGCGCTTACTTCTGCCATTATTGATGCCACTACTACAGCAAATATTATTGTTGCTTCTACAACAGGTTTTACTGTTGGAACAATTTACATTGGTACAGAAGGTATAAGTTTCACGGGTATAACACCTACCACTACATTTACTGGTATAACTCGCGCTGCTGGCGGAACAGGACCTGTACCAAACAGTACAGCGGCAGCACATGCAATTAGCGATGCTGTCTATCAATACCCTGCTACGGCTACTGGTTGGGGTTCTCCTGCGCCAGCGGGTTTGGGTATTAACGTGCAGTTGCGTTTGTGGAGCCAATCTAACTACGGAGAAGATTTAGTTATTAACCCCCGTGGTGGAGCAATGTATTACTGGGCTAATAACTTAAGCCCCAACATATATGACAGAGCGCAGATAATTAGGGCAAACCCCGTTGTAACGCCAACTTTATACGGCGTCACTGTGAAGTCAGGCTCTACAACAACTACTTTTTACCCAGACTCCACTTGCCCTTCGCTTGTTAATTTTGTGTTGATTTCAGACTCGTCACGCTTTACTTTTGCGTTTGGAACTAACGACCCAACCGGTGTGTACGCATCAACCGCGCAAGACCCAATGCAAGTGCGTTGGTCTGACCAAAACAGCGTAGCCACATGGAAACCAGAAATTACTAACCAAGCGGGCGGTATAAAGTTAAGCCACGGCTCACAGATTATTACTGCCATACAGACACGCCAAGAAATCTTGGTCTTTACCGATGCCGCGCTTTATTCATTCCAGTACCTCGGTGCGCCGTATGTTTGGGGTAATCAACTTCTTGGCGACAACATCTCTATTGCAGGGCCTAACACGGTTGCCGTGGTAAACAACGTCACTTACTGGATGGGCGCAGATAAGTTCTACGTCTACTCTGGACGGATTGAAACCCTCCCCTGTTCGTTGCGTCAATTTGTATTTGACAACATTAATTTAACTGAGTCGTATCAGTTCTGTGCTGGTACAAACGAAGGTTACAGCGAAGTGTGGTGGTTCTACTGTTCTATGACAGGTACCACATCTACTGGGGGAAATAGCACAGGCACACCAGCATCACCTAACCGTATGCTTGACCGCTACGTTATCTATAACCATTTAGAGAAAATCTGGTATTACGGTACTTGGAACTGCACTGACGCTCGCCCACGTACTGCTTGGCTAGACAGCCCGCTACGCGCTCAACCGATTGCTGGCATTGCGTATAACTCTAGTAATGTGTATCAAAACGCAGATGTGGTCTACCACGAAACAACTGTGGACAACAACGAGACTAGCACACCCACTGCTATTGATGCCTATGTTCAATCGTCGGATTTTGATATTGGTGACGGTCATAATTTTGGTTTTGTTTGGAGACTTATTCCAGACATTACGTTCAACGGCTCAACATCAGCCGCCCCAGCCGCAAATTTCTCGGTACGCCCACGTACTTTCCCCGGTGCCAACTATGGTTCGGCTGACGATAGAGCAGTAACTAGCGCTCAAAACTACACCAGTACAACTGTCTATAACGTCCAACTGTTTACTGAACAAGTTTATGTACGCATTCGCGGCAGACAGATGGCTTTTAAGATTGAGTCAACCGACCTTGGTACAAGCTGGCAGTTGGGTGTCCCACGTATAGACGTTAGACCTGACGGTAGGAGATAAGCATGGCAACAAAAGGCGTAGTAGCCCCACGACTACCACTTGCTCCAGTTGAGTATGACCAAAGGTTTATGGATGCGTTGCTTGGCATTTTGCGTCAGTACTTTAATGCGCTAGACAACCCCGGACCCGTTCTCGCGGCAACAGAGAGAACAACAAACCCCACAGAAGTTATCTCTGCTTTAAGTTGTGCTAAACCCAGCACTACAGGCGCTCCCACTATTAGCCTTCCTACACAGGCTGATTTTGCTAATTTGCGTTCTGGCGATATTTACTACGATACGTCTGGTGGGTCTGCAACAAGTTACCCATTAAGGATTAAGGCGTGATAAACTCAATTAACCCCCTTTTTGTGAGGCATATATGAGCCTTGAAGTTGCTGCAAAACACCTAGCCGCGCATGGTCGTGGTAAAGACACCGAACTTATCCACATGGATAAAGGCGAGATTGCGAGCCTCCAACAAATTGCAAAGGCAAACGGCGGGTCTTTAACTATTAACCCACAAACTGGATTGCCCGAAGCAGGGTTTCTTAGCGCCTTGTTACCTATGATAGCTGGTGCAGGTCTTATGATGATTCCCGGTATGCAAGCAGGCGCTGCGGGTCTTATTGTTGGTGGTCTCCAAACAGCGCGTACCGGTAGTCTCAGCAAAGGCATTATGGCTGGCCTTGGTGCTTATGGCGGCGCTGGTTTAGCTGGTTCGGCTGGCGCTGCAGGTGCGTCATCAGTAACTCCTACTGTCTCAACCCCAATCGCTCCTCCTCCTGCGCCAGTAATACCATCGGGCGTAGAGAATTTCGGGCCTTCTGCCTCAGCGGATGCGTTTAGCGCAATGCCTACTACACCAGCCATAACCCCTAGCGCAGGATTACCCACAGCGTATCAAGATTACGGTCCTGTAGGGCAATATACAGGCAGTTCAGCGCCATTACCCACCAGCACTGGCGGTATGGACGTAGCGGGGGCTCAGCCACCAGCACAAGGAATATCAAATGCAGCCCCTGTGTCTGAGCAAGCATCCGTGCGGGCTATTGATAACGCTACGATACCAAAAGACTTTAACGCCATGAACGCTTCCGAGCGGGCTCAGGCTATTAGAAGTGGCGCATCGTTTAGTAATGCAGCGGACTGGGCGGGGGCAAATAAGTATTCGGCCTTAGGCGCAGCTACTAGTGTTGCTGCTGGTATGCAAAAAGACCCACTAAAACCCGCCGAGCCAGACAAAGATATGGGTCAACGGTATCAGTTTACTGGCGGAAAATACGAGCCAGCACCTGCACCAGACGTACCAACCTACGATGAGATGCTATATGGGGGCGGCAATTTTGGTCGTCAGCAAAAATACTTTAAACAACCTACATATTCGCCGATTTCAGCGGATGAGGCCAAAAGTATGTATCACTTTGCGGCTGGTGGTCCAGTTGAGCAAATGTCTAATAATTCCATGATGGGGGTAAACACTATGTACCCTATGGCAAATATCTCGACAGCTTCTTACGGTACGCCCGACCAAATGGCTGAGGGCGGTATTTCTGGTAGCGGCAACCTTGACTTAAGCATCCCGCTTGACTTTGGTGGTGCTAATGGTGGCGGCGGGTTTGGTGGCGCTGGTGCTAACGGTTATAGCGCCGTAGGCTCTGGCGGTGGAAGTCAAACTGGGTTCACTGGGCAGAACAATACTGCTATTGGCGCAAAAGGTGGAGCCGGGTTATTGCCACTTTTTAATACCGGTCAAACTCCTTTTAGTGACCCTGTAAATACATTCCCAGCGCCAAATAATCAACCCCAAGGCACAGGTGCATTTGGTGGCGCAACAGACAGTCTTAAAGGATTGGCTGCTATATATGCCGGGCAACAAACAGGTAATACGTCCGTCCAGCAATCAAAGTACTTGAACGGAGCATACATAGGTAATCCCGCAAATCTGATGGCTTCTGGCGGTATGGCGACAGGAGGACTCTCCGATGCGCAATATAACTTGGGTGGTTATTCTGATGGTGGTCGCTTACTTCGCGGGCCGGGCGATGGCGTATCTGATTCGATACCTGCTGTAATCGGTAAGAAACAACCCGCTCGTTTAGCCGACGGTGAATTTGTGGTGCCTGCACGTATTGTCTCTGAGTTGGGTAATGGCTCAACTGAGGCTGGCGCACGCAAACTATACGCTATGCTAGACAGAGTTCAGGCGTCACGGAAGCGTACAGTCGGTAAGGGCAAGGTTGCAAAGAACAACCGTGCTGATAAATACTTACCTGCATGAGCGACAACCGCCTAACCCCAGAATGGATAGAGAAACGAGACGAGCTACGTGAAAGGGCTTGTTGCGGGGATAGCAACGCTTTGATATTTTTAAGCACCGTGATGGATGCTGTTGAGATTTGGGACGATCTTGTAGACAAAGACAAGGAAGTTAAGGGCGACGACATAAATCGGGTGTTCCTAAACCTAATGTTCTTTATGCCTCAGAATCCGTTCTTTGAACGTAACAAAGGGTACTTGTTGCCCATAATGATGACTTGTATAAACGCTTGGTTAGACTCGAACGACTTGCAGAAATCTCCTGTCAAACGTGATCTTCAAGCTGCGTGGTGGTTAAAACAAATGGGCGTTGAGCTATATGGCTCAGTCGCATTCTTAATGGGTGGCTTTAGCCACATGCGTGAAATCTCACTAGAAGCCCGTACTGTACTGGCGCACGAAGATTTTGCGGATTTCTTACAGGAGAATAGTCATGCCTGATATGGGTAACAGCCAACAACCAGCGGCAGAACAAAAAGCTAGTACAGAACTGCCCGAATGGGCAAAACCGTATGCTAAAGACATACTGGCTAAGGGTCAGGCGTTAACCGACGTCAATCAGAACCCATACCAGACTTACAACCAAGACCGCATTGCAGGGTTTTCCCCAATGCAACAACAGGCTATGCAAAACGCCCAAGGTATGTCTGTAACCCCGCAAACGGGTGAGGCAACTGCTGGTGCGACTATGGCTGGACTTGGCGGCATGGGTGTAGCGGGTCAGGCTAATCCTTATGGGTTCCAACAACAAGTTGGCGGGTACATGAACCCCTACTTGCAAATGTCTTTGGCTCCTCAGTTAGCGGAGGCTAATCGTCAATATGATATTGGTGCTACTAAACAACAGAGCGCAGCAACGCAAGCCGGTGCGTTTGGCGGTTCCCGTGAAGCGATTATGGCTGCGGAGAATGAACGTAACCGTAATACGGGTCTAAATAGCATTATTGGTCAAGGATATAACCAAGCCTTTGGTCAAGCACAGAACCAATACAACCAAGGGCTACAGAACCAACTTGCTGGCTACGGCTTGATGAATCAATCTGCCGCTAACTTGGGCCAACTCGGTCAAAACCAGTATGGTCAGCAAATGGGCATCAATCAGTTGCAAGCTGGATACGGCGCTCAACAACAAGCTCAGATGCAAAAAGGTTTGGATACTTCGTACCAAGACTTCCTCAACCAGCAAAACTATCCATACAAGCAGTTGGGCTTTATGTCCGACATGATCCGTGGTTTGCCACTGGGTCAGCAATCTACTACGCAGATGTATCAGGCCCCTCCTACTTCACTGCAAACTGCCAGTGCTTTGGGCCTAGGTGCTTATGGTATCAATCAGCTAAGCAGAGCAGGCGGTGGCGAAGTCCACGGATACGACGAGGGTGGTTCTGTAACTAGCGAAGACAACGTCAGAAGCATCTCCAAATTCCTACCCGCAAAGCAACTACCTGCTTCCTACCAGATGGCGGCGGCTCGCGGTGATTTAGATGCTGAGATTGCCCTACAGAAGCAAATGGCGGAAAACAAACGCCTATCAGAGAATGCTACTATTGACCGTGGTCTAGGCAGTGCGTTTAATAGCCTACCACCTCAGACTCAAGATGGTGTAGTCCGTGCCGCTGGTGGCGGCATTTTAGCGTTTCAGGATAGAGGATTAGTTCCCTCAGCCAACGCTGAGGATGATGATGAAAGATTAGAGGCTGACGAACGGGAAACTTCGATTGGTTACACAGGCACGCCTACACAACAGGCTATGGCGCAAGGTTTGCTATCTTCGCAGGCAAGGTTAATGAACAGCCCACAGTATGATCCTCTAACCCGCAAAGGTAGGTTGTCTGCGCAAAAGCGATCTTTTGAAGAGTTAAAAGAAATGGCTGGCCCTGATCCATACGGCGCGCTAGAAAAGACATTGGCTGAAGATAAAGAGACCAGTGCTAGGGTCCTAGAACAAAATAAAGGTTTTGCTGCTTTGCAAGCAATTCCCGCTGTTCTTCAAGGCGGAAACGCACTTCGTGGACTAGGTGCAGCAGCAGGTGCCCTTGGTACTGGATTTGCAGAAGCCGCTAAAGCCGACCGCGCCGAGAAGAGATACCTTGGTCAGATGCAATTCCACTTGGCTGATGCCAAGCGTAAGGAAAACATGGGTCTATACGGCGAAGCCCGCAAGGATGTACAAGACGCCGAGGTTGCAAGACTCAATGCAGTTAAAGAAGGTCGCGCTCGTGAGGCCGCAGTGGGTACTAACTACGCTAAAGGTATACAAGCAATGCGTGCTCCTGCTGGTGCTGGCGGTGCTGGAAAAGGGCCTAAACCCGACGACATCATTGTTCAGAAAGAATTGCAACTATCTACTATGGATCCTAACGATCCAAAATATTCTTCGCTTAAGAAAGAAGTTGACGCTCTTCGTGCGTACCAAGGTCGCAAGGCTCCCGGCCTGCCCGGTGTTGAAACACGCGTTGATGCTACTTCGCTCGATAAAGCACAGGAACGCACTAAGAGCAGGATCCTTGCAGACTTTAAATACAACGAGGCACAGCGTAAGAAAGACACGGGAGGGATGGAAGCACGCCGCGCAGAAATCTTGCAAGAAGAACTATCTAAACCACCTACGGCTCCATCGGCTAGCCCAGTAACTCCATCGCCTGCACAAAGCGGTGCTCCAAAAGGAGGCGGGCCAATTACACCTGATGCGTTTGCCAAACAATGGGCGACACTTAAACAAGGACAAACATTAGTCGGACCTGATGGCTTAACCTATACTAAGCAGTAATCATGGCTTGGACACCACCTTCTGATGCTGTAGTAGTGCAGCCACCCGCCGACGCGCCTAGTGGGGGGTGGAAACCGCCTAGTGATGCCGTAGCAGTTAAGGCTGAAAAGTGGGCACCGCCTACCGATGCCGTAGTAGCTGAAACGCCTTCTTCTGGCTCTCCTATGGGGGAGGATTTAGGCGCGGCAATCATGGGCGAGGCGGCGTCTCGCAAGCCTAAGACTTTCACTGGCAGTGTCTTTGACACTGAAGAATTTAACCCTGCGCTATCTCCAGAAGAAGCCATGCGGTTATCTCGCCGTGCTTACGCCGAGCAAACTACAAAACCAGCCCGTCGTTTGCCACCAGAAATGACGCCGTCGCCAGAATATGTGGGGCGTGATCGCACAGCAGATGAGGTTGCTCTTGATCTTACGGCAGCGTTGTCTAAAGGTCCCGCTGGTTTCTTTAAAGGTATCCTTAACAACCTTCCGGGAGACCCCGGTACAGATTTGTTTGGGGGCATAGAACAAAGGGCTGAGCGCGCTGTATCTCCAATAACAAAAGGATCAGAAATAGCGCGTCAAGGAGCTATCTCTCGTGCTCAACAGCTAGAAGGCGAAGTAGGCGCGGCTAGGGCAACATACCAAACTATGTTTACTCCTGCTGGTATGCAAGTCATAATGCAGGGAGCTGGCTCGCTAATTCCATCAATTGGTATGAGCCTAGCAGGATTAAGTGCCAGAGCGGTAACTGCCGCTAATATGCTATCTAACGCTGGCGATGCAGCGGTTCAGTCGGCTGAACAACTTAAACAAATTTCACCACAAGAGTGGAGTAAGAACGAGGTATACCGTAGTCTGCGTGATTCGGGACTATCGCACCGCGATACTGTAAACATGCTTGCCCCGATATATGCGGTTCCTTCGCAGGCGTTTGGTGCGGCTACTGGCGCACTGTCTGGCGCAACTGGTCTTGAGAGAGCTCTTATTGGTGGGACTAAAAAAGGTTTGCTATCTGCTGCTGGACGTGCTGGTGCCGAATTGCTTGGTGAAGAAATTGAAAGTGTCGTACCTCAGTTTGTTGGTAACTTAGTTGCTAGTACTATTGACCCCAAGATTACTGCTACACAAGGGCTTGGGCAGACTGCAGTTGAGACTGCGTTTGGCACATTACCCGGTGCATCTCTAGCTGCGCTACCTTCTAAGAGAACAAATGCTTTAAATTCGTACGCGCAAAGTAAAGGCTATGCTGACGTACAAGACATGATCCGCAAGGTTGTCCCTAGCGCTGGTCGTCAAGCAGTTGAAGAAGAACTTATTGATGCGTTAGATAGAGAAGCGGACGAGCGTGAAATAGCTGACCAAGAAGCTGCCGCCGAGCGCGAAGCAATCCAAGCACCGCCAGTTGAAATAACTCCACTAGAAGGCCCAGAGCCTCCTGATATTTTTACGCCCCCAACAGATGCGGTTGCAACACCTACTGAAATTATTGAGCCTACTGAAGCTGTAGAAAAAGTGGAAACACCACTTACTACTGAAATTTCTGAAAAGGTAGCAGAGGCACGCGATGTAACTAATCCACAATATACCCCAATGTTTAAATACATTACGGGGATCAATAAGACGCTGGATGCTTTCTATAACCAGTTATATACCAACAACCACGACCAATTACCTGACGATCTTAGACAAACGCGGTTTATTCTAGACGGCATCAATGATGCTATGAGGCTTATCCAAACGCGTTTGTCTAGCTGGGACCATCCCGCTGTCATGTATAAAACCCCAAGCCAGCGTGCAGAAGCTAAATCAAAAGCAACTGCAGAAGAACGTGAACTTCTTAGTGCTGCTAGTAATTTAAGTGCAATCGGTACTAGGCTTGCTAATCAATCAATGGCGCTCTACAAGGGTTACAAAGGTAAGAAAGCCGGTAGCCAAGAAAAAATTAACGCTGCGGAAAAAGAAGCCGAAAAAGAATTTATGCGTGCGTTTGAACTTATGCACGCGCGCGGTCTTTTGAGTGAAGAAGAGGCTGAATTCTGGGAAGCAATGCAAGCGGCTAAGCCAAAGCAAGAAGCGCCTCCAGAGCCGAAAGAAAGAATTGATGAGTTATTAGACGAGCGCTATCCATTTTTAGCTGAAGAGCCGCCACAGCAGGTGCCGGTTGATAAGCCTGCGCCGATTACAGATTTATTTACACCTGAGACACCAGAAGATTCAACAACACCTAAGCCTGTAGAAGACAAGCCTTATTTTGGTAGCGAAGAAATCAACGCTCTTGGCGACAAAATTAAAGATGCCATCAATACTATTACAAACGACTTCATGGTCGGTGACTTAGTACGCTATGGAAACACAAGTGGCACGGTTATTGGGGTTGAAGACACGCATGTGAAATTGCATCCTGATGGGGCTAAGTCTCCAAAGGCGTTTTACCGCGTACCTAAAGCCCGTGTTGAACTTGTTGCTCGACCCGACACTACTTCTAAGAGCGCTGCTATGGCTATCGGAGAAGATAAGAAGTTTGGGTCTGAGCAAGGGAAGCTCAACGCTGACATGGGCGGCTTGATTCAGTTGCTTGGTGCAAACATGTATGCGGCAAGCATTGCTGAGGTGTCTGTAAAAGAACTATTGCAAAACGCTTTTGACGCAGTAAAAGGTGCTGTATCTAGTAAGAAAGCTCCGTCGCTTTATAAACAGGGTGAAATTACCATTACCTTTGACGATAACGAGCGCACTATTACCATACAAGATAACGCACGGGGCATGACACCTGAGATTGTGCGTGATGCGTTTTTTACAGTTGCAGGTTCAGATAAGTCTGACTTAGCCCCAGAAGACAGAAGCGGTGGTCTTGGTCTTGCAAAGATGGGCTTCATGCTTGGTGCTGAGCGCTTAATTTTAAGTACCGTACGTGATGGCGTACGTGTAACTGTAGATACTACATCCAAAGATATCGCTAATAGCAAGTTTCAAATTGTTAAAAAGCCTGCGCCCAAAGGTGAGCACGGCACGACTGTTACTGTTAAGATTCCTGAGTACTACGTTGACCCAAAGACTGGCGAAAAGAAAGACATTTATTTCTCAGCTAACCCAGAATACTACGACGTCTTAGAAAAGCCTTTAATTGGCCCCGTTATTGTAAAGACGGTACGGAAGAGCACGTTTAAGAATGAAGAAAAAACACTCCCTATCGGATTAGATTTCCCTGCGGATAAGTACCTACCATTTAAGGTTAACTTTGGTTGGGGGAGCGCTGACATCTATTTCAGTAAAGAACGAAACTCGGGCTCCTCCTATTCAATAAAGCATCAAGTGTTGTCTTCGGGCGTGTACCAATTCAATACCGAGTTTAAATTAAACCCACAAGAAAAGATTCCCTACGACATTATTGTCAACATAAAACCTAATGTAGAGGCTAAGCATCCAGACTACCCATTTGAAAACAGCCGCGAACGCTTTAAAAAGCGTTTAGACGAAGACATTGCTTCAATGGGCGCATACCTTGCGCAAATAGCCCGTGGCAATGAAGCTGCTGATCTACAAGAGAACTTTAAAAACATCGTATCAATGCCTCGTGTTGATGTTGGGCAAGACATTGCCGACACTACTAATAAACTGCAAAAGTCTTTTGATCGCAGAGGTAAAGTGGAGCGACGTGAATTGCCGCCCATGCCATCAGAGGTGCGGGTCGAAGGCACACGGGTTATTGCAGTTGATACCGGAAAAACAGTTGCTGATACTGCCAAACAAAAAGAAAAACAAACTAAGGGCACGTTCCAAGCCGAGCAAGCTGCGCCTGAGATGAAGGATTTCTTGCTGAATATGGCACAGAATCCAAATCAGCCAATCTTCCACAACAATACCAACGTAGATTTCTTAGAGGTCGGTCGTCAATACGGTACCCCCGAAGTGTTCTTTGCCGAACTCGGCACGGTTATGGTTGAGATGAAGGAAGCACTTGCCAATAGCGGCATGTATGGTTACGACGTGCTTAAGCCAGAGAACTTATTCTTTGGCGGTGTCTCTATAGACAAAGGGTACGGCGGTGTGCATATCAAAGTACCGTACAAGGCGGTGCTGATTAACCCGTTCTACGACTTTGGGGCTAAGACTTTGTTCGGTGCCCGCGAGTATTTGTGGGAAACTATGACGCACGAGATGGCTCACACAGGTGACATGGGTCACGGCGTAGGTCACAACACGCACATGCTGAAAGTGCGTCAATATCTTGCAGATGAAGGTTTAGCAGATTACTTCCGTGATGCGCTCATGGAGGTTTTGACTAAACACGAATCCGCTTTTACAGCAATGAGGGAAGCATATGGACGATCAACAACTAAAAACACTGCAAAGTCTCTTGAGGACTACGGAAAAGGTTCCGCCTCAGCATCGGATGGAAGCGCTGCAAGTAGGAGCGAGGACTCAATTCGGCCTGTACCAGCAGGAAGGGGATCAGGAGGGTATGGCGATATACGAGCCGCTAGTTCTGCTAACCCAACAAGCGGAATCCCCAGAGCAACTGGAAGCACTAGTCCGGACAGCGTAAAGGGTCTACATCAAGATGTAGTCGATGCGATCAACCGCAACGACGTCAATGCAACACTGCGTGCAATTTCACGCAATACATCAGGACTCTACGCGGAACTTGCGCGTCGGTTGGCTGAACTTAATTTGCCGACAAGCATTGTTTTTAACAATGAACGCGCACTGGTGCGCCAATTAATTGATGACGGTTCCGCACAACAACAGATTCGGTTGTTTGCATACTTGAGCCGCGTTGCGCCTGAAACATACGAGAAGTACTTTAAAGACTACGACAAGTCCGAGAACCTTGAGCGCGTCAATGAAGGGCTGACCAAACTTGGTGGCATCGACACAAGCCCAGTAAATACAGAGTTGGCTGCAGTCAAGGAAGCCTATCGTAAAAACATAACGGGCTTAACAGCACCGGGGTTCTTCGCGCCGACTATGGATGCGATCAACATCCGCCCCAATCCTACCCTTGGTTCAGACAACCGCGTTGTGTTGCACGAGATTGTGCATGCGGCTACTGAGTTCATGCTGTACGGGCAACTTGGCAATTTGACTACTGAGCAACTCCAAGCAGTTGCAGACATCTATGAGATGTACGACTATGCTCAGTCCAAGCTACCTCCGGGGGACTATGGGTTTACCAGCATCTCTGAGTTTGTTGCCGAGATAATGACCAACCAAGGTTTTCAAAACAAACTTAAGGCTATCCCATACCCTGCTAGGAAAACATCAGTACTAAATTCGTTTGTTCGTTTTGTTGCTAACTTGTTTGGGTTTAAGAACTTGACTGGTGCGGCAATGTCGGCAGTCAACGATATCTTGTCTCCACACCGTCCTAGTATTGTGAAAGCAGGCCCCCTGCGTTTTGCTACAAACCCACCCAAGAAACGTGTGCGTGGGCCAATCAGTAAACCAGACACATGGCGAACTGCAGAAAAGGTGCAGACTACTATTAAAGAAGAGCTGTCCGCTGCAGCTAAAGGTCGCGTACCACTAGGTACGGCTTTGAAAGATTTGACTGGCGCGCTATGGAGCGCTAGTGGTTCCGGTGTTCGTTTCCTGATACTGCCAGTACTCAATTTACGGCAGCTTAAAGATTTGACTCGTACAAAGTTTCCACAGCTTACAGGCGCGGTAGATATTGTTGAGAAGATGGTGGCGTATCGTGGGCAACAGATTAGAGTCGCTGAAAAGATTGTGCAGACATGGGGCCCGTTGCAAAGTAAGTATCCAAAGCAGTCATCTCTGATGTCGCGCATCATGTTGGAATCTACTATCCGTGCACGCGACCCTGATGCTGGAGTCCCTGCAGGTGGCGTACCCGACGCTCTTGACAATGCGTATGCTGCTTTGCGTCCTGAGTTTAAACAACTCTATCGTGAAGTACGAGATTTCTTTGGTGCTCAAGTAACTGAGATGGTTCGCACCATGAAGCAGCGTGCATTGGGCCTACCTAAAGCACAGCGTCAAGAAATGATACGTAAGATCAACGATCAGTTTGGCCCCGGCAAGCTAGTATTCCCGTACTTCCCGCTACGTCGTTTTGGAGATAACTGGTTCCAAATTGGTAAAGGACCTAATAAAGAGTTCTATACCTTTCCAAATTCGTTCAGCCGCAACCTTTCGTTTAACAAACGTCGTCGGCAGTTGATGGCTGGCAATGCTCAACAAAAAGCAGCCGCAGATACTATGCGTATGGGTAATGGCATATCTGAGTTGTATTCTCAAAACATTGCTACGACCCAAGTGCTACGTGATCTTGAGGACACAATTAACAGCCTGACCGCTACAGATGTAGCAGGTATCAAGTCTGAGATAAAAGACAGTCTTAACCAACTCGTCTATATGCTATTGCCACAGCAGAGTATGCGTAAGATGTTTATCAACCGTCGGGCTGTCCAAGGTGCTAGCAGTGATATGTTGCGTGTGTTTGCCCAGACTGCCGTGCGTAGCGCATACCAAATGGCTAGGTTTAAATACGCCGAGCCTTTTGTCAACAACATAAACAACGCCCGTGACCATATCGACAATATGGAATCGGCACACGCCATAACTCCTCAACAGGGCGCGGTATACCGTGACTACGTATTGGAGTTGGAGAAACGCACCAAAGTTATCCTCGGCGTTGAAGACAAGAGCTTAGTAGCTAAAGCCGTTGGTGCTATTACAGGCACTACGTTTTTCTTCATGTTGTCGGCTCCTGCTAGCGCGCTGCTTAACATTCTTGGTATGGCGCAACTCACAATGCCATATATCGGCGGGCGCTATGGCTACGCTAAGACTAATGTAAAAATGCTTAAGTACTTGGCGCTTTATGGGTTGTCTATGCCTGAGCGTTCGCTAGCGCCTTTGGTACGTGGCAATTTTGCACAGGTATCATTTCCATCTATCGTGGAAAGCAGCATTCTGGCTAGGATGGACCCCATTATTCAGCGTGCGGCTAAACGATTTGTGGACGATGGAGACATTAACATCTCCATGACTAACGATATTTTTGATCTCAGTGAAAACCCATCGGCGCTGTACACTGGATATGCAAACACTATCAAGAAACTTTTGGCTGGCATGTTCCATCAAGCTGAACGACTTAATCGTGAGATTGCACTACTTACTGTATTTGAACTAGCGTACGACAAGTTCACCAAAGAACCTAAGCGCAACATCCGTGGTGTGATCGAGCGCGACAACGCTGGTAAGCCTGTAATAAATAAGCCAAGCGAAGCGTTTGAGCTTGCGTTGCAAGAGGCTCGCGATATTGGAGGGCTAACCCTTGGTGACTACACCCGTCAAACAAAAGGACGCATCTTTGCGGAAATCCCTTCGCTAAATGTAGCCGCTCAGTTTAAGCAGTACGCTATCGGTGCCACATACAACATACTACGCAATACTTACTTGTCTGTCGGTGCTCCATTCCGTAAGGCTGAGATTGAGCAGTTTCGCCAAGAGATGATTAAAGATGGTTTGACGCCAGCGGTTATTGACCAACGTCTGGATGAGGCCGAGCAGATTCGCAAAGAAACATATCGCGAAGGTATGAAGCGTCTTGCGGGTATCCTCGGTATGTCGTTCTTGTTCGGTGGTATAGCTGCTCAGCCATTCTTCTCCATGCTCGGTCAGCTCGTTCAAATGTTTGCGCCAGACGATGATGACGAGTTCTTTGATTGGGAGAACTGGTTCTACAACTACATGGAAAATGAAGTTGGTGGTTCTGCCGCAGCAATCTTTAAGAAGATGGGTATGGACGCCGAGAAGTCAGAGAAGGCTGGCGTTGCCCTTGGCGAAGCACTTGCACGCGGACCTCTTGCTACTGCGACTGGAACATCGCTTGCTGATCGTGTTAGCTTGGATTTAAAAAACCTCTGGTGGCGTGAAGGACGATATTCTCCTGATGTACGCCAATCGTTACAGCAAGACATTATTGCTAACATCGGCCCAACTGTTGGGTTAGGACTTAACTGGGCAGATGCTTGGCAGTTAGCAGGTGAGGGTCAGTGGGGTCGTGCGTTTGAAAAAGCCGCCCCTGCTATGTTTAGCAAAGCTGCTACTGCGTATCGTCTTGGAACTGAAGGTGCTACATCTAGTGGCGGTGAGGTTATTGGCGGGCTCTACCCAGAGCAATTCACTACATGGGAATTGGGAATGCAGGCTATTGGTCTACAGCCAGAGAAACTTGCACAGGCGCAGAAGGCTGCTATCCAAGCCAAAACCTATGAGCAAAAAATCATAGACCGACGCAACTCGTTACTTGACCGTCTGTGGATGGAGCGTGGCAAACCTAGTTATGCAGATGCGTTACAGAAATCGAATGAGTTTTCTTTGAAGTACCCAGAGGTTGCTATCGACGGCGACGCTATCTCCAACTCGTTTGACGCTCGTGCAGAAGCTAAAGCACAAGCCGAAGCGGTTGGTGCTAAGTTAAATTCTAAGATGCTAGGACGTACCGCCCCTATGCTGCGTTACGGCATGCAGTAATTACTTACGCCAAACCCGCAGACCTTTGATGCCGTCTTCGATAACGGCCTTTATTGCTACCTTGAAACCAAGACGCTTGGTCACAGCCAACACCGTTGTTTTACTTTCCTCTAGTTTTAGGCAGGGCACGAAGAACGACGTGCCCCTTTTGAACTTGCGCCAGTTAATCTGATAGTCAAGGTCATTTATCCTCATCGGCTTGCGCCTCATCCGTATCTGTAGTACCTATGAAAGCATCAGGGTCAAGGAAGTCGCCCTTAGAACAATCAAATACAAATGCATCAACTGGCGGGATGCCGCTAATCTTTGTGCCTTTAGCCATGCGTTTCTTCACGGTGCCAACATAGATACCGTCTTTGGTAAGCGAGGTCAGCACATCCTTAATCGTGATCTGATGCTCGGCACACCAAGCCCGTAACTTCTTACTGATGATGAACAACTTGCGGGTATCAGGCTCCATCCGAATGATGAGTTCGCCCTGTGGTTCTAAGATAGGGAGCATCTCTACCCCCGTTCGTTTGTCCGCTTGGTCGTTAATCACCAAGGTATTGCGACGGTGCTCACTCCAGTACTCGCCGATCACACTGCTGTGGGTTGTGGCTGGTGGCTTAATCTCTGTACGCATCTGACCGAACTCGGCGACTGCCCATTTGAGTACGCGACCTACGTCGATATCATGGATCCCTAGACGCTTGGCAAACAAAGCACCAGCTATGTTGCATGCCGCCACACCTGACCAGAACCGCTCACGGCCTGTAAATCCAATCTGCTTGTCGATGATGCGCTGTAGTTCCTTAACTTCTAAGATACGTTCTTCCAAGTTTTCTACCAAGTCACGGATGTAGATAGACCCTGCATGCCCGTAGTTTGTGTAGAGCTTGGGATACAGATCGTCGGCTTCTTCCTTAGTGATTAGCTTAGTCTCAGGGATTTGATACTCAATTACCCGCATCAATTCACCGTCGGGTGTGGACTTCAAGGACTTAAGCTTGTCTACGATCGATGCGTTTGACGAACAAAGAAGCATAGTCTGCCACTTAGCAAAGTTCTTGCGCTCAGAGTTCGAGTTGGAGTTCATCCGTCCACGGCCTCGGCCTTGGGAAACTGCATAGGCAAAGTCAGAACAGTCTTCTGGCTTCATCTTGGTAATCTCGTCACAGCCCAATCCAATGTTGTTCATCACACCGAGTCGGTGTAGCCGCACAGCCATAGTGTCCCGCTCAATCAGCATCAGTTCTTCGGGGTGCCCATACACGCTGTGCATAGCCTTGATTGCTGTTGTCTTGCCTGTGCCAGACTCATTGTTAATCATGTTAATGATTGCGCCTTTAAGATGCAGATGCTTCATTAGCGGTGCGCCAAACGCAGTAAAGAATCCAAATGCATGAGGCTCAAACCCCGGAATGTCGTACTTGTTTATTACATTTTTCCATTCTTCAAAGTCACCGACTGGGTTGAACCAATCTGAAAGGTCTGCTGTGTAACTAGATGGTGGACTGTACTTGTCACCCTGTGCGGTAATCTCCCGCTCACCCAAGATAAACGATTTATCCTTCTCGGTCCAACCGAACTGCGTCCTCATAATCTCTGCTCCTTGTTTGTATTGCATCTCCTTCACCGAACGAACGATATAGGCCATGATGTTTTCCATTTGCTTCTTCAACGCTACGACACCAAACCAAGCCAGCTTCTCGCGTAACTTATCTGTTGTCAGCAAATCCACCACAGGCAACGCAAACTCTTTTACGCCGTCACGAGGGGTGTGCAGACGCATCCAAATGGTTTCACCCGCTTGCGGGTCTTTCAATCGCTTGACCACATACAGGTCATGTTCGTAAATCAAATCGGCTTCGGGGTCATCATCATCTGACTTGCGATAGACGCCGCCGTTCTTACCTCTGAAGTATGGAAAAGGGTATTCGGGGATATCGTAGATAACCGTCTTCTCTTCCGTCACGTACTCAACCGTGTTGTCCTCTGCTGTAGCGGCGGCAATCTCTGCGCCAAGAACAATAGGGCTTTTAATCTTGCCTTTATGGATGCAACCTGCGCAACCTGATGGGTTGATAGCCTCCCACGAATCGCATGTGTAAGGCCCCTTGATTAGTTGTACCTTGGCGACTGTCTCGTCAGGGTGGTAGTCGGGGTGATCTCTAGATACATCGTGTATGGCGGTGTCGGCATCCGTGCAAAACTTAGCAATAGATAACGTGGCACGCCAACGTGGTTCGTCTAAGATCTTTTGGTCAGTGATTGCTCTAGCTAGCTGCAGGCAGCCTGTTCCACTTACGTTCTTGTCTAATATGATTTGGAATCGGTGTTGACGATTGCCCATCAACGCCTTGGTCATGTCATCTGCAAATGTAGGCAGATAGTCTGGCGTCTCATCCATCACGCCAAGTTTGTCTTTGAACTCACCGAACGATATCTCGTCGCCCATCACCATAACTGTTACTGGTAGTGGTGGCTCAGTCTTATGGTTGAATGTGTCGGGCATCCGTAGGATAGATGCGGCATCGGCAGTTCTAGCGGGATCGTCCTCCAAGCCTTCCTGATTGCACACGACTTTTAAACGCTTAGCGGTGTTAACCCACTCTTTGCGGGAGATTGGTTCAGTCAAAGGCCAGTAGACATGCAGTCCACGACCAGAGTTCACAATCGTCGGCCTCGGTAAGCCAACAGTTTTACAGAATGTTTTAAGCGCGGCTAGTCCGTCACCTTGATCGGCATACGGCTTACCTATCCCACAGTCAATATCAAGCCAAAACGACTTAATGTTTTTCACGTTATCGTTAGTACGTGAACCTGATTCTTCGTACTTTGCACACGCAAAGTAAACGTCAAATCCTTCGTCCAGCAAAGTCTGAACGGCATCTTCTACTCCCTGCATGTCCTCAACAAATATTTGTCGAGGGTGGCCTGTCTTCTTTAGACCCACCACGCAGTACCACCCGTCAGACGATAACACCGTCGACAGTAAATCTGCTCTTGTCATAGCCGCCTCTAGGAAATGCGTCGGAAGGGCGCGGCGAGCCCCATCCGAACGCTACTGAACAAACCCAACCTTTGAAAGCATCTCGTTAATTTTGGTCTCGTGTACCTTGCGTGGAATCCACTCACCTGTAAACCACTTGTAGATGGTCATGCGGCTAACTCCAAAGTACTCGGAAACTTCACGAACGGAATAGTCTTTCTTGATGCAGAAGCGCCCCAGCTTTACGCCGGGACTTTTAATATCTGCTTCTTGGTTGGCGCGGACGATTCGAGTTGCGTAACCTCTGTTATCCATTACTCGTCATCAGTCCATTGCTTCAGTACATCATTGAACTCCTTTTTAGGGGCGGGTTCAGCGTTTTTCTTAGCAGTGCGCTTAGTTGGCTCAGGCAGTATGTCTTCTACCTCAGCTTTAGGTGCAGGGGCGGCAATCGATTTGCGCTTAACACCGTCGGTCTGTGAAGGTGTCTGCACGACAGCGGATTTTGCGGCAGGGCTATCACCTTTGTCTTTAGCAACTAACCACTCTTCTTTGGTCAAGAAACGTGCGGGCTTGAAGGTCAACTTGGGGGTATCGCTATCGCTGTCCATACGCATCTCTGTTACCAAAGTGCCGAGGCTCTTGCCTTGTGCGCCAACATACTTAGCGTATTGCTGAAACGGCATCTTGTCCACATCACCGCGACCAAAGATTGACTTGGCGGGTAACACCAACTGGAACACATCGCCCCCAACGTCGTCGGCTAACAAGACAGCCAAGCGTTGCTGATAGCGACAGGCGCGTGAATCGCCTTGACCAGAACCTTTGATGTTTTGTGAACAGCCTTCGCAAGAAGAGTGTTGTGGGTACTCGATGCTTGCATCGGGCTTTTCGCCATCGTTAGACCAGCAGTCAGGGTGCGAAGTCTCACCAGCAACATACTTACCAGCGTAGAAAGAACGCGACACTTTAGTTGCGCCGTTCACAATGACAATGTTCATTGCGCGGTTTTCATTCTTTGCAATTTCCTCACCGCTGACCATCATGCGGAACACACCACCACGGATGGAGATGCGCTTCATGCCAGTGTTACCGGCAAGTGCTTTGGTCATGTCATCGAGGCCGACTTCCTTTAGGTAGTCAGGTAGATTGGTGCTGAAAAGTGCGAGGTCGTTACTCATTTGATTTTCCTTTAATAAAGTTGTATATAGCATTTGCGTTAAAGAGCAGCTCTTCAACTGACCCATCGGAGTACTTGTTCTGTTTCATCAAAACAAGTGCCTGATCTACCGCACGCTCTCGGTAGAACATTTCATCGCGTTCCTTGCGGAACTGCATTTCCATTGTGGTTATCTCGGTGTTGTCGTCCATTACTTCCTCCGAATGGTGATTTCATATTCCCGATCAATGTTCAAACCCATAGGTTCAACATCGGGGTTGTTCTCTAAGAACTCTTTCATATTCGTTTGATGAATACGTTTCTCCAATAGCCCCATTGCTTCATGCTCTTGCATAAATTTATAGAAGCTTTCCCAGTCATTAGTCCAGAAGCGGTCTTTGACGGTTCGATACGCAGTGCCCTGCGGTGTTGAAAAGCTAGTCACGCCAGTCTCTTTCGAGACCTCAAGTAACTTGTGCTTTAGGATAGTCATCTGCTCCTCTAACTGGGCAGACTCGGCTTTGTACTTTGCGTACATTGCTTCTTTGGTGTCGCGAATCTTAATGTAAGCCTCGACGACTTTCTCAATAGAAAATTCTGATTCCATACTCACTCCAATTTGTTTTTTATAGGTGTTGATGATGTGTTCACATAAAGCAGTGGAGTCCGTCCTTCCTATGTATTTGCACAAAACTAGGAAGATGCGGCGCTAACCCGCATTACACATCATCAACGAAAATCATTATACTCTTTTTGTTGACAATGTCAAGAGTTAATTTCACTTTTATACAGATCAATAATCTTGTTGTGGAAGTCCAATTTGTTTTGCAACATTCCGTAGAGTTTTGTTTCTACTGGACTACCTTCAAGATGTACGATCGTCATAGGGTTACGCTGACCCGGCCTATCGATACGTGCGTTTGCTTGCAAGTATGTTTCAATCGACGTGACAGGAGCGTACCATACGATTACGTTTGCCGCAGTAAGGGTTACCCCATGTGCCGCCGCTTGTGGTTGAATCAAAAGTACTCGTGGCTCCTCTTGCTCTTGAAATCTTTTAAAGATGTCGGTACGCTTTGACACGCTTACAGAGCCATTGATAATCTCTGACGTTACTTTATTCTTAGTTAGGAAATCCTGTATTAAAGCTAACGTGTGCGTGAACGGCACAAACACTAGAACTTTATGGCTTGCCTCCTCAATAACTTCTAACAAAATGTTTAATCGGTTCGATGCGTCAAACTCTATGACATTCTTGGTATCTGTATACACAGCCCCGCAGGAGATTTGTAATAGTTTGTTTAGTTGAGCCGCCGCATTCACGGCAGAGACTTCATCGCCAACTGCTTCAATCAGCATCTCTTTCTTGAGGTCTTTGTAGTACTTAGACTGCTGTGGTGTTAGCGGAGTGAACCGCGAAGTGTGCGTCACATCAGGTAAGTCAATGCAGTCTTTCTTCTCAAAGCGAATTGCAGGTTGCAAGAGGTTGTGCACTATGCCTTGGGCTTGCGGTTTTGGAATCCATTTGAATCGTGAGAACTGATACATCACAACATCGCGGAACGCTGTGTACAAGTGTGGGGTTCTTGCGGGTACGCATAGTTTGGCAAGGCCGTAGGCATCTAATGGTGATTGAGCTGCGGGTGTACCAGTCATCATCCATATCCAAGTATCAGGAGTGGTTACTCTTCTTAACGTTTTAAAACGCTCAGTCCTAGAGTTCTTGTAGGCATTGGCTTCGTCAATGATGATGAGGTCAAACCCACCAGCCTTGAGTTCTTCTTCAACAATGCTCACACCGTCGTAGTTAATGATGACGTACTCGGCGATGCCTTCAACAATAGCCTTACGTTTCTTGCGATCTCCGTGTGCCACATCTACGTGGCGATGGACAGCAAATTTAAACAAGTCGGCTTGCCATGCGGCTTGCATGATGGACACAGGACAGATAACCAATACCCGTCGTATGTATTCCTGCTCAAGCAGGTAATCCGATGCCCAGATAGCTGATGCAGTCTTACCAGTACCTTGTTCGTTAAAACAAAAAGCGCGTGGGTGTAGAGTCAGAAAGGATGCGGTATCCTTTTGGTGGTTCATTGGCCTATAGAGTCCGGGCCAGTCATAGTCTCGCTCAATCGGGGAGGGTACGCCTTCCCAACCAAGCGTCTTTAGCATCTGTGCTTCTTTCAGTCCCCAATGAACAGCCACCGAATCCTCGGTGTACTCGGCACTCTTAGCGATAGTCGAGAGAATCTTCTGTGGCTCTTCAGTCTGTATGACTAAGTATTTGTTTTCAACTACTTGCATCTTGCATTTTTATTCTGCCCATAGGCGTGTACTGGTCGATTACGTTATGGGTTTCTACCTCGCCAAAAGCAAGCAGACGATGCGCCACAACATTTAGATAGTCGTCGTCCATCGGCTTTTCCATAGATACCCAACGTGTTCCATACGCCAACATCCAAGCGGCACGTAGTTGTTCCACGGTTAACTCAAATGCAGGGTGTTCTTCCAAGTCAGTACTCTTTAAACGAACTATTGGTGGGTAACTTTGTTTTGTGGCAACAGGATGCGGTACTCTAAGTTTCTTTAACTCTTCGATCGTATCCTGCGTTTTTTTACTTAATAGTGTGGTCTGATTTGCGGGCAAAACTTCTATTCGCGGTTGCAGACTTAACCCGGAGATTTGATCTTGTAGTTTTTCCGCCTTTTGAAAGGGGTTGTTTGTGGTCGACATCTTTTCCATCTCCTTTGTGTACTAGCCCTGCTTTTTTCATAATTGCCCGTGCTTTGTTTCGCTCGGCTCTTTTCTTTTTAACGGCGGGTGTACCGTCATATGTTTCGTACTCGTGTTTGTACGGTCTTGGTTTATTTACGTATGGCATGGTGGCTCCTTATGCTTTATCACCAAATAATTCAAATCCATCGGCTTGAGCTTCCATCTTTAGTGCCAACTCTTTAAGCGCATTGGCATGACGGCGTAGGTTTTTTGCGCGGGCATCTGGTGTTTTGAACTGGAAGTAGTAGGACAAAGCATTGTCTAGGTTGTCTACTTTAGATATGTCTTGTGCTATCGACATGGTCATTTGGGTGGCGCAGTCAATACAAAACATAAAGTCGTCTCTACTCTTGGATGGTCGGTAAACAACTCCAACATCATTGACATACATAGGCTTATCACAGCATGTGCACACGTTCTCGCCGTTATAAAAAGGGGTAGGTGTAAGACTCATGGTTTTCTCCTTTAAGATTTCTTACTGTTGTGTTCGCAGTCGGTGACAGGGCACCAACCACGGCATGTGAAGTTTGGTCTAGGGTTCCAAACATCTGTAATCATCGCACTCTCTAACTGATTTGTCTCGGGTATCCACTTGCCCCAAGCCTCGGTCTGTTGATCTGCATTGAACTCGGCGGCAACTAGGTCTTTGACTACCAAGAACATCAAGCCAGCCTTGATTGTTTTAACTTGCGGGAAGTGCTTGAAGGTCAAAAGGGACAGTAATTCTAGTTGCTTCTTGTCCGCGTACCTACTGGATTTGCTAGTCTTGTAGTCAACGATCCGTGCCTTCTCGCCATCGATAACAAGCAGGTCGGCAATACCACGGAACCAAACATTCTTGTCTCTAAACGCGCACGGTTGCATGTCCTTGGTCAAGCCCATCTCATGCTCACATAACTTCTCACCCGACAAGGCTTTCAGTGGGTCAAGGAACGGCTGGATATAGGCGTACTTCTGTGGTATCGGAGTACCATCACGGATGTATTCTTCAGCTGCCTTATGAACCGCACTGCCGTAGAGCAAGTGTTCCTGTGGTGGCTCGACGATATCTTTGACGATACGCATCCTGTGATACTTGCGTGGGCACTGCTGAAACAGCGAGATGCTTGAGTATGACCATGTGTAGTTCATTTGAGTGCGCTCGAAATTTTGTCTAACTTACCTTCTTTTTCCAACTCAGCAAGAGTCGACATTGCAGTTGCCGCACGCTCAAGTAAGTTGACGTAGCGTTCTAGGTTTGCAAAGTTTGCGGTCTTCTCAACCTTAGTTAGTCCTGCCGCCAAATCATCTGCCGCCTTACGCACATTACCTGAGACTTTCTTGATATTGGTTTGTAGTTCTTCTGTGGTGTTCATCAAAGCGCTTATGTTGCGCTTGAACATTTTGTCCGCAGTCTCTGTAATCTCTGTTGCTTTTTCGTAGTCTGTTGAAATCATTTTTGCTTTCCTTGTTAAATATGTTCCATCTTCATTTGATAGCTCCGTTGCTATCGCAGTATTGATTCTCCCTACTGACCAACCGGGGCCATACCTATCTATCACATCTGGTTTACTTCCAAGAAAGTTTTGGCTAACTCCTATCTGCATTACAGCCCCCATTTCTCAATAGACATTTTTTTACCGCAGTCGCCGTAGCTTTTTCCTACGCCAATTTCACACGCTAGTGGTAGCGTCTCAGCCCACTTGGGTCGCCAACGCATACATTCGTTTACATATTTAATGGCTTCATCGCGCTCTGATTCGGATACTACGCACGCCACGGCATCATGCACAGTCAGAACTGGTTTGTAGCGTTTTGCTATTCGTAGCATCTGCTCACCGATCACACAGCGTGCCAAGGCTTGACATAGATTCTCGACTACCTTACCGCCATAGATACGAACTTCACCTTTGCGGGTATCGTAGACGTACTGTGGTCGACCATGCAAGTCAATCTCAGGGGCACGCAAGTTCATATACTTGAGAGG
>Ga0304730_1000597_pt1 | contig 30476 bp, 23 predicted proteins | sample M_130628_MF_Meta_FD_190474 | JGI IMG/M metagenome (GOLD analysis project Ga0304730, IMG submission 190474) | Freshwater microbial communities from Lake Montjoie, Canada to study carbon cycling - M_130628_MF_MetaG (v2) (version 2) | ecosystem: Environmental > Aquatic > Freshwater > Lake | place...
CCACGCCGAGGGCTATCCCGCGGCGGAGATGAAGCATGGGCCGATCGCCCTCATCGACCGCCTGATGCCGGTGGTGGTGCTGGCGACCACGTCGCACACCAGCGAGAAGATGATCTCGAACATCGAGGAGGTGCGGGCCCGCAATGGCCGGGTGATCGCGGTCACGACGCCGGGCCAGGATGAAGTGAAGCGGCTGGCGGAGTTTGTCGTGGAGATTCCGGCCACCGACGACGCGCTCGCGCCGCTGCTCGCCGTGATCCCGTTGCAGCTGCTGGCCTACCACATCGCGGTCAACCGTGGCTGCGACGTGGATCAGCCGCGGAACCTGGCCAAGAGCGTGACCGTTGAGTAGCCGCGGCCGGGGAAATAGCGGCGTTGCTCGAGGGCCGGCGGGCGGGTAATCTACGAATCTCTCCCGCGTGGGGTCCGGCCATCGGCCGACCAGCCGCACGCAATCGGGGCGTAGCTCAGCCTGGCTAGAGCGCTACGTTCGGGACGTAGAGGTCGCACGTTCGAATCGTGTCGCCCCGACTTTTCTTGGCTCACCGTCGTTCTTCTCGCGGTTCGCCATCTCTGTCATGAGCTGGCAAAACGCTCGGGCAGCCCCACGCTCCCCTTCGACCGCAGCACCCCAGCCGCCTCGGTTGAGAGCGCTGTGAGGCCGTTGAGATAGAGCCAGCCCTCGTGCTTGGCAAGTTCCCGGGCCACATCTTCCGGGAGGGTGGCGAGCCCGTCGAGATACACGTCGCCCCGATGCCTTGCCAAGGCTGACGCCGCAGTCGACGACAGAGACTTCACACCGTTGAGATAGAGCAGGCCTCGGTGGTGGCCGAGCGCCTCGGCGACGGCGTCTGGGAGCGATGCCAGCCCGTTCAGCGCGAGCACCCGGCTGTGCTGGGCAAGGCCGCGGGCGGCCGATTCCGAGATCGTGGTCAGGCCGGCCAGGCCGAGCATGCCGCGGTGCCGCCCGAGCGCAGCAGCTTCTTCATCCGTGAGCGACAGTATCCCATCGAGCGACAGGTTGCCTGCGCTGCGCGACAGCGCCGCAGCAGCGTCGGATGAAAGCGTGGTGAGACCGTTGAGGGAGAGCAGACCCCTGCACTGTGCCAGCCCCTGGGCGGCCTCTACGGAAAGCGAGCCGAGGCCATTGAGCCACAGCGATCCGTTGTGCCTCCCCAACCCAGACGCTGCTGTGCCGGAAAGCGACGTCAGCCCGTTCAGCGAAAGCGTCCCCTCGTGGGAGGAAAGCGATTCCGCAGCCCGATCGGAGAGCGAGGCAAGGCCGTCGAGCGACAGCCCGTGGGAAAATCGCGAGAGGGCCGCCGCAGCGTCGTCGGGAAGCACTGCCAGCCCGTCGAGCGATATCGAGCCCTCATGTGCCGCCAGCGACGAGGCGGCCTCGGCCGAGAGCGAGCGAAGACTGTTGAGCCAGAGCGACCCTCCCTTGTGCTGCCCAAGGAACGCGGCGGCCTCGCTGGAGATCACCGTGTAGTTGTTGAGCGAGAGATCGCCTTTGTGGTGCGCGAGACTCTCCGCCTGGCTGATGGGCAGTTCGGAGTCATCGAATGGCGGGGGCATCGACTATTCCATGCTTTTGGTGAGCGGGTATGCCTGAAGCATATCAAAGCTCGCCACTGCCGATGGACGGCCGACGTTGAGAGCGGCGTCCCCTCCAGATGAGGGATGCCATCACACCCACGCCCGCCAGCAGGCACGCGGCCGGCTCCGGCACCGCGGCGACACCGGCAAGATCCCGCATGCCTGGCGAGGTGACGAATCCCGCAATCGCCGAATAGGCACCCAGTGTGGTGTCCACGGTGTACCACTGGCCCGACGTCGAAGTCCCAGTAAAGATGTACTGCTGCCCGTAGAGCACCGAGGAGTCTTCGCTGAACGCCAACTGCAGTCCGACCGTGTTCGACGTCGTAAGCACGGTCACGGCGTTGCTCGTACCGGCGATCAGTGATGCCATGTCGAGCGTGAAAAACAATCCTCCCGAGTCGGGCGTGGTCGAACCATAGAGCCGTCCCGTGGTGTTGTTCACGGCGATGTCGCCAAACATCATTCCCGACGTACTGCCACCGACCGTGAGTTGGTATTCGACCGGCGTTCCGCTGAACGACGGCACGCTCCCGGTGTAGGTCAAGCTCGCCTGGTAGAGCATGTTGTTGGCGGTGGTTCCTTTGGCGATGTACCAGAAGGAACCGGCGTAGTAGGTGGCATCCTCGGGCGGGAAGTCAGGGGTGATGCCGAAGACAGATCCCGTGGCCACGATCCCATTCGTGTCCGAGGCGATGTCGTAGTAGCCGAGATCACCGTTCGAGGCGAAGTAGAAAACCTGATTACGAACGCGGTCGGCGGCGAAGCCGTTGGCCTTCACACCTTCGGAAAGCGAACTCCCCGTCAACGTGATCGACTGGTCGACCGTGTCGACAAAATAGATGTTGTTGTCGACGCCGACGCCGAAAATCCGCCCTGGTGCAGACCCATTGGCATTCGCCTCGGGCGACATCGACGGGCACCCGACGACGGCACAGGCAAGAAGCCACACTCTCCAAGTAGTAAACCGCAACATGGCACATCTCCGCTTTGGATTGGATCGAAACCGCGCCGAAATGCAGGGGCCTCTTTTGGAGCACGGCCCGGCACTCCTTGGCGCTCACAAGACGCAGGCATGCATGCCCGGCGTCACACCCTCGTCGCCATGCTCGTCGCCATGCATGACTGGCCGCGGGTTCGCGTTCAGCCACCACGAGCGACGCGCAGGAGGGCACCGGGCATAGCCGCAGCCCTCCATCTCGTGTTCCGACAAAGGCCCGCGTGCGGCCGCGCGGGTCACATGACCCGACGCATCCGCCCCAGTGCCTCGTGATGCACTTTTGGTCTCGCGGGACGAGAAGGCAACGAGCCGCACGTGCGGACGGACGTTTTCACGCAGCCTGCCCGCCGAACCGGGTGGAGAGGCCTTGCCGGACAATGGGGACACTTTGCCGGAGTCGCGTGGCCGGCGATCACAAAAGCCGGACAACCCGGCCTACGGCGTGTCTTCGCCGAGGTCGCGGACGGCGATATCCTTGAACTCCGCCCACATCGGCTTCCCCTGGTGGAGCTGCAACGCGAGGACCCCCTCGCGAAGCACCAGGTCGGGGGCGTCGGTGAAGTCGAGCGTCAGCGTGCCGTTGAGGTAGTGACGGATCCGGTCGCCCTCTGCCACGATCCGCACCTCGTTCCAGTCGTCGAGTTTGACGAGCTTCGCGAAGGCGTCGGCGTCGATCAGTTCGCCCGTCACTTTCTTCTCGCCGTCCACCTGTTCGGCCTTCTCGCCCGCCAGGCAGATCCGGCCCCGCTTGCCCCCTTCGTCGTAGATGAAGCCCGACACGTTCGGCATCTGCGACTCGTTGCGGAGCTCGTGCTGGTAGCCGCGGACGACCCACGGGTTCTTTCGTTCGCCCTCAGTAATGTGCTTGGAGCGATACTGGATCCCGGAGTTGTTCTCCCCGCTGCAGCGGTAGAGGAGTTTGAGCTCGAAATCCTTCACCGCCTGACCCTTGCAGATGAGGAAGGTGTTGCCCTCCGCCTTGATATCCGGCGTCGTCTCGCCGTGAATCGCTCCGTCGCGGACGCTCCACATCCGCGGGTCGCCGTCCCAGCCGGCGAGGTCGCGGCCGTTGAAGAGCGTCCGCCACTCACCCGCGTTCGCGGGGACTGCGGCGGGGGCCACCGCCGGCGGGGCTGCGATCGTAAACGACGAGGCGACAGCGGCAGCCAAGGCGAACAGGCAACGGATCATCGACGGACTCCTGCGGGGGAGGACGGGCAATTTCCCCCAGTATCGCCGCCGGAGACCCGGCCGCTCAAGCCGGCGGCGAACCCACGACGTTTTCCACGACCACCCCTGCATCCCGGGTTGCCCGCTGCCGTGCCGACGCGCGAAGATACGTCACCCCCATTGCCACGCCATGCCAGACCGCCTCCCCCGCATCGTCATCGATCTCGAGAAACTGCGGCACATCAACTGTGGCCTGGGGCGGTTCTCCCTGCACTTTGCTCAGGAGATTCTCCGCCTGGCACCCGGCCGCTTCGATCCGGTGTTCCTCCTTGCCCAGGGAACCGAGCGCCACCTTCCGCCGCAGGGCTTCGATCGAGTCGACGTGCGACCGTGGAAGAAGGAGGTCTTGGTCCGGCGACTGCGGCCGTTCATCCGCCCCTTTCTCAGCCCCTCGAGGATCGGCCTCTGGCACGTCACCAACCAGATGTCGAAGTACCTGCCGCTCGACGACCGCGTGCCCGTCGTGCTCACGATCCACGACCTCACGTTTCTCCACGAGACGCCCCACGACGAGCAGCTCCGCAGGATCGAGCGGAAGCTCGCCGACATTCAGATGAAAGTCGACCGGGCCAGCGCCATCGTGACCGACTCGCACTACGTCGCCGAAGACGTGAAGGCCCACCTCGCTCTCGGCGATCGGCCCGTGCACATCGTGCACCTGGGGATCTCTGCGCCGCCGGTCGCCGCCGCATCCCGCCCGACGTTTCTTCCGGAGGGGCCCTACCTGCTCACCATGGGCAACTGCCTGCCGCACAAGAACTTCCACGTGCTGCTCGACCTCGTCGACCGACTGCCGAACATCCGGCTCGTGATCGCCGGCAAGAAGATGACGCCGTACGGCGAGTTTCTCGGTCGCGAGATCGCCCGCCGCCGTCTCGGGGATCGCGTGATCATGCCCGGCGAGATCTGCGACGCCGACCGGCAGTGGCTCTACGAGCACTGCGACGCCTTCCTCTTCCCTTCACTCACCGAGGGCTTCGGGTTCCCTGCCCTCGAGGCGATGCAGTGCGGGAAGCCCACCTTCCTTTCCCGGATGACGTGTCTTCCCGAGATTGCCGGAAGTCACGCCTTTTACTTCGAGTCGTTTGACGCCGCGTCGATGGCCTCTGTCTACGAGGCGGGGATGGCCACCTGCCGCGATGATTCTGGGTTTTCCGACCGCGTTCGGAGCCACGCCGCGACGTTCGGCTGGGTCGAAACGGCCCGCCGCTACCTGCGGGTCTACGAGTCGATCCTCGGCCCTCTCCCCCCGGCACCGACGGCCTGAACTGGCATTCCGACGAGCCCGTGAAGCGTGCTAGTTTCCCTGGTGGTGCGAGAGCCCGCAGGCCGCCCACCTTGTCGGCCGCCCACGGCTCTCGCGCACTCTTGGCCCAGCATCCCCGTTGAGGGACGTCATGACGTTCGCCACCACGCGCCGGAAAATCTCGCGCCGCGCCGTCAAGCTGATGCCCTTCCTGCGAGGCCTGCTGCCCTCCCCGGCGATCCGGGTCAACGAGTTCCCGCGCCGATACCCCGACCTGTTCGTATCCGCCGATCCGCGAGTGGAGGGGTCGGGGCTCGTCTCCCAGCTTTGTCGCCTCGCGACGCTCGAATCGCCGGCTTTCCGCGGCTGGCTCGAGCGGCTCCACGACGGCTGGCACATGCACCGCAAGCAATGGGAGCATGCCTACATCTGCCAGGCGCTCCACGAGCGCGGCATGCTGGAGCCTGGGCGACGCGGCCTCGGCTTCGCCGTGGGTGCCGAAAAACTGCCATCGTTCTTCGCGGCGCTCGGCTGCCTGATCACAGCCACCGACCTCGCCGCCGATGACGAGCGCAACAACGGCTGGGCCAAGACCGGCCAGTGGACCGGAAACCGCGACGCCCTCAACGCGCACAGCCTCTGCCCGGCGGATGAGTTCCGCGAGCGGGTGGAGTTTCGAGCCGTCGACATGAATCACATCCCGGATGATCTCCACGGTTACGACTTCACCTGGTCAACCTGCTCGTTCGAGCACTGCGGCAGCCTCGAACTGGGGCTCGAGTTCCTCGAGCGGCAGCTCGACTGCCTGCGGCCGGGCGGCGTGGCCGTGCACACCACGGAGTTCAACCTCTCGAGCAACAACAAGACCATCGGCACGGGCCCGGCCGTGATCTACCGCCTCCGTGACATCGAGGATGTTGTTCGCCGACTGGTCTCCCGGGGCCACCATGTCGAGCCGCTCGACATCGATCCCGGCGACCGCGACATCGACCGCTTCGTCGATCCGCCTCCTTACAGCGGCTCGGCCGGCGGGCCATACGGCCGCATCAAGCACCTGAGGCTCGATCTCGAAGGATATGCCTCCACGTCGATCGGCCTGATTCTCCGCAAGGCCGCATGACATGGCACTGAAAGCACTCGGGCATTCGATCGAGAAGCAGATTCTGCGGCCGCTCTTCCGGCGCGTCAGGAAACTGACCCGGATCTCCGGCGCCCACGATCGGATCGCAACGCTCGAGAGCCGCATCGAGCGGCTCGAGAGCCTGTTTCGGGAGCAGGCCGGCCTGCACTACCTGCGGCTCATGGACGACCAGCGGCATGCCGACAACCCGGCCGGCAGTTCCGCCCCAAGACGCGACTCCGCATGACGCGCCCCGTGATGCACCGCGACGGCCTCACCTTCCTCGTCGATCTCCGCGTCACCCAATACAACGGGGATCGGGGAATCCCAGCCTATTCGCAGAGCATTGTCCGGCAGATCTGCCTCGACAATCCCGGTAACCGCTACGTTTTCCTCTGGAATGATCGGCTCCCGCGGCCCTCGTTCACCACGGAGTTCGAGCAGTACGGAACGTGGGCGACCGATTCGGCATTGGCGCGGGGAGTCTTCGGCCGCATCGACGTGCTCTTCACCGCGTGCTTCTTCCTGCCGCTGCGCGGCGAGGGGGAGGACTACCTCTACCCGCGGTGGCTCCACGCCCACCAGCCGCATCGGCTTGGCATCGTCTACGACCTGATCCCCTATCTCTTTCCCGAGCGCTACCTTTCGCGGCGCGAAGGCCGCGAAAACTACCTGGCGGGCTTCCGCGTGATGCGGGAGTCGGATCGGTTGTTTGCGATCAGCCAGGCAACTCGGCACGACACCATCCGCCTGGCCGGCTTCGACCCCGAGCGAATCCGCTGCGTCTATGGCGACATCGACCATCGCAAGCGGGAGCTGATGGAGTCTCCGACCGACACCGACCCTGCCGTCCTCGCCCGGTTCGGATTGCAAAAGCCCTATGCGGTCTACATCGGCGGAGACGACTGGCGAAAGAACATGGACGGCATGGTCTACGCCTTCGCCCACTTTCACGCCCGGTATCCCGATCGGCAGTTGGCCGTGATCTGCAAGCTCTCGCGGCAGCGGATCGCCCACTATCAGCTGATGGCGGAGTCGCTGGGCATTCGCCCGGGGGCGATCGTGTTCACCGGCTACGTGCCTGCGGAGGATCTCGTCGCGATCACCCGGCAGGCGGAGCAGATGGCCTATCCGTCGCTCTACGAGGGTCTGGGGCTGCCGGTGCTCGAGGCCTACGGCTGCGGGGTTCCCGTCGTCGGCTCGCACTCCTCCTCGATCAAGGAACTGGTGATCCCGGAACTGACCTGCGACCCGCAGGAACCGCTCTCGATCGCCACGGCGATGGGGCGGCTGATCGAGGAGCCGAAGCTCCGCGAGTTGTCACTCGCCCGCGGCCGCGAACTGCTGGCCACTCTCGGCTGGGAGCCGGCGGCGCAAGCGGTGATGGAGGAACTGACCAATCATCGCCCGGCCCGACCCGGCAGGGCGGTGGCCGTCGTCGGCGTGCTCCCACCAGCCCACACGGCAATCGCCACCTGCACGCTCGACCACCTGCAGTCGAGCCGCTGGCGGACCGATTTCTTCGATGCCAATCCGGGGCCGATACTCGCCGCCAACCAAACGCTCCTTGCCGGCAACCGGATCCTGCCGGTCGAAGTCCTTCTGCCCGCAATGGCCTCGGGCGACCACGGCACCGTGGTCTTCGTGCTGGGCAACTCGGAGCACCATGTCAAGGTGCTGCAGGCGACCATGCAGACCAGGCTCGGCTGCCGCCAGCGGCGGCTGGCCTACCTTCATGAGGTCAACCTCATGATCCTGCTCCGCGCGCATCTCGGCGCCGATGCCGATGACCTGGCAGCCGGCGATTGCGACTCCGAGGAACCCTGGATCCGGCGGACGCTCGAGAACGTGCCGGAGATCGGGCAGAGCCTGCGCTTCCTCGCGGAGACCGCCCGCCTCGACGGACTGATCGTCAACTCCGATGCCTGCCGGAGACTGGTGCTGGCGGCACTCGGCTCCGAAGCCGCGTTGCCGATCGATGTGGCATTTCTGCCGATCGTTGACGAGCGTGCGGATCGTAGCCCTCCGTCTGGAGCCGACGCACCACTGCACGTCGGCACGTTCGGCACCGGCGGTGACCCGAAGCAGTTTGACCTCGTGGCCCGCGCGGTGGGCCTGCTGGCCCGACGCCGGAGCGTGCGGCTCACGATCGCGGGCTGGTCGACGGCCCGCCACTGCCGCCGGCAGGGCGTCGCCGCGCTCTCGTTTGTCGAGGTCCACGACGGCGCCACCGACGAGCAGTTCACCGCGCTGATGCGGGAGGTCGACGTGGCGGTGCAGCTGCGGGTGCCGACTCACGGCGAATCGTCTGCTGCCGTAACCAGGCTGATCGGCCTTGGCACCCCGGTGGTGGTGACCGGCGAGGGGAGTTTCGCGGAACTCCCCCCGGCGCTCGCCACACCCGTGCCGTCCGACTGCTCTCCGGCCGACCTCGCCGCGGCCATCGAACTCGCGGCGGACCGACGACCCACCGTGGGCGGGATCGCTGCGGCGGTCGCGCCGTTCTCGCCCGAGGCCCTCGCCATCAGGCTGGCGGCCATGTTCGGTGGCACTGCCACCGGCCACGCGCTCCGGATGCCCGCGTGAGTGTCGGCGCATCCAGGCACGGTCGTGGGCGGCTAGGATGTCGTGGCATTTCAACCTCTCTCCGTAAGGCCATCGCCATGGATCGTCCTGCGTCCGCGATGTACGGTTCCGTGCTGCGTGCGGGGCTCGTCCTCCTCCTGTCGTCAGTCACCGTGGCCGACGCCCCCTGGCATCAGTGGCGCGGCCCCAACCGCGATGGCTTCGTCGCCGGCGCCGCCTGGCCCGACGGCCTCGATCAGTCGCGGCTCGAACGGTTGTGGCGGATCGATCTCGGCCCGAGCTACTCGGGGCCCGTGGTCGCGGGCGACCTGGTGATCGTGACCGAAACCCGTGACGCGAAAACCGAACACGTGCGAGCCCTCGACCGCGCGACGGGGAAGGAGCGGTGGCACGTCGAGTGGGAGGGCTCCATGAGCGTGCCGTTCTTTGCGGCCTCCAACGGCTCCTGGATCCGCTCCACTCCCTGCGTCGATGGCGACCGGGTGTACGTCGCCGGCATTCGAGACATGCTCATCTGCCTGGAGGCGGCCACCGGCAAGGAAATCTGGCGAATCGACTTCATGGCCGCGCTCGAGAGCCCGCTGCCGGCGTTTGGCTTCGTGTCGAGCCCACTGGTGATCGGCGACCACGTCTACGTTCAGGCCGGGTCGGGCTTCGTGAAGCTCGAGAAGGCGACCGGGAAGGTGGTCTGGCGGACGCTCGACGACGGCGGCGGCATGATGGGCAGCGCGTTCTCGTCGCCGTATCCGGCCACGATCGGCGGCGTGTTCCAGATCCTCGTGCAGACGAGGGAGGAACTCGCCGGCATCGATCCGGAGAACGGCACCGTGCTCTGGAGGACTCCCGTGGAGGCCTTCCGAGGCATGAATATCGTCACACCCACCGTGCACGACGGCCGCGTATTCACCACGAGCTACGGCGGCGGCTCGTTCCTCTTCGCCATCGATCCTGCCAACGCCCAAAAGCCCGTGGAGCAGGTCTGGCGGAACAAGATCCAGGGCTACATGTCGACGCCGATCGTGATCGGCAACCACGCCTACGTGCACCTCCGCAACCAGCGGTTCGCCTGCCTCGACCTCGCCACCGGCAAGGAGGCCTGGATCACGAAGCCCTTTGGCCGTTACTGGAGCATGGTCGCCCAGGACGATCGGATCCTGGCGCTCGACGAGACGGGCGAGGTGCGGCTCATCAAGGCCACGCCCGAGCAGTTCGAACTCCTCGGCGAGGCGAAGGTGGCCGCCGAGGAGAGCTGGGCCCATCTCGCGATCGAGGGCCAGGAACTCTACGTCCGCGACCTCGAAGGCCTCTCCGCCTACCGGTGGAAGTGACTCCGGCGATGCGCGACGTGCTGCCCATCGCGCTCGACAATCAAACGACGTTCTGGTGACGGATCACATTCGTGAGCCGCTCACGTGACGCGGGCTCAAAGATCCTCACCTCGGTCACGAACTGTTCGAGCCGCATGCCTTCCGGCGCCGAGAATCGGACAAGGAACGTTTCCGTGGATTCCCTCACGGCATCGGACAAAATCACCACATAGACGATTCTGCTCGTCTCCCCTGCGGCGAAGACGAGCCGGCCCGACGTCGGGGCGTAGTCGATCCTGGCGCGGGCCGTGACGTCGGTGGTCGCGTAGCGGACCGAAACCGGAACGGCCGCGGGAGCCGAGAGGGTGAGGGTGACAGCCGCGTAGGCGATGCCCGAGGCCGGTTCCGAGACCCGCACCTGGGCCACGGACAGCCTCGGCCGCGGATCGTCATTGCGAATCGTCGCCTTGATGGCGGAGCGGTCGAGCGTGGTAAGCCCGGGCACGGTCGGAGCCAGCGTCAGGTCGAAGGTCTCGTCCGCCTCGAAGGTGGCGTCTCCGACGATCGGCACCCGCACCCGCGCCACGGTGCGCCCGGGGGGAAACGTGGCGATGCCCGTCGTCGGCCGGAAATCACTCCCCGCCGCGGCGGTCAGGCTGGAGGTGGCATAGGCGACGCTCACAGGCAGTTCGCTTGGCGCTGAGAGCCGGAGCACGAACGTGGCCTCGCCATCTCGGCCGGTGCTCTCGACAACCGTGACGTCTCGCGCGGTGAGCCGTGGGGCGGGATCGTCATCAACGATCGTGCCCTGGCCCGCGGCGCGACCGAGTTGGGCACCCGAGACGGCCTGGAGCGTGACGGTAAACGACTCATCTGCCTCGTCGAATCGGTCGCCGAACGTGCGAATGCCGATGGTGACCCGCGTCTCACCGGGCTGGAACGTCACGAAACCGGTGGTTTCCCGGTAGTCGCGGCCAGGGGTCGCACTGCCGGCCGACGTGGCGTAGGCCAAGAGGACCGGCTCGTCGCTCGGCCGAGAGAGCGTTACGGAAAACATGGCCCGACGCCTGCCGCCGTCCCCCTCCACCAGCGTCGCATCGCCGAGCGACGCGATCACGCGAGACGGCCCCACGACGCTGAGGTCGGCGTTCAACTGGGTGAATTCCACCTTGGATGCGTCACCGACCGTGATGGCCACGAGCCGGTCGCCGGCGCCCACCAGCCTGACCGGCCCGCCCGGGATGGTTGCCGAGGCGACCAGTTCGTACGTCGGCCCGTTCCAGCGCTGCAGTTCGGTGCCATCCGCCACGGAGCGGACCGTGTAGAGGCTCCCGGACAGCCAGGCAGCGTCGGCGATCTCATTACCCAGGTGGGTGCTGAGCCGGACGAGCGACCGGGCATCATGCATCACGCCCGATCCGAGCACGACCACGCTCCCGTCAGGAGCCACGCGGATCGGGTGCTGGAATCCGCCCTCGCCGTGAAGAGGCGAGTCCATCTCAGCGCCGATTCCGCCGGGCGACTCGGTTGGATACGTGACTCCATCGGCATTGATCTCCTCGGAGAGCAGATCGTTCGGCGAAGTATCATCACGGAAAAAGTACATTCGTTGATTGGCGGCGCTCCACACGAACTCCCTGGAGTGGTAGTTCCAGTCCTTTGAGTCGACGGCCACCCCGTTCGGCGCGAAGGTGGAGTGCGTGGCCCATGCGCCGGAGGCATCCTGTGCAAACACGTAGGCCCCTGCGGTGGCCAGGCCGCCCGGTGACATGGCGAGCGTGGCGAACGGCATCTCGGCCGGGGCCGGGATGCCCAGGTCGAGCCGACGGATGAGCCCCGACGCCTCCGCGAAGTACGCCGTGTCGGTGGTCGCAGAGTAGGCGAAGAGCTGCGGACTGCCGATCAGTGGCAGCGACTGCGTGAACGCGGCCGTGGTCGGATCCCAGCGAAAGAGGCTGGCCCGCTCGCGATCGAAGAGGAGCAGCGTGTTGTCCGCTGCGACGCTCACGCTCTCGGGCGTAAACTCAATGCTCTCGGGATCGACCACCGGCCCTGGCTGTGGCGGCATGAATCTCGACGCCGTCACCACTTCCTCGAGATATCCGCTCGGCCGGCTCGGGTCGATGGTGAACGCGATCAGGGAATCGCCGGCTCCCAGAATCTCGTCGGGAACGTATCCGAGGTCGGCCTCCGCCTGCGGAAGCAGCCGGGAATCGTACGCGGCCAGTTTCGATCCACGGAGTGCGACGACGGTGCCGTCGCCACGAAAGGCGATGTCGTCGATCCTTCCGCCGAGGCTTCCGGCCCTGATGAGGTCGGCCGTGCGGTAGACGGTGCCGGAGTCGTCGACAACCTGGGCGTCGCCGGGAAACACCCACGTCCGGGAGGCACCGGGAAAATCGCCATGGTAGGGGCTGTCGCCGCTGTTGACGACCGTGCCGTTGGCGTCGTAGTCGAGGTGCACGATGTCGCCGGGCGAAAGTCCCATCGTTCGGCCGAAGATCCGCCGGACTCCCGGCGCGATCGATGCGCCGTACGGCGTGTCGTACACAAACGACCACGCAGTGGTCGTGCCGACGACAGCGTTGGTCCGTGTATCGATCGTCGTGACGTCCGGCTGGTACCCCGCCGTCGCGTTTACGAACAGGAGGTGGCCGTCGAGAAGAAGCTCGGTGGCGACGTTCGCCGTATTGAGGAGGTGAGTGTGGGACCCGCCATCCGCAGCGTAGCGGTAGACGACTTTGTCGAAGGCCGCGAAGAGGCCGGATGAATTGACGGCGATGGCGGTCGGAGCCTTCGTCGCCCCGGCCAGCGTGACCGGCGACATCCAGGTGTGGCTCCCGAGGTCGTAGCGCTCGATCTGCGGAGACTGCGGGTGCACAAAGTAACCTACCCCGGCGTGCTTCGCCGCCACCGCGGCCAGAAGGAGTCGGTGCTCCAAGATCTCACACACGAGCATGCGTCGACGCATGACGAACCTCTTGCCTTCTGGAAGAAGCGGACGTCGGCAAAGACACCCACCAAAAAAGGTTATTCAACCATCTCTTGGGACGCAACAAGTCAGCGCCGACACTCGGAGCGTACGCTCAGCCCGGATCCCATACGCGGAAGTCTGGCCGAGGAGAGCTGGGCCCACCTCGCGATCGAGGGCCAGGAACTCTCCATCCGCGACCTCGAAGCCCTCTCCGCCTACCGGTGGAAGTGAGACGGGTTACATGCGAACCCCGCGCGTCAGAGCGAAAACGGTAAGACACACAGGTTGAAAACCTGTGCTACGAGAGCCATGCGAGGGGCTGCCCGTGCCCCGAGAGCCGGGCTCTGGGAGCAAGCGCAGGCAGGATGCCGAAGCGCAGCGGACAGGCAGAGAGCGGATGCCACGATGGCATCCGCGAACGTCCGGCGACGGGGCACGGGCAGCCCCGAGCCTCGTGCGAACCGCAAAGACACACAGGTTGCCAACCTGTGCTACGAGCGGCGGTCACCACTTGCGGTGTTCGAGCCGATCCACGAGCGTCGGCTTGCGGAGCACGATCAGCGGGTCGGTCTCTTCGCGGGCCCAGGCGAAGCTCATCGGCTTGGCGAGGATCATGCCCGCCACGAAGCCGGCGATGTGGGCCGAGTAGGCCACGCCACCGCCGCCTCCCTGATCCACGAATCCGCTCACGAGTTGGAACAAGAACCAGATGCCGACGGCGATGTAGCCCGGCACGTCGACCATCATCCGCAGCAGGATCACGCTCACCCGCCGATGCGGATGGAGCACGAGGTAGGCGCCGAGCACGCCAGAGATCGCGCCCGAGGCGCCGAGGCAGGGCGTGAGCGACGCTTCGCCGGAGGCGTTGAGGGCTACGAAGGTGAGCGAGGCGATGATGCCCGTCGCCAGGTAGAAGAGCAGGTATTTCAGGTGGCCCATGTCGTCTTCGATGTTGTCGCCGAAGATCCACAGGAACCACATGTTGCCGAGCAGATGCATGATGCTGCCGTGCATGAAGATCGCCGTGAGCAGCGTCATCCACGGCGGGATCGGCGTCTGCATGAGCCCCGGATCGGTGATCTGAATGTCGCCCTGCGGGGTGTGGATCGTCTTCAGCGACGGCTCGGTGACGATGTCCTGCCCGGTGAGGATCTCCTTCGGCACCTGCACGTAGGCCATCGTGAAGGCCTCGTTGGCCCCCATGCCCTGGAGGACGACGAACACGAATACGTTGAGCGCAATCAGCGCGATCGTCACGAACGGAAATGTCCGGCGATCGGAGTTGTCGTCACCGACTGGAAAAACCATGGTTGTCGCCGCCCCGGGAGGAGGACTTGATGATCTGATGCCGATGGAAGGATAGTCAGAGGCCGGGGTTCCCGCGAACCCACACCTTCCAGAGTGCCATGCACCACCGTTCATCCCGGGCCCAGCGCCGCCGCACGCCGCCGCTACGAATCGACTGCGAGCGGCTCGAGCCGCGGAGGTGCCTGGCCACCGCGGCCGGCGGTCCGCAGCGGATCGACTGGCACGGCGAGCAGGTCGATGTCCGCTGCGGAGCCTGGGTCGTCCGCACGGAGCGGCCGCTGGCGGCGGCCGACCTTGCCGGCGGTCTCGGCTGGCGGACGACCCCGCTTGGCGATGGCTGCGAACTGCTCGTCGCCCCCGGCGTTTCCGCCGACGGCATGCGCGCGTGGGCAGGCCGCACGCAGACGATCGTGTCGATCGAGCCCGACCGCGCCCTCTCGACCCTGGCGATCCCCAACGACGCCTCATTCGGCACGCTCTGGGGCCTGAATAATTCCGGGCGGTCGCCGGGCGTCGGCAACTCCGACATCAACGCTCCCGAGGCCTGGGAAACCACCACGGGTTCACGGGGTGTCGTCGTGGCCGTGATCGACAGCGGCGTCGACTACACCCATCCTGATCTCGCCGCCAACGTCTGGACCAATCCCCGCGAGGTCGCCGGTGACGGGATCGACAACGACGCCAACGGGTTCGTCGACGACGTCCGCGGCTGGGACTTCGCCAATGCCGACGCCGACCCGATGGACGACGACGGCCACGGCACGCACGTGTCGGGCACGATCGGTGCGGTGGGCAACAACGCCATCGGTGTGACCGGTGTGAACTGGCGGGTCTCGATCATGGGGCTCAAGTTCCTCGATGCCGAAGGGAACGGCTACACCAGCGACGCCGTCGCCGCCGTGAAATACGCCACGCGGATGCGCCGCGACTTCGGCGCGAACGTGGTGGCCATCAACGCCAGCTGGGGAGGCGAGACGCGGTCGACCGCGCTTGCCAACGCGATCGCAGCCGCCGGCCGGGCGGGCATCCTTTTTGTCACGGCGGCCGGCAACGAGTCGTCCAACAACGACCGCACCCCGTCCTATCCGGCCAACCTCAGCGATGACTCCGTGATCGCGGTCGCAGCCACGAACCACTCCAACCGGCTCGCCGCCTTCTCCAACTACGGATCCACCACCGTCGACCTCGCTGCACCGGGCGTGGGGATCCTCTCGACCGTGCCGGGCGGAGGCTATGCGAGCTTCAGCGGCACATCGATGGCCACGCCGTACGTGACCGGTACGGTCGCACTCATGGCGGCGGCCAACCCCCGGGCGACGGCGGCGGAAATTCGGTCGGCACTCCTCTCGACCGTCACACCGGTCGCCGCCCTCTCCGGCAAGGTGACCACGGGCGGACTGCTCGACGCGGCCGCGGCGGTGCGGGCGATCACGCAGCTGGCACCGACGCCGGAGCGCCCGGTCACCACGCTCCGGCGAGACGCCGGCGACACGCTGCCGCGCGCCGAGTCGGTGGTGGCGACGACGGGGAGCGTCACGCTCGCAAGCAGGATCGGCGACGGCCCACGCGGCCGCCGCGACGTCGATCTCTTTCGCGTGAGCCTCGCCGCCGGGCAGCGACTCACCATCGATGTGGCGGCCCGATCGCTGGCCACCCCCTCGACGCTCGACAGCTACCTGCGACTCTTTGACTCGAAGGGCCGTCAACTCGCCGCCAACGACGACACATCTGGCACGCCCGACAGTTCGCTCTCGTTCATGGCCCCGAAAGCCGGCGTCTACTACGTGGGCGTGTCGGGCTCCGGAAACGTGACCTACAGACCTTCCCGGGCCGGTTCGGGCAGGACAGGCTCAACGGGCGCGTATCAGATCGAGTTCACGTTCGGCCCGTAGAGCAGGTTGGCAACCTGCTCCATGCTCCCCCGTAGAGTAGGTTTTCAACCTGCTCCCTACTCGGCACAGGTTGGAAACCTGTGCTACTTCTCCGGCAACCTGCTCCCTGCGCGGCACAGGTTTGAAACCTGTGCTACTTCTCTGGCAACCTGCGGTGCACATGCCGCTCGGCTCTCACCGCGTGAAGCGGTGCACCATCGTGTGCCGGTAGGTATCGCCTGGATCAAGCCGCGGGCTTGGCCAGTCGGCATGGTGGACGCTGTCGGGATACTTCTGTGTCTCCAGGCAAAGCCCACCATTTCGGACATACGCCGCTCCCCCCTTGCCCTTCAGTGTGCCGTCGAGGAAGCCGCCCATGTAGACCTGCACGCCCGGCTGGTCGGAAAGCACCTCGAGCGTCCGGCCGCTGGCCGGATCGCGAAACGTCGCCGCCGTGCGGAGCTTTCCGTCGGGCTGCCAGCCGCGAATGACGTAGCAGTGGTCGACGCCCGTCGGCGTGTCGGGGCCGGCGTCTGGCGGGATCGCCTTGATCGCGGGACCGCAGCGGCCCCAGGGCGTCCGTTCGGGCCGAAAATCAAAAGGCGTGCCCTCGACGGCTGCAAATTCGCCGGTCGGAATCGCGCCGGCATCCACCGGCAGGTAGCGATCGGCCTCGACGGATAGTTCCTGGTCGGAGATCGACCCGGAACCGTGGCCCGCGAGGTTCCAGTACGAATGGTTGACCATGTTCACGACCGTCGGCGCGTCGCTGGTGGCCGTCATCTCAACGATCAGTTCCCCTGCGGGCGTGAGCGTGTAGATCGTCTTGGCCACGAGCCGGCCCGGGTAACCCTCGTCGCCGTCTGGCGAGACGAGTTCAAACTCGACCGCCGGGCCCCGGTTGGTGGCCTTCGGCGTGCCCTTCCAGAGCTGCTTGTCAAAACCCTTCACCCCGCCGTGGAGATGGTTAACGCCGTTGTTCGTGGCAAGCGTGTAGGCCTTGCCGTCGAGGTCGAAGCGACCGGCGGCGATGCGATTGGAATAGCGGCCGCAGGTCGCGCCAAAGTATGGATGGCCTGCGAGGTAGCCGTCGAGGGTGTCGAACCCGAGCACGACGTCGACGGGATCACCGGCGCTGCCGTCTTTCGGTGGCACGAGAAACGACGTCACGATCGCACCGTAGTCGGTGATCGTCGCCTTCCAGCCACCCGGCACCGCGAGCGTGTAGAGGTGGGCAGGCTGGCCGTCGGGCAGCGTGCCGAAGGCTTTCACGGTGGGCACGTGCATCGTCGTCGCTCCCGAAGGTGTTCCTGACTGCTCGGCGGCGTGGCAGAGGGCCGTGCCGCAGAGCACGGCGCACGCAGTCGCCAGTCGGATCATCGTCAAGGTGTTCATGATCTTCCCCTGGTGGTGCCGCCTGACCGCAGGCCTGCGGTGGCGGCAGTCTACCGTGCCCTGTCGCTAGGTCTTGGCCGCGGTCCGCTGCTTCGGCGTGCTCTCGGCTTCTTCCTGCTTCAGCGCGATCCAACCATCAACGCTCCAGGGTCCACCGCCGTAGGCAGCCAGCGTGAGCAGGCCACCGCCAATCGCGAGGTTCTTCATGAACTGGATCGTCTGGAGCTGGCGCTGGCCAGGGTCGACGAACTTCCAGAAGTCGTGGAAATAGAACGTGGCTGCGGCGAGGAAGGCGAGCAGGAAGAGGGCACCGATCCTCGTCCACGCCCCCAGGGTCACAGAGAGGCAGCCGAGGAGGAGCAGGCCGATCGCGCCGAAGAGGGCGAACTTCGGCACAGGCACGCCCTCCGAGGCCATGTAGGCGGCGGTGGACGAGAACTGCAGCACCTTGTTGGCCACGGCGCTGGCGAACACTGCGGCGATCATCAGTCGCGCGAGCAGCGTCACCGCTCCCTGCATCACGTCGGCCATCTGCTGCATCACACGACTCCACGCCCGGAACGAAAACCGTGTCATGGTCGCCCACGGACGGCGACGGGGCAAGGCCGAAAACCCGCGGGATTCAGGCGGTCTGGTCGCGGGTCACGCAGTGGATGGCACCCCGACCCCTCACGAGCGCCGTGCAGTCGAAGGGTTCCACCTGGCGGCCGGGAAACACGGATTGAATGGCCCGCAGGGCCGGTTCGTCGGTCGGGCCACCGAACACGGGCACCGCCACGAAGCCGTTGCCCACCAGGAAGTTGAGATGGCTCGCGGGGAGTTGCGTGCCCTCGAAGGCGAATCGGGCCGGGATGTCGATGGGGATCACCTCGAGGCTCCGGCCACGGGCATCGGCCGCCGCACGCAGGATCGCGAGGTTGTCCTCGAGCGATTCGTGGTTGGGATCGTGCCGATCGGGCTGGCGGGCCACGAGCACGCGGCCCGGCGCGACGAACCGGGCGAGCTGGTCGATGTGGCCGTCGGTGTCGTCGCCGGCGAGATCGCCACCGACCCAGATCACGCGCTCCACATGCAGCCACTTCCGGAGCACATGCTCCATCGCATCGCGGTGGAGGTCCGGATTCCGCTTCGGGTCGACCACGCACCGCTCGTTGGCCATGAGCGTGCCGTCGCCGTCGGTCTCGATCGCGCCCCCTTCGAGCACGACGTGGGGCTCGATGGGTGTGACACTCTCGTGCTTCGCGATCGCCCGCGACACGCCCGCGTCGGCGTCCCAGGGCGGATACTTACCGCCCCACGCATTCCATTCCCAGCAGACGGCGCGCAGCCGTCGGCTTTGGGAGGCGTCGCACGGCACGAGAAACACTGGCCCCGTGTCACGGATCCACGAGTCGCTCGTGGGGATCTCGACGAACGCCACGTTGGCCGCGTCGGCGAGCGACGACCGTGGCGCCGCAAGCACCCCGCGCGAGCCGATGATCTGCACCGGTTCGTACCGCGCAATCAGCCGCGCGAGCCGTTCATACACCGGCGGGATTGCCTCGAAGGGCCCGAGGAACGTGGCCCGGCGGTGCGGCCACGCGATCCACGTGGCCGCGTGCGGCTCCCACTCGGCCGGCAGCCTGAACGCGGTCATGCAATCAGCCATGGGTTCACCCGCCCCACCGGCCAAGAAGACCGCCGTAGGCATCGATCCGCCGGTCGCGAAAGAAGGGCCACCGCGTCCGCGACCACTCGATCCGGGAGAGGTCGCAGTCCACAACGGTCGTGAGCGGCTCGTCGTGCGTCGCCTTGAGGAGGCACTCGCCATTGGGGGCGTAGACCACGCTCGCGCCCCAGAACCGCAGCGGCCCCTCGCGGCCGGTGCGATTCACCGCCACTACAAACACGCCGTTTGCGATCGCATGGCTGCGGAGCATCGTATCCCACGACTCATACTGCTCGCGGTGGAGCGGCTCCTCGCCGTCGAGCCAGCCGATCGCGGTGGGATAGAAGATCGCCTGGGCGCCGGCCATCGCGGTGAGCCGGGCGGCCTCGGGATACCACTGGTCCCAGCAGACGAGCGGCCCCACGGCGAGTCGGCTCGTGGCCACGCTCATGAAGCCCGTATCACCAGGGGCAAAATAAAACTTCTCGTAGTAGTGCGGGTCGTCAGGGATGTGCATCTTGCGATACACGCCGGCCGTGGAGCCATCGGCCTCGAAGATCACGGCGGTGTTGTGGAACAGGCCGGCGCTCCGCCGCTCGAAAACGCTCCCCACGAGCACGACGTCGTGCGCCTTCGCCGCGGCGGCGAGCCGGTCGGTGAGCGGCCCGGGCACCACCTCGGCCTCGGCAAACTTCCCGTGGTCCTCGGCCTGGCAGGGGTACTCGCCGGCGAAGAGCTCCTGGAGGCAGACGACCTGGGCCCCCTGCTTCGCCGCCTCGGCGATGCCGGCGATGGCCTGAAGGATGTTGGCCTCGCGGTCGGCGGTGCAGGCCGACTGCACGAGCCCGATGCGGATGGTGGTGGAGGTCGCAGACGCGGGCCGAGCGAGACTCTTCATACCCGCCATGGTACGTCAGGAATCACGCAACGCGAGGCCGTTGTTCCCGCCCGATCAAACCCGTTGCCCGGGGGCCCGCCGCGCCGCGGTGACCGCCATGCCGACGATCCCCGCGACCATCGCCACGCCGCCGACAGCCATGGCCCAGCCGCTGAGGGCGAGGTTGAACCGCTCCGCCGCCGCCTGCGCGGGCGTGGGATCCTGCGCAGGAACGCCAACGGCTACCACGCCATACACGAACCCCGCGATGGCCATCGCGAGACCGATTCCTGCGAGGACGGACATTTTTGTCATGGCATCAGACTCCACATGGGAGGTCGCCCTTCAGGCGAGGCCTTCAGCCTCCTGAGCATGCGTCGATCATAGCTCACGGCCACTGGCCACCGGCGACGATCTCGACCACCCGCCCCTGTGACTCCCCGCCCCCAAACTCCACCCGCACCCGCGACGTGCCCGGCGGAGCAGGTGCCCGCGCCTTTCGGCTCACAAGCCTTCGTCGGTGATCGATCCCAGACCGGACGTCGGCGGGGAGGAATGCCAGACCGGCCAGTTGTCGGCCGCCCTACGCTCCCCAAGCACACTGCGGTCTACCTCGACCGAGGCCGGCCAGGCGGCGGTGATGTCCTGTGCGGCGTGATAGAAGTAGGAACCGAAGTCCTTCGTCAGCCGTGGGCCCGACCGGCGGGCCCCGGCGCCGTCGGGCTTGAAGGCCCAGACCACGAGCAAAAAGTCGCTTGGCGAGACGCCGGTCACGTCGCTGTTTCGCCACGGCGCAAAGGTGCATTGCAGCAGGGGCGGGCGACTGCGGGCCGCCGCCGCGTTGCCCGCCGCCGTCATCGGCTGCCGAAAATCGAGGGCCTCGAACAGCGGTCTCTCCTCCATGAAGGGCAGGATCTCCCGAGCCCAGCCACCCGGAAACATCGGGGTCGGGGCTGGCGGCAGCGCGCGGGCGGCCTCCATGTACATGCCGAGGGCCAGCGAGAGTTGCCGCTTGTGGTCGCCACATTCGGCCCGCTTCATCCCGGCCCGCACCGACTGGATCGCGGGAAACAGCAGCGTGATCATGGTGGCGATGATCGCCAGGCACACGAGTAGTTCGACGAGCGATGCCCCGCGTCGCCATGATTGCAGTCGTGCGGCGAGGTCCACGAGATTCGTCACCCCGAGTGTGCCTTCGTGATGAAGAGCAAGATGATCGTCTACTATCCGGACCACGTCCGCAGCGCGATCGGCTCGTTCATGCACATCAATACTAGCATCGAGACGCTGCAGGCGAACTGATGAGGTTCCACCGGGCCATACGCAAGCCGCACTGGTGGGTGCAGGTTTCAACCTGCACCAGAAGCATGGACAGCATGGCCAACTCTGCTTCGTCACAGGTTGACAACCTGTGCTACGTCAGGCAGACGGAACTGGTCCTGCACAGGTTGACAGCCTGTGCTACGTCAGGCCACCGCCTCGGCGCCGGCCTGGAGCCGCGCGGCCGGCACCGGGAACTGCTCGGCGAGCTCGGCCACCTCGCGGCGGGTCGTCTCCACCACGCTGGCGTCGTCGGTGTGCTTGAGGGCCCGCAGGATCCACTGGGAGATCCGCTTCATCTCGTCGCCGCCCATGCCGCGGGTCGTGAGCGCCGGCGTGCCGAGCCGGATGCCCGAGGGATCCATCGGCTTCCGCTCGTCGTAGGGGATCATGTTCTTGTTGCAGGTGATCCCGCAGCGGTCGAGCGTCTGCTCGGCCACCTTGCCGCCAATGCCCAGAGGCGTGACGTCTACGAGCATCAGGTGGTTGTCGGTGCCGCCGCTGACGAGCCGCACGCCGCCGGTGGCGAGGGCCTCGGCGAGCACCTTCGCATTCGCCACGACTTGCTTGGCATACACCTTGAAATCGGGCCGTAGGGCCTCACCGAAGGCCACCGCCTTGCCAGCGATCACGTGCATCAGCGGTCCGCCCTGCTGGCCGGGAAACACCGACCGGTCGAGATCCTTGGCGTGGGCCTCGCGGCACATCGCGATCCCGCCGCGGGGGCCGCGGAGCGTCTTGTGGGTGGTGCTCGTCACGAAGTCGGCGACCGGCACGGGGTTGTCGTGGATGCCGGCAGCCACGAGGCCCGCGTAGTGGGCCATGTCGACCAGCAGCTTCGCCCCCACCTCCCGGGCGATCTCCGCGAACTTCCCGTGGGGGATCTCGCGGGGATAGGCGCTCGCCCCTGCCACGATCAGCTTCGGCTTGTGCTCGCGAGCGAGCCGGGCCACCTGGTCGAAGTCGAGGAGGCAGTCTTCGCGGCGGACGCCGTAGTGGACGAACTTGTAGAACACGCCCGAGGCGTTGAGCTTCATGCCGTGCGTCAGGTGGCCGCCGTGGGCGAGGTCGAAGGCCAGCACGGTGTCGCCGGGCTGGATCGCGGCGAGATACACCGCCGCGTTGGCCTGGCTGCCGGAATGGGGCTGCACGTTGACGTGCTCGGCGCCGAAGACAGCCTTGAGCCGGTCGCGGGCGATATCCTCCACCTTGTCGACGAACTCGCAGCCGCCGTAATACCGCCGGCCGGGATAGCCCTCGGCATACTTGTTGGTGAGCACGCTGCCCACGGCCTGCATCACGGCCGGGCTCGTGAAGTTTTCGCTCGCTATCATTTCGAGGCCCTCCTGCTGCCGGATCTGCTCGGCGGCGATGGCGGACCAGACCTCAGAGTCCTCGAGTTCCACAAAGTTGGCGGGGGAGTGCATCGGGAAAGCTCCTTGGGGCGGGCGGCGGGCGATGGAGTGATTGTGGAAGGTTCGGAAATGACCGTCAACGAGCCTGGCTACCGCCGCGGCATGATTATAAACACGCGGTGCGCCGTGGCGATCAGCCTCTGCATGGCCCTCGCCGGCCAGGCGCTCGCCCAGGTGTCGATCGTCGAGCGGCTCTCGCTCACGGGCACGGTCGAGGCGATGACCGGCCCACGGCTCACGATTCGAGACGGCGCGGGCGACCGCCACGAACTCCGCGTCCAGCAGTCAGGCGAACAGGGCGTGCCCCTTGCTGACGGCCGCTTGCTTGCGTTTCCGGCCGAGGTGCAGATCACCGGCTCGGTCGATCCCGCGAAGCTCAAGCCGGGGCAGGTCGTGCGGCTGCGCACGCAGCTTTCGGCCCAGGGTGTGGCCGACGGCGAGGTCTCCGAGATCACCGTCGTCGATGCCTCCGGCGCGACGATCGGCGTGGCCTGGCCACACGGAAAGCCCGAGGCCAAGGCCAAGGCCGACTGCGTGGTCACGGCCGGCGTGCTCCGCGCGAGCCGCACCCGGCTCGCGGTCGAGTTGCCCGCCGGCCAGCCGTTCACGAAGAAGACGGTGGTGTTCTGCTCGCTTGCCGACGACCTGCGTACGACCCTCGAGAGTCGCGACCTCAGGCGTCTTGAACCCGGGGCAACGATCCTCCGGCTCGAGGCGGTGCGGCTCGACACGGGCGACCTCGTGGCCCAGACGCTCGTCGCCGAGAATCCCGCCGCGAAGGCCGTGGTTGCCACGGGCGACGACACCCTCGAAAACAAGTACCGCTCGCTCTCCGACGCACCGCCGAGCGAACCACGGCTGGTCCGCTCGCCGCACTTCGCCTTTCTGACCGACATCTCCGACCGCGAGTGGGCGGTAATCCGCGACAAGCTCGAACGGATGGTGGGTCTCCTGGAGGGGTTTTTCGGGCGAAAGTCGAGCGGCGTGGTCGAAGGATTCATCGTTCGCGATCTCGCAGGCTGGCCGCCGGGCCTCCTGAAGGAGCCGATGGGTATCGAAAAGATCCGCCGCCGAGAAGGGGTGTGCTTCAACACGTCACTCGGCCCCAACCGCCGCGCCGAACTCTATTCCTGTGCCGACCACGGTGTGATTCAGCACGAGTGCGTGCATGGCTTCTGCCACGTGACGTTCGGCTCGACCGGCCCCACATGGCTCTCCGAGGGCGTCGCCGAACTCGGCAACCAATGGCGCGACGGCGACACGGCGGTGCAGATCGATCCCCCGGTGATGGCCTACCTGCAGAACACGAGCCCGAAGCGGACGCTCGCGGAAATCGCCGGCCCTGGCCGCCAGCCCGCGGGCACATGGCAGGACTACGCTTGGCGCTGGGCCCTCTGCCACCTTCTTGCCTACAACCCGAACTACGCCGATCGCTTCCGGCCGCTGGCGGTGGCGCTGATGGAGGGACGGCCAGGTGTGTCGTTCGAATCGGTGTATGGGCCGGTGGCCCGCGAGCTGTCGTTCGAATACGACCAGTTCCTCGCCACCGTGGGCAACGGCTACCGTGCCGATCTCGTCGCCTGGCCGTGGAAGGCAAAGGCCCGGCCGCTGGCGTCGGGCTCCGATGAAACGACGCGGGTGAAGGCGGCGGCCGGCTGGCAGGCGGCCGGCGTGGCGGTCGAGGCTGGTGCGACGTACGCCATAGAGGCGAGCGGAACGTGGCGGACCGCGAAGGCGGGCTCGCCCCGCGATGCCGACGGCGAAGCGGGGCACGGCCGGCTCGTGGGCACGGTGTTTCGCGACTACACGCTCTCGTCGCCCATCCCGCTCGGAGCCACCGCCGAGTTCACGGCCCCGTGCGACGGCCAGCTCTTCCTGAGGTGCGACGACGACTGGACGCAGCTGGCCGACAACGACGGCCAGATCGAGGTGACGATCACCCGCCGGTAGCGTAGGTTTTCAACCTGCGCGAAAGACAACACAGGTTGGAAACCTGTGCTACTCGTAGCGTAGGTTTGCAACCTGCGCGAAAGACAACACAGGTTGAAAACCTGTGCTACTCCTCCATTTCGGCGTCACCCCACCGACAGAAGCTTCATATCGAAGACGAGCGTGGAGTTGGCCGGAATGCCTGGCCGCGCCGTCGGGCCATAGGCGAGGCTCGCCGGAATGATCGCCGTCAGCCGCTCGCCTACCGTCATCTTCGCGACGATCTCGTCCCAGCCCTTGATCACCTGGCCCTGACCGAGCGTGAACGAGAACGGCGTGTTCTTGTCGCGGGAACTATCGAACTTCGTGCCGTCAACCAGCCAGCCGGTGTAGTGGGTGGTCACCTTGTCTCCCACCTTCGGCGTGACGCCTGTGCCGGGCTTGATCACCCGATACTTGATGCCGGAGAGCGTCGTCTGGAAGTCGTTGTACGACGTCCGCGCCGAGGCGGTCCGCAGCGGCCCCTTCACGTTCGCAAACAGGTTCGTCCGAGTCCCCGACTGGCCGAGGAAGGCCAGCCCTGCCGCACCGCCATTGCCGGGGAGCCCCTGCACTTCTCCGAAGCCATCGATCTGCCCGTCGCCGTTGCGATCCACCGGGGCAGTAAACGCGGCCGCGTTCGGATGCGACGTGCCGGCAAACGCGGCAAAGCTGGCCAGTTTGGCGTTCGCCGCCGCCGACACCGTGCCGTCGTAGATCTCCGTGCCCGGCCCGCCGCCGCCGCTGGTCACGATCACGTCATCGATCTGGTTGGCATCGTAGCGGCCGGCGGCCACTGACATCCCGCCGACGAGCGCCGGCGTAAACGGCGTGAAGCTGTCGACCTTGCGGGCTGTCGCTCCGGAGAGATCGTAGATCTTGACCACCGGCTTCATGCCCGTGCCGCTGACGACCGCAAGTTCGGCCAGGCCGTCGGCCTTCGTGCCATCGACCAGCGAACCATTGACGAACGTGCCGACGTCGGCAAACGCAAGCGCCGCCCCGCCGAGGGCACCTCCACCGAATGGGACGAACGTCTGGTACGGCGTCTGGGAAATCGCACCACCGAATGCCGGCGACAAAAACACGCTCACCTCCGAGCCTCGCGACTTCGCCGCGGCGATGTCCGCATGGCCGTCGCCGTTGACCTCGCCCGCCGCAACCGCGATGCCGCCGAAATAGGAGTCGCCAAACGGCCGTAGCCGAAACTCGGGCAGTTCGCGAAGCGTGGTGTTCTCCCCAACGCCATCGATCGTGAACACACAAATCTCGGCGGGCCGACCCGGACCCGATCCGACGACGATCTCGTTGCCCGGCCGGCCGTCGACGTTCGCCATGGCCGGCCGCGTACCGCCGCGAAAAGCCTCCTCGAAGGCGAGCGTCTCGGCGACCACGGCGCCGGTTTCCGCCTCCACCAACTGGATCAGCGGCCTGCTCCCCGGGCCAATGTCGCTGCCGATCGCCACGAGCGAGTGTGTCAGCACCTGCCGCGGCTCGAGGGCCTCGAGCCTCAAGCGGCTCGTGGCCGCGGCTCGGCGGCGAGCAGACGATCGATCGGACGGACGACGCGCGGCCATGAAAACACCCTGACGAAAGAAGGCGTGCCGACGGTCTGCCGGCCGTGCCGGCGACACCCGTCAGTACGTTCAGGGATAGCCTGAGGTTCAGCTCAGGGCAATTTCCCGGTGAACGGCCGCTATTCCAGCCGCATTGGCTCGGGCATGAACGTCAGCACTGGGATGGCGAGCACCGCCAGGCCGAGGGCCGTCCGCAGCGACCCCAGAGGCCGGCCGTCGTCGGCGATCGGCGGATGATCGACCCCCATGAGGGTCACCAGGACCAGCATCACCACCCAGTTGAACTGCCCTGTCACGATCACCGCCGCCATCGACGCGAGCAGCACGCCCCGGGCCACCCAGTTGCCGGCCTGGCCAAAGACGGCTCGACAGATGTGCCCGCCGTCGAGCTGGCTCATCGGTATCATGTTGAGCCCCGTCACGAGCAATCCCACCCAGCCGGCCATGAAGAGCGCATTGGGCGCGACCGCGGCATCGGCAGGAAGGTCGGGCCGCACCAACGACTGCACCCAACGGGCCAGTGGCGGCATCGCGAAGGGCATTTCGGCATCCGGGCCGCCTCCGGTGAAGAGCCCAAGGGCCAACAGCGGCACCGCCACCACGAGCCCGGCGAGCGGGCCCGCCACCGCGATGTCGAAGAGCTGCCGGCGATTGGCCCGCGCTCCCTCCATGCCGATCACGGCACCGAGCGTTCCCGTGAGCAGCACCGGCACCGGGATGAAAAACGGCAGCGTGGCGGGGATGCGGTGGATCCATGCGGCGATGAAGTGGCCCGCCTCGTGGGCCGTGAGCACGGCCATCACGGCAGCGGCGTAGGCGAGCCCGCGGGGCCAGTGCGCCGCCAGGTCGGGCCCGAGCTCGTCGAGGCCCAAGAGCAGCGGCTGCCAGCCGGCCGCGCCGGCCGCGAACGTGGTCATGCACGTCAATAGATAGAGCAGCCCCTGCAACCGAAGTCGCGGCGACGGCCGCGATCGGAGGAGTGTCTCGAGGTCGGGCCCAGGGTGCGAGTGCGGCGGCTGCATTGTTTGTGAGAATCGCAAGAATACAGGTTTTCGCAGCCTTCTGATAAACTATCGGGTCCGTTTTCACGACCGGTTTCACTCCCGGCACCGCCCGAGGTTTTTCATGCGTTCCTGCCCTGCATCCGCTCTTCGCTGCCGTGCCGCCATCGCCGGCATTCTCGCCATCGCCTGCTCGGCGGCCGTCCGCGCCGCCGACAAGCCCGAGGTGATCGCCGTTGTGGCCATCGACCCCTACGCCGACCTCCGCAGCCAGCTCACCTGGGTGGGCGAGCAGGTGGGCAATCCCACCCTCGCCGGCTTCGCCGAGTCGTTCATCCTGCTGGCCACGCAGGGCAAGGGCCTCGCCGGCCTCGACGTGAAGCGGCCGATCGGCGTCATGATCACGACCGAGGGCGGGCCGTTGCCGACGGCCCACGCGGTCGTACCCGTGAAGGATCTCGACAAGTTGCTCGGCGCGATCCAGGGCATGACCGGACCCGTCGATGAGATCGATGGAGTGCGGCGAATCAGTCCACCGGGCGCGCCACCGCTTGAGATCGCGGAAAGGGACGGCTGGGCGATTCTCTCACAGCCGGGTTCGCCACTCGACATCGCTGATCCGCTCACGGTCATCGAGCCGCTGTCACGGGACTATTCGATCGCCATCGAACTGTTTCCGAGCCGGATGCCGGGCGACATGCGGGAACGACTCAAGGCGCTGCTCGACGAGGCGTCTCGTAATGCGGCGGCCCAGGGGCAGCCGATGGACGACCGGCTGCTGCGGATCGGCATCGACAAGCTCGAGGACGTCGAGAAACTGCTCTTCGGCCTGGCCATCGACACCGAGAAGGACGACGTCCACCTCGACATCACCACGGTCCTCAAGGAGGATGCCGCCGCCGTGGCGTCACTCAAGGACGCCGGCAAGGCCGCCTCCACGATCGCATCACCGGCCACGGCCGACGGCAAGCAGGCGGCCCTTCGCGGCCACTATGTCGTGAATGTGCCCGCCGAGGGCCGGGCGGCGGTGCGGGCCGGCCTCGACGAGGCACTCGAACAGGCCGATGACGATCCGCCCAGCCGCGTCGTCGCCAGCCTCGTCCGCGATCTCGTGGCCGCGATGCTCGACACCGGCACGATCGACACGGGGTTCACGGTCGACACAAGCGCCGCCGATAGCACGAGCCCGCTGCCGTCGGTCACGGTCGGCATGAAGGTGAAGGACGGCGCAGCCCTGCAGAAGCAGGTCAAGGAACGGCTCGGCAAGGCCGACTCGCTGCCGCCGCAGGTGAAGGCGGCCTTCGACACGGGCAAAGAAGGCGCGGCCACGCTCCACGAGATCACGGTGGACGTGTCGGGCACGCCCGCCGCCGAACGGCTCGGGGAAAGCGTGAAGCTCACGCTGGCCGTCACTCCCGACCACGCCTATCTCCTCGCCGGCGGCGATGTGAAGAAGCGGCTGGCTGCGGCACTCGCCAGTGGCGGCAAGCCGGTGGCCGAAGCGGCGCCGTTTGCGGGCATCGATGCTTCGCTCGCCGCCATGGTTGGCTATGCGGCCAAGATGATGAAGGCCTTCAGCCCCGACGACCCGCAGGGCGAGGCGCTCGGAGACGTCGCCGACCAGGCTGCGAAGAAAGACTCGACGCAGGTGCAGTTCTCGGTGAAACCGATCGACCGCGGCCTGACGCTCAGGCTCACGGCCGATGCCGGTGCGATCCAGACGGTCGCCGCGAGCACGGCGATGCAGCAGGAATCACCGCGAGTTCGCCCGGCGGTGCCACTACGGCCCGCCCAGCCGCGACCGCTCGACAAAAACGACACGCCCGCCATCGCCCCTTAACCTTCTCACCATTCCGCTTTCCCTGCCATGATCGCATCGTCTGCCCCCGGGCTCCGCCGCGAGATCGCCGGCGTGAGTGTTGCCGAACTCGCCGAGCGGTACGGCACGCCGCTCTATGTGTATGACGCGGAGATGATCCGCCGCCGCTGCCGTGATCTTGCGGCGTGGGACACCGTACGGTTTGCGCAGAAGGCCTGCTCCAACCTCGCGGTGCTCGATCTCGTCCGCCGCGAGGGCGTGCTTGTGGATGCCGTGAGCACCGGCGAAATCCACCGGGTGCTCGCCGCGGGCTACACGCCGCACGCCGCGAAGGCGGCCAGCGCCGACGGCCTGCCGCCGGCCCATCCGATCGTCTACACGGCCGACATCTTCGACCGCGCGAGCCTCGACGCCGTCGTGAAGCACGGCATTCATGTGAACTGCGGCTCGGCTGACATGATCGAGCAGCTGGCGGAGCGGATGCCGGGTGCGTCGATCACGCTCCGCGTGAATCCTGGCTTCGGCCATGGCCACAGCCAGAAAACCAACACCGGCGGCGAGGGCTCGAAGCACGGCATCTGGCACGAGGAGATTCCTGACGTGCTCCGCCGCGCCGAGTGGGCGGGCCTGCAGGTGAGCGGCCTCCACATGCACATCGGCAGCGGCACCGACCTCGCGCACCTTGCCGAGGTGGCCGAGGCGCTGGAGCGCGTGGCGATCGAGGTGGGGCGGTCACTCACCATGGTGAGTGCCGGCGGCGGGCTGCCCGTGCCCTACAAGCCGGGCGAGGTGCACGCCGACCTCTCCGGCTACTTCACGCTCTGGGACGCCACGCGCAAGCGGCTCGAAGACCGCTTCGGCCACCGCATCCGCCTGGAGATCGAGCCGGGCCGGTATCTCACTGCGGAGAGCGGCTTCGTGATCACCGAGGTGCGGGCGGTGAAGAAGCAGGGCACGCGGAAGTACCTGCTCGTCGACGCCGGATTTAACACGCTCGCGCGGCCCGTGCTGTACGGCTCCTACCACCCGATGAGCATCTGCCCGCAGAGCGACGACGCGGCGCAGGGGCTCGAAGAGGTGGCGGTGGGTGGCCCCTTGTGCGAGTCGGGCGACATCTTCACGCAGACCGACGGCGGCTTCGTGGCCACACGGCCGCTGCCCGCGGCCGGCGCGGGCGACCTGCTGGTGATCGAGATCGCCGGCGCCTACGGATTC
>Ga0304730_1000598_pt1 | contig 30438 bp, 30 predicted proteins | sample M_130628_MF_Meta_FD_190474 | JGI IMG/M metagenome (GOLD analysis project Ga0304730, IMG submission 190474) | Freshwater microbial communities from Lake Montjoie, Canada to study carbon cycling - M_130628_MF_MetaG (v2) (version 2) | ecosystem: Environmental > Aquatic > Freshwater > Lake | place...
GAAAACAAGGCCCTTTCCCCCCTTGAGGGGGAGAGGGTTGGGAGTGGGGGGTGTATATCCCCACCCCTTCCCATTCACACTAACCTTACGCCCGTCGAAGGACGAGGATGCGCCACGAACGATCCGGCAGTGTGTGAGGGTCTGGATCCCCGCCTTCGCGGGGAACGCGGAAGAAAAAACAAGCAAGGCCCTCACCCAACCCTCTCCCACAGGGAGAGGACGAGAACCGATAAGCCCTCGCCCCCTTGGGGGAGAGGGTGGGGTGAGGGGGATGGTTCCCCGCCTGCGCGGGGAACACGGATGTTCGGGGATAAAGGATCAGACGGCCTGTAAGCCGGGTTCTGTGCCGCCCACCTTGCGGCAGGCGCGACGATCATTCCTCTGGACCGGCCATTGCTGGACGGTTCTCGCGACCTACCCGGACGCCTCGGGCCGGTGAAGCCCTGCCTTGCGTCCTCTTTCGAGAACCAAGGCGCGACGTCCCAATTTGGTCTTGCTCCAAGCGGGGCTTGCCTTGCCATCCCTGTTGCCAGGTCTGCGGTGGGCTCTTACCCCACCCTTTCACCCTTACCGACGCCGAGGCGCAGGCGGTTTGCTTTCTGTGGCGCTATCCCTAGGGTTACCCCCGGCGGGCGTTACCCGCCGCCTTTTCACCGTGGAGCCCGGACTTTCCTCGACCCCTGTTTCCAAGGACCGCGATCGCCCGGCCATCTGATCCGCCGCACAGATGAGGCCAGCAGGCTACGGGGTCAAGGCTTCTGTGGGTCTAGGACCCTGCGCGCAACAGGTGCACGAGGCGGGCGCGGGTCTCGCCATCGGCAATGCCATCGACCCGCGCTGGCCGCCAATGGCGCTGAAACGCCTTGAGAATAACGGCTGTCTTATCGTCAAACTGACCACTGGGCGCGCTGTCATAACCAAGACGGGTTAGGCCCGCCTGCAGGGCAAAAACCCCGGCCCCCTCATCGCCGATGCTCAACGGCGCGCCCGGAGAGGCCGGTGGCTCGACCCAAAGACCATGGCCCGCCGCCGCAAGACGCGCCCAAGGAAAGAGTTCGCCCGGATCGTCTTTGCGGTCCGGCGCGACGTCGGAATGGCCGATGATACGGCCGTCAGCAATCTCCCAGCGTCCTCTGATCTCATCGAGTAGCGCGATCAGGGCTTCGATCTGGGCGCCCGGAAAGGCGCGATAGCCGAACTCGTGCCCGGGATTGACCAGCTCAATGCCTATAGAGACCGCGTTGATGTCGCGCTCGCCCTTCCAGAATGAGACGCCCGCATGCCAAGCCCGGCGCTCTTCGGCGACCAGCGTAAAGACGCGGCCATCCTCTTCGATCAGATAGTGGGCTGAAACCTTGGCCTGATGGTCACACAGCCGCTCCAAAGCCGCCTGCCCGGTCTGCATGCCCGTATAGTGGAGCACGATCATATCCGGTGGCCCCTTGCGGGAATCGAAATTGGGCGAAGGCCGGGCGATGGTCTCTAGGCTCACAGGCGGCTCCTTAGAAGGTCGGCCAGCGACATCATGCGGTTCGGTCGCAGGGCGATGATCAAGACCCCAAACAGGGCAATGGCCGAGCCTATGGCCATCCGCAGATCATAATGGTCATGGGTCAGCAGGACGCCAAGGCCGATGGTGAAGAGCGGCGTCATCAGGGTGAGGGGCGCGATCAGATTGGCTTCATATTTCTGGATCAGACCGAAATAGGCGGTGTGCCCCCAGACGCTAACAGCGAGGGCCGAAAAGACTAGTGCGCCGAGGAAGGGCCAACCGGCATGGATCATCTGCTTGACTTGATCATGCTCGAACAGCGCCGAAACCAGCAAAAGTGGCAGGATGGAGGAGGCGCCAACCCAAGCCTGAAACTGCAAGGGCTTGATACCCTCCATCTGCTTCATCAGCACCGCGCCCAAAGACCCAAGGAAGGCGCTGGCGGCGATCAACAGCAGTCCTGTGGAGATGGGCACGCCGGTCGGATCCCAGATCACGGTCATGGCCCCGATAAAGGTCAGGACGATGCCAATCCCGCGCCGCCAGCGGATCGTCTCGCCGAGGATCATGACCGAAAGGAGGGTGGTCATCGGCACCCCTAACTGGCTGACGATCGCCGTGCCTGAGGGGCTCGCGGTCTTTAATCCGAGGAACAGAAAGACGAAATTTCCGCCGCCCATCAAAAGCGCTACCAGCAAGAGGCGCAAGCGCGGCTTGGGCATCGGCAAGAGCCAAGGCAATACCATCAGGGCGACAAGAATGAAGCGCACCAAGGCGTAGCTCATCGGCGGAACACCCATCTGGGTGATGACCACCTTGCTCAGCACCGTGTTGAACGCCCAAAGGACGCAGATCAACACCAGAAATCCAAAGTCCCGAAAGGTCATAGGTATGAAAAAGCCTCAAGCCCCGGACGCGCCGCGAGGCCGTCGTTCGTGGGCTGTCTACACCAATTTCTGAATGGGGTTAGCGCAAATGGTGACCAAGATCTCAGGTGGCTTGCAGTTGTTGCTTAACCCGTTCGGCCAAGGCCTTGATATCCAGTGGCTTGGGTAAAAATGTCACGCCGGTCTCGCCTTCGAGCAGGTCTGAGAACTCGGCCTCTGCATAGCCAGAGATAAACATGACGGGCGCTGAGCCAAGATAGGGCCGCGCCTTCTTCAAGAGGGTCGGGCCATCAATACCGGGCATGATCACGTCACTGATCAAGAGATCGATGGTTCCGGCGTGCTCTTCTGCCAAGAGCAGGGCTTCTTCGCCGTCACAGGCCTCGATGACGTCGTAGCCTCGCGCGCGGAGCAGACGGGCGGCGACGCTGCGCACCGCATCCTCATCTTCGACAAATAGGATCCGGCCCGCACCTGAAAGGTCCCGTGCCACAGGCTTGGGCTTGGCGGCGGCTGGCGCATGGGCAGGCGCACCGACCGTAGGCACATAGACGGGCAAGAAAATGCGGAAAGTCGCGCCCCGACCCAGACCGCTATCGACGTGAATCCAGCCATCAGCCTGCTTGACGATGCCATAGACCGTTGCCAACCCAAGGCCTGTGCCCTCCCCTACCGGCTTGGTCGTAAAGAAGGGATCGAAGATTTTCGACAGGACCAGAGGCGGAATGCCTGGCCCATTGTCCGAGACCTCGATCATCGCGACCTCTGCCGTGGAGGGTCGATCCGGCGCATAGCCCAATCCCCGAGCGTCGCTGGCGCTAAGGCGAGCCGTGCGGATACTGACCACGCCGCCGCCCTGAGCGCGGACGGCATCACGTGCATTGACCGCGAGGTTCATCACTGCGGTTTCAAGCTGGCTCTTGTCGGCGCGAACCAGTGGCAGGTTGCGGCCATAGTCGGTCTCTAGCTTGACGTCCTCACGCAGGAGGCGGCGCAGCAGCACCGAAAACTCGCTGATCAGTTCGCCCAGATCGAGAATTTCGCGCTGAACCGTTTGCTTGCGCGAGAAGGCCAAGAGCTTACGCACCAGATCGGCCGCACGCACGCCGGTCTGGCGGATCTCGGTCAGGCCCTCATAGGACGGATCACCCACCGGGTGGCGATGGAGAAGTTCATCCAACCGCAACTGGATGGCGGTGAGCAGATTGTTAAAGTCGTGCGCGACGCCGCCCGCCAACTGACCAATGGCCTGCATCTTTTGCGACTGTGAGAGTTGAAGCTCGACCTGCTTTTGCTCGGACACATCCATCAGATAGGCAATGATCCGCCCATCGGCCCTGGTCAGATAGAGGTGGGCGATGCCGCTGGGATTGGCGGTCAGGCGAACCTCAACGGGACCGGCCTGCCCCGCCGCGATCCGCTGCTGGGCCTCCGCGCGCGAGCTTGGCTCGATCAGGTCCCCAAAGCAGGTCCCCTCGGACGGGGCTCCGGTAATGGCGCTAAAGGCGGCATTGGCTTGAAGAATCTGCGCGTTCAAAGGATCGGCGCCGTCGAGCAGGGCCGCACCAAAGGGAGCGGCTGAGGCAAAGGCATCAAGCGTCACGGGTCCCTCAGAACGCCCAACAGCCGGATCGAGCGAAGGCGCGGGCAAGGCCGGGATGTCGAGGCTGGCATCGGTCAACTGTCCCTGAGGCCCCGAAAGGCGCCGAGGCTCGGCCATGCCCAGACCGGTCATGCGAATGAGATAGGACCGCCGCCCCTTGGCTGAGGCCGCAAGGGTCGAGACCTGAACCGGGTGATCTTCGCCATCGGCGCGAACCTGAGCTGACCCCACCTCACCGCGTCGGGCAGCGGTCAGGGCGGTGAACAGGCTCGAAGCATCCTTACCGGCCTTGGGCAAGCGCGTGCCTTGGCCTAAAATCAATCGCCAAGCCGGATTGGCGGCCAAGATGCGGCCATCGTCAGCGGCAACTGCGGCGGGTTCATTCAGGGCATGGACCAAGGTTTCGCGAACCTCCGCCTCGCTGGCGTCTTCGCTTTGACCAGAGGATGTCGGATTGCTCGAAAAGGCAAAGAAACCAATGGAGACTACTCCGGCCAGACCGACCAGTAGCAATATGCCGCCAAGGCTCGAGGCCCCAGCCCGGATCGCAGGGTAGGCCGCGAACCCGACAGCACCCAAAAAGCAAAGCCCCGCCAAGATCGGCACAAGGCGCGATGGTTTTGCGGGCTTTACCTGCCGATGGCTGACCGAATGGCGCGGCGTCCTATCCATCGAAAGCGCTTATCCTTCTGCCTGTAACGATCCTTCAGGCGCGTGGCTGAGGGATTCAGAACCTCATTTTCTAGACAATCTTCGAAATAGATAGGCCCCGTCCGTAGTCATCTGATTAAGAGCGACGGATAAAATGCGACTTAACGCGGCGAGGTGCGGGCGCGACTGCGGGCCTGCTTCTTGCCCATGATGAAGCCGATGACCTTGGCCACCGCCTCATACTGTTCCTTGGGGATGGTCTCATCAATATCGACCGTGGCGAAGAGGGCGCGGGCCAGTGGTGGGTCTTCGATGACCGGCACACCTGCCTCTTCGGCGATTTCGCGGATTTTCAAGGCCAGCAGGTCCATCCCCTTGGCCACGCACATTGGGACGGCTGTTACGCCGGGCTCATAACGTAAGGCGACGGCATAGTGGGTCGGGTTCATGACCACCACGGTCGCCTTGGCCACATCCGACATCATCCGGCGACGGGCGCGCTGCATCCGGATCTGGCGCAGGCGCGCCTTGATCTGAGGGTCACCTTCGGACTGCTTGTTCTCGTCCTTAATTTCCTGCTTGCTCATCCTCATGCGCTTCATGAAGCGCTGACGCTGGATGAACCAATCAAGCCCCGCCCCAAAGGTCAGCATGATCAGGACCGCATAGAGCAGGCCCTTAATAATGTCCCATGTCAGGGGGATGATGGCGGCCGGTGCCAACTCCGCCAATTGCGTGATATGCATGGCGTGGGGTTTGAGGATCCACCAAGCGATGATCGCAAGAATAATGACCTTAAACAGAGACTTGGTAAATTGGATGAAGGCATCCATGCCAAAGAGGCGTTTGAAACCCTCCAGCGGATTGAGCTTGGAAAGCCCGCCTTCAAACAGCTTTGACGGCGTAAACATAAAGCCGGTCTGTAGGACATTGCCCGCCACCCCGGCGATCGCCGTCACCGCAAAGATCGTACCCAAGACCGGTAGGATCGATCCCATAACGGTCTTCATGACGTTGATCGTGCCATGGCCGCTCAGATCGATCTGATCGGGATGGGCCAAGAAGGGCAGCATTGAGGTGGCGATGGACTGCATCATCCAACCACCTGCCCAAGCCATGGTTGCGGTTAGGGCCGCGAGGGTGGCGACTTGAGGGATGTCCATCGATTTGACGACATCGCCCTGCTCCCGCGCCTGACTAAGTTTTCGGTCGGACGGTTCTTCTGTTTGGGACTCTGGATCCTCTGCCATGCTGCCGCGCGCCTAAAGAAACACGTGCAGGAAGGCTTCATATCGCGAGATCCACACCAGCCCAATTAAGCTGATGCTTAAGGCGAGCAGGGACAGGCCCATCAAGACGCTGAGGGGCGTGGCGACGAAGAAGATTTGGAACTGGGGCATCACGCGGCCAATCAGGCCGGTTGCAATGTTGAACACCAAGGAAAAGACGATGACGGGGGCCGAAAGCTGAACGCCCAAAGCGATAGACTGACTGACCGTATTGATCGCCAGCTTTACCGCATCGGCCATCGGCACATCTCGCGTGGGTTCGAACAGACTGTAGGAATGGACCATCGCCGTGAGGAACTGATGATGCAGATTGGTCGCGAAGATCAGGGTCAGTCCCGTCACACTCAAGAATGAGGTCACCGATGTGCCCGGTTGGGCCTGCATCGGATTGGCCGTCTGGGCGAAGGCCAAGGTGGTCTGGATCGAGATGATTTCCCCGGCCGTAGCCAATGACGACATGAACAGACGCAAGATCGCGCCCATCATCAGGCCAATGATCACCTCTTTAAGGACGTTCCCGGTCAGACCGCCGACCGTGGTCGATAGGGGCGGAAGGTGCGGCGCAGCGATCGGGGCCACGCACATGGCCGTGACAAGGGCGAAGGACAGACGGATACGCGGAGAAACCGACGCTTCACCAAGCCCGGGCATCAGCATGATCATTGACGCGACCCGCGCAAAGACCAGACCGGCCACATAGACCTGTTGGGCGGTGGCGTAGCTTTCCAAGTGCTACATCCCGGCTATTCTGGCGGCGATCTTGCGCATGAAGTCCCCCATCAACGCGCCCATGAACGGCAAGAACAGCAGCATGGCGACAAAGATGGCCAAGATCTTGGGGGCAAAGACGAGGGTCGCCTCTTGAATCTGGGTCAGGGCCTGAAACAGACCGATGGCGATACCAACCACCAGACCGACAATCATGATCGGTGCCGACATGCCAATGGCCAGCCAGATAGCATCGCGCGCCACGTCGATCACTTCATTGCCGTTCATAGAGGTGACCTTTCGACTCATAAACCCAATCCTATCTTACCCTTAGTCAGGCCCGGACCAAACAGGGTTAATAGAAACTCAAAATCGTGCCAAACCGTTGCGCCAACAGGCGTTAGATCGGCATCCGCATGATCTCTTGATAGGCTGAGATGACCTGATCGCGAACGGCCATGACGGTCTCCAGGCTGGCTTCCGCGGATGAGATGGCGGTAACCACGTCCAGCAGCTCCGCCTTGCCCTGAACCTGCGCCTTCATCTGGGTTTCGGCATGACGAGAGGTCTGCATCACCTCGTTCATGGCGTTCTTGACCATATCGCCAAACCCGCCGCCGCCGGTTAGGCCTGCAGCAGCATCGCCGCCCATTCCGCCCAAGCCTTTGCCAGCTTGGGATTGAGCAGCCGCGTAGGCCTTTGCAGCAATTAGGGGAGCGACCATCTATCTGTCCTCGTCTATTTGCGCAGCAGATCGAGCGTACGCGACTGCATGGCCCGCGCTGTTTCGATCACGTTGAGGTTGGCTTCATAGGCACGCTGGGCTTCGCGCATATCCATGGCTTCAACCAAGGGGTCGACATTCGGCATTTTAACGTAGCCCTTGGCGTCAGCGGAGGGATGGCTAGGGTCATATTCTGACTTGAAGTCACTCTTATCAGGCTCGACCTTGGTCATCTGCACGCCTTGGATACCGTTGGAGAGGCGCTGGGGCTGAAAGACCGGAATCTGGCGTTGATATGGGTCACCCCCCGCCGTCTTGGATGTGGAATCCGCGTTGGCGAGGTTCTCGGCGATAATCCGCATCCGCGCCTGCTGAGCGCGCAAGGCAGAGGTCGCCACGGCCATGGCCGCGCCGGTCGAGGTCAAAGGGAATTTGGGATCCGCCATAGCCTAACCTCTCCTACCCATCACCGTCCGGGGGCCTTAGCGGCCATCCGAAGAAGCCCAAGGGACTTTTGATAGAAGGTCACTGCGGCGTCGTAGTTCATGCGCGCATCGGTCATCTTCATCATCTGCTCTTCCAACACGACCTTGTTGCCATCGAGTCGGGTCTCAGAATCAGGGGCATTTTGAGGCTTGCCTTGGCCACCCGTGTTCGGAACCGTTCCTTGCATGTGGCCAGGATCGGTTCGGGCCGGTCCGGCAGCCGCATTGGCTCCCGTCAACTGAAGTCGGCCAGCCGTCGAACTTTTGTCAGGAATTACAAAGGGTTTCAGATCTTTTCCGACAAATCCCGGCGAATTTACGTTCGCGACATTTTGCGAAATCAAGCTTTGCCGTTGAGACAGATATCCCAAGCGGCTCTTTAATATCGAAAATAAGGGAATTCCGTTGATGTCCATTGGCAAAAGATGAACGAACAGGGTTAATCAGGCGTTAATCAGCTTGGTTCAATTCCTAGCTCAACGGTCATTCGTGGCCGGTTCATCATGTCGGATCAGGTCAAGTCCATGGTTGAGATCATCCGTATGTTGTTGGCCCTCGCGGTGACGCTGGGCCTCCTCGGCCTCGCCGCCGTCGGCATGCGCCGGTTTGGTCCTGATGCCTTGGCGCGGCTGCATTCTATAAAGTCCGCGCCCAAGCGGTTGGCGGTGATCGAGAGCCTGATGCTGGATCCAACACGTCGCCTCGTCCTGATCCGCGTCGATCAAGACGAAAAGCTGTTGCTGCTCGGCGACGGCAAGATCTTGGTGGAGCATCCGATGGGACCAGCTCCCCGGCCCCCATCCACGCCTGACCAAACGGAGCCTGCGGCCTGATGCGTCCCGATCCCAGCTTCAGCCTTCAGCGCATTGGCCTCATTGCGCTTCTCACCACCCTGGCCTCAGTGGCTGCGCCTGCCATCGCTGCCGCACAGGCCTTGAACATCAATCTGGGCAGTGGCGCAGGCCTGACCGAGCGGGTTGTGCAGTTGATCGGTCTGATGACCGTCCTGTCACTGGCGCCGTCCATCGTCATCATGACCACGGCCTTTGTGCGGATCGTGGTGGTCCTGTCGCTGCTCCGGACGGCCATGGGCCTGCAGCAAAGCCCGCCCAACGCCGTGATTGTCAGCTTGGCGCTGTTCCTAACCGCCATTGTTATGGCGCCCACCTACGAGGCGGCTTACGAGGCCGGCATCAAGCCCTTGATGGATCAGCAGATGTCGCTGACCGATGCCTTTGATGCCTCATCAACCCCGGTCAAGACCTTCATGCTCAGTCAGGTCGACGACAAAGACCTTGGCCTTTTCATTCGCCTGTCCAAGATCGACAAGCCTGAGACACGAGCCGAAACGCCCCTGCACGTCCTGACGCCCGCCTTCATGATCAGCGAATTGAAGCGTGCCTTCGAGATCGGCTTCTTGCTGTTTATCCCGTTCTTGGTCATCGATCTGGTGGTCGCCAGTATCTTGATGAGTATGGGCATGATGATGTTACCGCCAGCGGTCGTCTCGCTGCCGTTCAAGCTGATCTTTTTTGTGTTGGTGGACGGGTGGGGATTGGTCTGCGGCTCTTTGGTCGAGAGCTTTCATCAGGGCCGAATACCGCCTCCGGGATAGGCTAAGCGGCGGGACGTGGCGGTACTGCCGCTCTCGCGTTTCTCGACGTTAAGGGCGGAGCGCGATCCCGGAACCGCTGCTTCATCTTATCGACCCAGCCCGCGAAGATCTCATTGTCGGAAACCTTCTGAGCGAAATCAGCTGTGGTGGTGTCGCCATCGAGGCCGACCAACGCGACCCTTAGGGCGTCGGCCTGCTTGGACCCATTCACGAAAGGCTTGAAGCGCTGATTCAGTCTGGCGAGGGAGACGTCGTCACCAGCGAGACTGTAGCCAATCGCCGCCCGCAGGAGCCGCGTTTCATCCTCTTCGGTGAGAGGTGTCGCCGTGGTCTTCCAACGATCCCCAAGGCTCTTTTCAAAGACCGGGCCGACCTGAGGCCAAGCGCGCTGGCGCCAAGCGGCTTCACCGCGAACCTCGCTGGCGTCGGCACTCTTATCATTTTCTAGGATTTCGAGCGCGTGATCCATCCGACCGACGGCGACCAAGGCCTTGGCCTCGATGATCCGTCGCTCGGCGTTCAACGATGACGGCAAAACCGTCGTGCGTGAACTGTTGATCGCCTCAAGCGCCTGCTCAGGCTTTCGGTTCATCAGATTGATTAAGGCCAGATCCGTGGCGACGACCGCACGCGGCACACCGTCTAAACGTTCGTTGGCTTGATATTTAAGAAGCTCCGCCGCCTGATCCAACAGATCGACATCGACCAGGCGCCGGGCAAGGCGGCGCACCATCAGGTCGCCATCCGCACCCATCGGGGTCAATTCTTTAAAGTCGTAGAACAGGGCAAGGGCCTGAATGGGCTCCAAGCCATCGGCATCGCCGTCAAGGAACAGCGCTCTAAAGGCATTGCTCAACTGGCTCTGAATGGCCTGAGAATCTGGCATGTCGGGCTGGCGGTTGCCTGCCGAGCGCAGAACGTCCAGTGCCTCCCGATAACGCCCTAAGCTGATATAGAGTTCACCCAGTGTGCGAATGGTTTTCAACTCATTGGCATCGCCGCGCCAGCGATATCGAAGGCCGTCATAGATCCCTGCAGCGATGGGCGGCGTGATGATACCTCGGTCGAGCTTGATCCGCGTCGCATTGAGCAGGGCGGGCGAACTGACCTCTTCGGTTCGCGCGCGCGCAAGGGCGTCGTACATGTGCATCGCCCGAGGCGCATCGCCCGCCGCTTCGAAAATCTGCGCCTGCACCAGCAAGGTCTTTAGCCTCTCGACCATATCGACGTCGGAAATCTGAGCACCGCGTAAGAGAGACCGCGCGCCATCAACGTCACCCGCAGCGAGCGTAGCCTCGGCGTCGGCCCTGGCAAACCGCGCCTGCCAAGTCGGCGAGAACATCTTGAGGGCTGGCATGCCTTGCTGAAACTGGTCACGGGCTTCAGGCCATTGGCCTTGCTTATAGGCAACATATCCCCGCCAAAGTGCGCTGGACGGATCGCCCTGCAGAACCGGAGAGGCCAAATCGGTCGAGGCTTCTTTATAGCGCCCAGCCATGACCTTGGCTGCGCCGCGCAGACCGCGAAATTCGGCATTGCCCATCATGGTCTGGTTGACCTTAGCCACCAGATTAAGCATCCCGATGCCCTCATAGGACAGTTCAGAGCCGACCAAGAACCGGGCCATCGCCATCCGCGCCGTGACGTCTCCATCCTTATTCTTGGTGGCCTCATCGGTCGCGGCATCCATCAAGGCATGATAGCGCCCCAAGAACCCGCCAGATCCCGTCTCAGACCAACCCTTGAAATCGATCAGGGCGGGCATGGATGCCGGTTGCGGAGCACCCGACTTAACCGCGCTTTGCTTTATCGCCGCCTTACCCGAGAGGGCTAGGCCCCTAGGCCTGCCAATGCGGACAATATCACCGGTCACAAAGACTTCGAGATCATCGACATAGGGCTCAATGGCGAGGCCCTGCGACGAGCGCAAAAAGGCCGCCTCAACATAGTCGCGCCGCGACGGTAGCCCCTTTGCCGGGGCCAAGGCCGTGATAACGCCGATCCGGTCTCCGACCACAGGATCATTGATCCAAGCCACATGGGTTGCGCCCGCGACGGCCGCCGTCAGGCTGGGAGGTACACCCCGCTCGTCCCGTCCGACCTTGATCAAGGTTGAGGCCGTCGCTGATGAGGCACCGATGCCGACGGCCCAAACAGGGCCCTCAGAGCTGGCATTGACCGATGTCGCCTGAGGCACAACCAGTCTTAGGGCCGTATAGTCATCGCCCTGAACCGCCCGAAGATCGCGAACCTGGGGCAAGGATTTGGCGACCTTGGACAGGTCCAGTTGGGCCTTGCCATCGAACACAATCCAGAGCGCGTCCCCGCGACGGAATATGGCCGCGCCTAACGGGGCCTTCCAAGGGAACCGCAGCACCGACTGCCCGCTCTCGACCTTCCCAGAGACCGGAACGATGCCATTGTCGGGTCGGGGATCTGCTCGGTTCGCTCCGGCCCCCTCTGCGCCGCCGTCTGAAACGGGATCGAGCTGCGCCGCTTCGGTGGCGGCCTCCTTCGCCTCCGGATCTTGGCGCTTGAAGATGTTGATGTAGCTACCGCCGTCGGCCTGACCGGAGATGAAATCCGCATCCTCGGTCAGTTCAATCCGGACTTCCAAGCCGGTGCCGACAGGCTTGGCCTCAGCGGTCTTAATGTAGGGCGGGGGACTGACCCTTAGGCGCGATATGTCCGGCTTGGCATTTCGGTTGAACCGCACAAGGATCGCTTGCCCGTCCCGACTGATGGTCGCCCGCGTTGGAACCGACCATCGAAACTCAACCCGTGAAAAGGCCTCGCTCTTCGCAACGCGAACCTCAAGGGGTCCAACAGTTTCAGAGCCTGCAGACGCTGGCGCTGACTGCGGCCTGCGGACCTGCGCCACGCCCGAGGGGGGTATGGCAACCGCCAGCATAGAGGCCAGCGCGACGCTGGCCTTCAATCTGCTTCGGCGGTTAGACGTCGGGACCATCGGTTTCGCTCTAGCCCGCCTTGCGCGGCGCTGCCTTTGCCGGACCAGCGGCAGGCTTGGCCGGGGTCGCAGGCGGAGCCGCCGTCACAGCCGCCCGGGCATCGGTGACCGCACGGGCAGCCGCAAATCGGTTGGCGAGACGCTCGGTCAGGGCCTTGGCATCGGGCGGCGACATCTGCGCCAAGATGGCCGATAGCGTTTTTTCTTTCATCTTCGACGCAATGGGTAGACGCACGCTGTCTTCCAAAAGACTAAAGCGAGCAGCGGCATCCTTGGGCTTCATGGCCTCATAGACGCGGATCAAACGATCATTTTCCGCCTGCTGCTGCGCATCGGCCTGGCCAAGAAGTGACTGAACCTGCCCCTTTAGGCCATTCAGAGACTTGATCTTTCCGTCGAGCTTGGCTTCTGCTGCCGCTATGAGTTGGAGCTGGACATCAAGGTCCTTCTCGCGCTGGTCCAACTGCCCTCGGCGCGTGCCGAGGCTCTGCAAAACACGAAGTTCAGCGGGCGACATACCGGCCTCTTTGGCCAGTTCAGCCGCCGTCGGCGCACAGATCGCCGCTGACTTGGCAACGGATTTGGTGGCGGGGGCCGCCAAGGCACCGGACTTGCTCGCTGCCAAAATGGATCCAGCATAGGGACTGTTCGTCGCATTGGCGGCCATTTGGGTTGCTGCCCCGTCGGCCGGGGTCGTCGCCGCTTCCGCTAGCTTTGCAGAATCCGCCGGAATCGCTGGCTTTTCACCGGCCTTGGGTGCAACTGCGCCCTTGGCCGGAGCCCCCTTGGCCACCTCTGGTTTGGCTCCCGCCACGCCCTGAGCAAAGGCCTTCGCGCCCGACATCAACTGCGGCAGATCCCGCACACCCGACAGGGCATTGAGCGCCAAAACGCCACCGATGGTCACGGCAATTATCGGCAAGATACGAGGGACGGGCCTCATCGACGGCCTCCGAAAAGATTACGCCGCGATTGTGCGGGTTTGGTCTGGGGATTGGGCTCGCTGTCGGCCTCTAACAGGTCCGGTCCGGTAAAGAGCTCGTCGTCCATTTCCATCAAAGGCATACGGCTACGCGGCGCTGGCGCGGCAGGCACGCGATCGGCAGGCGAGAGTTCCAAGGTATCGGGCTGACTGCGAGCGCGCACACGAACGGGTGGTTCTGACGCAGGGCGTCGCTCTTGGCTGACCTTCTGGGCCGTCGCGATCATGGCTTGCAGTTTTTCAGACATTTCTCGGGCCCGGATCAGACGGTCGCCCAAGACATCGCCAGCCTCGTCCGCGGCGATACGCAACTGATCAAGACCCGCCTGAGCGCGAAGGGCGGCCACATCCAACTCTTGCACCGCCTTGGCGAACCCAAGGTGGCTCTGACGCAACTCCTTCAGTCGCCGCTCTAGGCGCCAGCCGACCAAGAGCGCTGCCATGAGCAACACTGCGAGCAAGACATTAAGGATGATCGGGATCAGGCTCATAGGTCCTTCCGAATGGCCCTCTTGGTCGATTCCGACAGCGAGGTCTCTACCCGAACGGCGATGGAGTGGTTGCGTCGGCCCATGCGGCCCTGAGTGAGGGGAATAGACCCTGCGCGAAGCTCAACAAGGCTATCGGCTGTCGCGTTGAGCATCAGCGTATCACCCACCTTGAACTCTAGAACCCGCTGAAGATTGATCTTCTGCTCGTCCAGAACGCAGCGGACCTCCATCTGGGTGGTCCAAAGCTCGGTCGCGAGGTGGCTCTCCCAGATATTATCGCGGCCAAACTTTTCGCCCATGAACTGCTGCAGGAGCATTTTTCGAATGGGCTCGAGCGTGGCGTAGGGCAAGAGCAGCTCGACGCGTCCGCCCCGGTCTTCCATATCGATCCGCAGCTTGACCAGAATGGCCGCATTGGCAGGTCGGGCGATGGCCGCAAACCGAGGATTGGTCTCAAGACGATCCAGATTGAAGGTCAAGGGGGTCAGGGGCTCAAAGGCTAGCTTGGCATCGGCCAAGATCACTTCGATCATCCGCTGGACCAGCGCCCGTTCGATGGTGGTGTAGGGTCGCCCTTCAATCCGCATAGCCGCGGTACCGCGACGACCGCCGAGAAGCACGTCGACGATGGAATAGATCAGATTGGAGTCGACGGTCAGAAGCCCGTAATTGTCCAGTTCCTCGGCGCGAAAGACGGCGAGGATGGCGGGCAAAGGGATCGAGTTGAGATAATCTCCGAACCGGATAGACGAGATACTATCCAAAGACACTTCGACATTGTCAGAGGTGAAATTGCGTAGGCTCGTGGTCATCAAACGCACAAGGCGGTCGAAGACGATTTCGAGCATGGGCAGCCGCTCGTAGCTGACCAGAGCCGAATTGATGATCGACCGAATGCCGGTATTTTCATCGTCTTCGTCGTCATTGAGATAGAAGCCGAGAAGACTGTCGATCTCTTCCTGATTCAGGATCCGCTCAGCACCAGGCAAGGGTTCCTGACCGCCACCCAAGCCATCGGCGGCGTTCGCTAGATTGGCTCCAGCGTTCAAATCAGTCGAGGGGTCGTTTTCGTCAGCCATGATTCCCGTTCGGCTAGGATAACACCCTTAGCTGATCAACATCTCTTCGATCAGCACCGCATTCACTTTCGCAGGGGCAATAATCAGGTTCACCCGCCGCTGAATTTCCATCCGCAACTGATAATTGCCCTGACTGCCCTGCATATCTTCAGGCCGCAATTCCCGCAGGAAGGATTGGAACATGTCCTGCATCCGCGGCATGTTCGGTTCCAACACCTCTACTAGTTCCGCGTTAGGCAATTCGAGCGTCAGTTTTAACTTGATATAGGTCGGGCGGTTGTCCGGCGACTGCATGTTCACCGTGATGTCTGGCAAGGTGTAGAAGGTCACCCCATCTGGGCCTTCCTTCACGATACCGACGGGCTTGGCTCCCTCGCCTTCCTTGCCGTGACCACCTTCCTTTTTCTTTTCTTCTTTTTTCTCGGGCTTCTTTTCGCCGTGGGCTTCAGGCGGTTTTTTCTTGCCGAAGATCAAAAAGGCCGCGGTTCCGCCGCCACCGAGGACAAGCGCCACTGCCACGCCGATCGCGATAAACAGAACCGGTAGCTTTTTCTTCGCGGGTGCGCCCTCTTCGCCTTCGACGGCTTCTGCGGCTTCGCCCTCTGGGGCCTCTTTGCTCTTGCCTTTATCTTTGGCCATCGTCTCACCGCTGTCCGCGTTCAAATCTCGAGGCCAAAAGGCCTTAGCGAGAATCTTTGCACTACACTTCTTTATACATTGCTTACACGGGTTAAGGATCGGTTTTTAACCAAGCCCGATTTCGGCAGGTCTTGCCGGGTCAAACCCGCTTGCTAAGCGAAAATTAACCACACTCTACGTTGAAATGGTTCAGTTTTCAAACTGGCCCGCCCTTTGCATGGGCCCTTGTGCAGAATTTGGCTCAAGAGCAAAGGGAGCGCGCCTTGGATAATGCAATGTATGTCGGCCTGTCGCGCCAGATGACCTTGCGCCGTCAAATGGATGTCGTCGCCAACAATATCGCTAACCAAGACACAGTCGGCTTTAAGGTCGAGCAACTCATTTTGGAAGAAGACCCAGAGAGCCCCGCAAAAACCCTCGGCGGCCCGGCCCCAGTGAAGTTTGTATTGGATACGGGCCTTGCGCGCGACTTCAGCCAAGGCGCTCTGCGCACGACAGGAAACAGCTTGGACGTCGCCATTGAGGGCGAGGGCTTTTTCCAGATCGATACGGCTGACGGCCCCCGCTACACGCGCGATGGACGCTTTACGCTCGACGCCAGTAGCCGCCTGACCACACAAAAGGGCGACCAGTTGGTCGGCGATGGCGGCGCGATTTTGGTCGATACCCAAAAGGGCCCGCTGAGCATCAGCAAGGATGGCATCATCAGCCAAGCCGGTCAGCGCATCGGAGCGATTCGTCCGGTGCAGTTCGCCTCCATGTCCAGCCTCGAAAAGACGGGCGACGGGCTCTATCGGAACACCTCTAACGCTCAGCCGACCCCGGCCACCACGGCCTTGATGCATCAGGGGATGCTCGAAGGCTCGAACGTCAACGCCATCAAAGAAATTACCCAGATGATAGAGGTGAGCCGTGCCTATGAGCGCATGGCCCGCCTCGTCGAGCAGACCGCAAAGCTCTCCGAAGATGCCATCGCGCGCCTCGGCAAGTTGAGCTGAACCCCATGACCCACGATCAGGAATTGTCGCAATGAGAGCTCTTCGCACCGCCGCTTCGGGCATGTCAGCCCAGCAGACCAATGTTGAAGTTATCTCCAACAACATCGCCAACATGAACACCGTTGGCTTCAAGCGTCAGCGGGCTGAGTTTCAAGACCTGCTCTATCAGAACGTCGAACGGATGGGCGCCCAGTCGTCCGATACGGGCACCATCGTCCCAACCGGCATTCAGATCGGTTCGGGCGTTAAGGCCGGAGCGATCTATCGCATTACCGAACAGGGCACGCCCACCTTGACCGGCAATAAGCTCGATATGGCCATTGATGGCCGGGGCTTTTTCCAGGTCCTGATGCCATCAGGCGAGACCGGCTATACCCGCGCTGGCAACTTCTCCAAAAACGATCAAGGCCAGTTGGTGACCAAAGACGGCTATCTGGTTCAGCCCGCCATCACCATTCCGCAAAATGCGACCGACATTTCCATTTCGGCCAGCGGTCAGGTCCAGATCGTACAGCCCGGTGCGACGGCTCCGGTTCTGCTCGGCCAGCTACAATTGGCAACCTTCTTTAATGAGGCCGGTCTCGAAGCCATCGGCGGCAACATGTACCTTGAAAGCGGCGCTTCTGGCGCGGCTGTTATCGGCACCCCGGGCGTCGAAGGGGTCGGCAAGATCATGCAGTCCTATACCGAAGCCTCGAACGTCGATGCCGTGACCGAAATCACCAGCCTGATTGTCGCTCAACGCGCCTATGAGATGAATTCCAAAGTCATCACGACCAGCGACCAGATGCTGGCCGCCGCTTCACAGCTGAAGGGCTAGGGTCATGCGCGCCGTTGCCATCGTTTTCAGTCTCGCCGCCGCCTTGATCAGCAGTTCCGCCTTGGCCGGACAGCCGGTGACCCTGCGCAGCGAACTGGTCGATGGCAATGGTCAAGTCACCCTCAGCGACCTGTTCGACAATACCGGATCGGCGGGCAATGTGCTGGTCGCCAACGGCGTCGAGCCCGGCCGCAATCAGGTGCTCGATGCCACTCAGGTTCAGCGACTGGCACAGCGTTATGGCCTCGACTGGTCCAACAGTACGGGCCTGCGCCGTCTGATCGTGCGGTCGGGATTTGAAGAGCCGACCTTGGCACCCGCGCCACGCTCATCCACGCCATCGTCACCCCACGCAAGATCAGCACCCGCAAGCGCGGCCATGATCGAGGTGCTGACCTATAATCGCAGCCTATCTTCGGGCGATATCGTCCAAGCCGAAGACCTAACCTATAGCCAAGTGCTGGTTCAGGCCGTACCGAGCGATGCGCCGCGCAGTGCTGACGATGTGATTGGCATGAGCGTCAAACGCCCCTTGCGCACCGGACAAGCCGTATCAGCAAGAGACCTGCTGGCACCTGTGGTGATTCACCGCGATGACCTGGTGCAGGTTACCTACCGTGATGGCAGCATCATCCTCAACCTTGAGGCCAAGGCCATGAGCAATGCGGCTGTGGGCGAGCTTTTCACCCTGCAAAATACCAGCTCCAAAAAATCCATCGAAGCGGTGGCGACCGGTCCGGGCAAGGCCTTGACCGGTCCCGAAGCCGCCCAAGTTCGCCGGGAGCCAACGTCACGTCGTTTGGCCTCTGCCCAATGACCCTGTGTAAGCGAGTTCGTCCGATGACATCTGCCAAAGTCTTTCGTTCGCTGATCGTCCTTATGGCCCTGCCGATGGCCGCCTGCTCGACGGTGACGAGCGCCGTTCGAGGGCCTGAGATGGCCCCGATGGGCTATCCAGCCCAGTTGGTGCCGCAATATCAGCAGGTTATGATGCAGCCGACCTCGCGTGAAACAGGACCGGCCTCTGCCAACTCTCTGTGGCGCAATGGTGCCCGCGCCTTCTTTATCGATCAGCGGGCGAGCCGTGTTGGCGACATCCTCACCGTCCAGATCGACATTGCCGACAGCGCGGATGTGTCCAACGCAACCGACCGGTCACGTAACAGTACGACAACGGGTCAAGTCGGAGGGCTGTTTGGTCTCAACTCCTCAATTGGACGGCTATTGCCACCGGGCTTCGATGCCGAGCCGGGCCTTAACTTTGGGGGCACGACCACCGGTTCGGGCAGCGGCTCAGTCAAGCGGCAGGAAAAGATCTCCCTCACAGTCGCCGCTCTAGTCTCGCAGGTCTTGCCCAATGGCAATATGATCATTCAGGGTCGCCAAGAGGTTCGCACCAATGGCGAAGTGCGCGAACTGACTGTTGCCGGGATTGTGCGTCCTGAGGACATCACCTCGACCAACACCATTAAGCACACGCAAATTGCCGAAGCGCGTATCTCGTACGGTGGCCGCGGCGATATCAGCCGGATGCAAAAGACCCCCGCAGGACAGGCTCTGATCGAGACCTTCTCGCCGTTCTGATTTGAGTGAAGTCTGATTGAGCCGATGGCGCGGGGTCTGCTAGCATAGGGCTATGACCCTTGCGCTCTACACCCATGCTGACATGGAACATCATCAGCCCGGCCCCGGCCATCCTGAGCGTTCACAGCGCTTGGGGGCCGTGCTCGATGCCTTGGCCGATGCCTCGGACCTGAACCTGCTGCGGCGGGAAGCCAGCCTTGCGTCGTTGGAGGATTTGCAAAGGGTTCATCCCCGCGCCCATCTGGATCGCCTGATCGCCGCCTCGCCCGATAAAGGCCTGCACGAGCTGGACCCGGACACCTTCCTATCTCCGGGCAGTGTCGCCGCCGCACGGCGCGCGGCGGGGGCCGTAATCGATGCGGTCAGAGGTGTGGTCAATGGCGATCATGACCGGGCCTTCTGCGCCGTCCGTCCACCGGGGCACCATGCAGAGCCCGATACAGCCATGGGCTTTTGCGTCTTTAGCAATGTGGCTGTCGCTGCGCGGGTTGCTCAGAGCCTAGGTCTCGCCCGTGTGGCCATCGTCGATTTTGATGTCCATCACGGCAATGGCAGCCAAGCTGTGGTGGAGAATGATCCCAGCCTGTTTCTAGCCTCGATCCATCAGGCCCCGCTCTATCCCGGCACTGGCGATCCGTCCGAGACGGGGGTCGGCAACGTCGTCAATCGCACCGTGCCGCCTCATGCCCCAAGATCCCAATGGCAAAAGCGCTTTGAAAGCATGATGCCCGCCTTGGATGATTTCGCACCCGACCTCATTCTCATCTCTGCGGGCTTTGATGCCCACGCAAGAGATCCCCTTGGCGGACAGTCCCTTCAGGCCGAAGATTATGCTTGGGCGACCCGCGCCATCTTGACCGTCGCGCGGCGTCATTGTGCAGGGCGGGTTGTGTCCTCGCTCGAGGGCGGGTACGACCTAGAGGCTTTGGGGCAATCAGCATTGGCGCATGTCCGCGCCTTGCAGGAGGGGTGAAGTCTTAGATCGCGATTTTCGACGTTCTAAGAACACAGCAAAATGGCTACCGAACCGTCGCCGAACCCGTCTGACCTGCCCAGCCCCCGTTCGGGTGCAAGCGCGCCTGTGCGCATTGTCTTGGCCCGGCATGGCGAGCCTGCCCTCTCACGCAAGATCAACCTCCCCCCCAAGGGCTACCTGTCCTGGTGGGCGCAATATGAAGCGGGCGGCCTGAAGTCGGGACAAACGCCTCCGGCCGACTTGGTTGCCATTGGTAAAGCCGCAGACGTCATAATCGCCTCCACCCGCCCCCGCGCGATAGAGAGCGCCCAAGCCGTTTGTGACGGCCGGGCCTTTAGCTCTGACGCCCTGTTCATCGAAGCCCCGCTTCCGCCGCCGCCCTTTCCAAGTATCGTTCGGATGTCGCCGAGACATTGGGGGGTGCTGTCGCGGTTCTGGTGGTGGTTCTTCAACAATCACGCCGGGCAGGAAAGCCGCGCCGAAGCGACCGTTCGCGCTACCGAGGCGGCAAGGCAGTTGACAGAGATGGCCGATCAGGGGCGCAGCGTCCTCCTCGTCGCCCACGGCTTTTTTAATGAGATGATCGGTCTAGAGTTGAAACGTCTGGGCTGGAAATTGGTCAAGGATCAGGGCTACAACTACTGGTCTCAAAAGCACTTTGTTCGGCGCTAAGCTTGAACCGACAGACCACCGCCGCCCCAAGGGTGATGGATTAAGACCGGAGACCGCATGACCACCGCCACTGACATCGCCGCCTTTAGCTTTGAACAGGCCCTTGCCGAGTTGGAAAAGATCGTCGCTGAACTGGAATCCGGCCAGGCCCCGCTCGAACGCTCAATCGAGGTCTATGAGCGCGGCGCAGCCCTCAAGGCCCATTGCGAAGCTAAGCTTGAAGCCGCCCGCCTGCGGGTCGAAAAGATTGTTGTCGGTGCTCAAGGCGCCGTGGGCTCAGAGCCCGCCGAATTTAACTAGAGCCCGGCATGACCGCCGCTGCGCCCACCATCACCATTGATGATTTCGACCGGGTGGATATCCGCGTCGGCACGATCCTCAAGGCCGAGCCCTTCCCTGAGGCCCGCAAACCCGCCTTCAAGCTGACCATAGATTTCGGCCAAGATATCGGCATCAAGCGGTCCTCGGCTCAGATTACCCAGCACTATGTCCTGGATGAACTGATCGGCCGCCGCGTCGCCGCCGTCGTCAATTTCGCGCCGCGCCAGATTGGGCCCTTCATGTCAGAGGTACTCTGCCTCGGCTTTCCCGATCCCCACGGCCATGTGGTTCTGGTCGATGTTGACCGGGCGGTTCCCAACGGGGGGCGTCTATTTTGAGTTCCACACCTGACCTCATTACCCTGAGCGACCGGATTGCGCGCGCCGCAGATCTGGTGACCGTTGCGCTTGATGAGTTGCTGCCCCGCTCGGATGGGCCAGAGCAGCGCCTGATGGAGGCCATGCGCTATGCCGCCCTCGGTCCGGGCAAGCGCCTTCGGCCCTTCTTTGCGCTCGAAGCGGCCAAGATGTTTGACCTCGAAGAGCGCCCCGTCCTTCGCGCCGCCTGCGCGCTTGAATGTGTCCATGCCTATAGTCTGGTGCATGACGACCTGCCCTGCATGGATGATGACGATCTGCGCCGAGGCCGTCCGACCGTTCACAAGGCCTATGATGAGGCCACCGCCGTCTTGGTCGGGGACGCGCTACAGTCGGTCGCCTTTGAAATTATGGCCCATCCCGACACGCACGAGGACGGCGATATCCGATCCCAGTTGCTCTATCGCCTCGCCGTCGCCTCGGGGGCTACCGGCATGGCCGGTGGTCAGATGATCGACATTCTGGGTGTGCCCGATGATCTCGGGACTGCGGCACGGATGCAGCGGCTAAAGACCGGCGCACTCATTACCTATGCCTTTGAAATACCTTTGATCTTGGCCCGCGCAAGCGACAATGAACGCCACGCCCTGCTGGGATTTGCCCATGATTTGGGCCTCGCCTATCAGATCGTCGACGACCTTCTGGATGCAGAAGGCGAGGCCGAACTGCTCGGTAAGGCGGCGGGCGGCAAGGATGCGGCCAAGGGCAAGGCCAACTTTGTTACCCTGCTGGGCCTCGAACCGGCACGCGAGCGTGTGCAGATGCTCGCCGATCAGGCCCGCGCCCACCTTGCCCCCTTTGGTAATCGCGCCAGATTTCTAAAGGACAGCGTCGATTTCGTGCTAGATCGTCGCTCCTGACCGTCTGTATGGCTCTCAATTTTCTGTAAGGATCGGACCCTAAGTCCGAACATATCATGGTTTCCAACACTCCTCTTCTCGACACGGTGACGATGCCTGCGGACACGCGCGGCATGGCTCTTGGCCAGCTTCGTCAGTTGGCCGATGAGGTTCGGGCCGAGATGATTGACGCCGTATCGACCACCGGCGGCCATCTGGGGGCGGGCCTTGGCGTGGTTGAGCTGACCGTTGCCTTGCACCATGTCTTTGAGACCCCTCGCGACATCCTGATCTGGGATGTGGGCCATCAGGCCTATCCGCACAAGATCCTCACTGGACGCCGCGATCGCATGCGCACCCTGCGCCAAGGCGGAGGCCTGTCGGGCTTCACCAAGCGGGCCGAGAGCGAATATGATGCTTTCGGCGCGGCCCATGCGGCGACATCCATTTCTGCCGCCCTCGGTTTCTGCGCCGCCCGCGACCAGCGCGGCGACAACAATAAGGTGATCGCGGTCATCGGCGATGGCTCGATGAGCGCGGGCATGGCCTATGAGGCCATGAACAATGCCGCTGAGACCACCAAGCAGTTGATCGTGGTCCTCAACGACAATGACATGTCGATCGCCCCTCCCGTCGGTGGCATGAGCGCCTATATGGCCAGGCTCGTTTCAGGCGGCAGCTACCAGTCCCTGCGCAAGCTCGGCAAGACCATGGCCGGTGCCCTGCCCAAGCCCCTGCAAGAGGCGGCGCGAAAGGCTGAGGAATTTGCGCGTGGCATGGTCACCGGCGGCACCTTCTTCGAAGAGCTCGGCTTCTACTATATCGGCCCGATTGATGGACATGATCTGGAAAACCTGGTTCAAGTCCTGAAAAACGCCAAAGAATTCAATGATCGTCCGGTGCTGGTTCATGTTGTGACGCAAAAGGGCAAGGGCTATGCCCCGGCGGAGAACGCCGCTGACAAGTACCACGGCGTGGTCAAGTTCGATGTCGTCACCGGCAAGCAGGCCAAGACCCCCGCCGCGACGCCCAGCTACACCAAGGTCTTTGCGACTGAACTGATCAAGCAGGCTGAGCGCGATGATCGCATCGTCGCCATCACCGCTGCCATGCCCTCCGGCACCGGCCTTGACCTCTTCGGTCAGCGCTTCCCAGACCGCACCTACGATGTCGGGATCGCCGAGCAGCATGCCGTCACCTTTGCCGCTGGTCTGGCCGCCGATGGCATGAAACCCTTTGCGGCGATCTACTCGACCTTCCTTCAGCGCGGCTATGATCAGGTCGTGCATGATGTGGCCATTCAGGGCCTGCCCGTGCGCTTTGCCATCGACCGCGCCGGTTTGGTTGGGGCCGATGGTCCGACCCATGCTGGATCGTTTGACATCGGCTTCCTCGGCGCCCTGCCCGGCTTTGTCGTCATGGCCGCTGCGGACGAGAACGAACTGGCCCGGATGGTCGCGACCAGCGCCGCCATCGATGACCGTCCCAGCGCCTTTCGCTATCCGCGCGGTGACGGTACCGGTGTCGGCGTTCCCGACTTCGCCGAACCGCTAGAGATCGGCAAGGGCCGCATTCTGCGCGAAGGCAATGCACTGGCGATCCTGTCCTTGGGCACGCGACTGGCCGAGGCCCTTCATGCCGCCGACATCTTGGCCGCCCATGGATTGACCGCCACAGTGGCCGATGCCCGCTTTGCCAAGCCGCTCGACGAAGAGATGATCCTGCGCCTTGCTCGCGAGCATGAGTGCCTGATCACCATCGAAGAGGGATCGGTCGGCGGCTTCGGGGCCTTTGTGCTGCAGATGTTGGCCGAACGCGGGGCGCTGGACCGGGGCCTGAAGATTCGCACCCTGACCCTGCCCGATATTTTCCAAGATCAGGACAGGCCTGAGATCATGTATGCGCAGGCCCATCTGGATTCAGAGGCCATCGTCCGCACGGCGCTCAAGGCGCTCGGCGTCGATCAGGCGACCGCCAACCTTCGGGCCTAGGTCAGTGATGATCACGATCCGATTGGCCAAGGCCGATGACGCCGCCGCTCTGGAATCTGTGGGTCGCGAGACCTTTACCGAGACCTTTGGCCATCTCTATCCGCCCAAGGACCTGAAGGCCTTTTTGGACAGCGCCCAGCTGGCCGAAAACTATCGCGCTTGGATCGCATCCGATGCCTATGGCGTTTGGATCGCCGAGCAGGACGGTCAAGCCGTCGGCTATGCCGTCGCCGGGACCTGCGACCTGCCCCACCCCGAAGTGACCCCGAGCTGCGGCGAGCTGAAGCGCATCTATCTGCTCAACCGCGCGCAGAACGGTGGGGCGGGTACCCGCCTCATGGCGGCCTGTTTGGATTGGCTCGTAAAGCCGGGTCGCCGCCTTTGGATTGGTGTCTGGTCTGAGAACTATGGTGCCCAGCGCCTCTACGGACGCCACGGCTTCACCAAGGTCGGCGAATATGAATTCCCCGTCGGTGAGGTGCGAGACCGAGAATTCATCCTCCGCCGGTGATATTATTTAAAGTAGTGATTATAATTATATAATCCAGAGTCACAGTTAGTGATTTACACCCCCATTTCGCGTCACGTAACACTGTCTTGGCTGAACAACGGCCATCAGAGTCGCGACGCCGTAACATGCGGACAGATGCGACCTGAAGATTAACATCGGGGCTCGATCGCTATGCTGCGCATTGGTTATATCTGTGACGTTGACCTTGTCTTGAACAGGGGGGCGATAGACTGCCCATCGATTAACCCTCAAATCGAGTCAGATCGGGCTTCATTGATTGAAGCGGGCTGCAAGGTCATTCGTGTTGAGACCGCACGGCCAGCGCGCGCGGCCTGCGGCATTGTCCTTCAGTCGATCATAGATTTTGCTGAGCAGGGCGACGAGATCGTGGTCACCCGCTTGAACCAGATCGGCAGTTCCAGCGCCGGTGTGCTTGGCCTCTTGCAAACCTTGAAGTCGCGGGGGATTGGCCTGCGCTTGCTGGACGCCGGCCTAAACCGGCCCGGGCTGGTCGACGATGACTTCATCCATACGTTGGAAATGATCTGTAGGCTTGATGGCCGCCTCGGTAACCGCCCGATGGCAAGTCCAGGAACGGGCCGCCGCAACCGCGTCACCACCGACGACATCCGCTCGCTGCAGGCGCGCGGCATGGGGGCTGGACAGATCGCTGAAACCCTCCACGTCTCGCGCATGACAATCTGGCGTAAGCTGAAAGAGGCCTAAAGCCGCCCCAACATCACTTTGAGCGCCTGAATCCGTGCTTGGCGCCTCCGCAAAGACTGGACAGTGAGGGCTCGCGGCCTCATCTTTAGACGAACAACTGTTCGAAACCCTGCACGGGCCTATCCACCATGTTCATGCGCTTCTTTTCCGAGCTTCGTCAGGCCCGCGTCCCGGTCTCTCTCAAAGAGTACCTGATGCTGATGGAGGCCATGGACAAGGAGGTCATCGACCGCACGGTCGAGGATTTCTACTTCCTGTCCCGTTCGGCCCTGGTCAAGGACGAGAAGAACCTCGACAAGTTCGACCGCATCTTTGGCAGCGTGTTTAAGGGCCTGGAAAAGATCGACGACGACCACACCTCTGAAATCCCTTCCGAATGGCTGCGTCTCCTGACCGAAAAGTTCCTCACCGATGAGGAAAAGGCCGAGATCGAAGCCCTCGGCGGCTTTGATAAGCTAATGGAGACCCTTCAGGAGCGCCTGAAGGAACAGAAAGAGCGCCATGAGGGCGGCAATAAGTGGATTGGCACCGGCGGCACCTCGCCCTTTGGTGCCAATGGCTACAATCCTGAAGGCGTGCGTATCGGCCAGGACAAGGGCCGTCATGGACGCGCCGTCAAGGTCTGGGACAAGCGCGAATATAAGAACCTCGACGATACGGTCGAGCTTGGCACCCGCAACATCAAGGTCGCCCTGCGCCGCCTGCGCAAGTTCGCCCGCCAAGGCGCTCCTGACGAGCTAGACCTGCACGGCACCATCAAGGAAACCTCGAACAAGGGCTATCTGGATCTGGTCATGCGGCCCGAGCGTCGCAACACGATCAAGCTTTTGGTGTTTTTCGACATTGGCGGCTCGATGGACAGCCACATTAAGCTGGTCGAAGAGCTGTTCAGCGCCGCACGTACCGAGTTCAAAAACCTCGAATTCTTCTATTTCCACAACTGCCTCTACGAGTCGGTGTGGAAGGATAACAACCGCCGTCACACCGAAAAGATCAACACTTGGGACGTGCTCCACAAGTACGGCCACGACTACAAGGTCATCTTTGTCGGCGACGCCACCATGAGCCCCTATGAGATCACCTATCCCGGCGGCTCGGTGGAACATTGGAACGAAGAGCCAGGCGCTGTCTGGGTTGACCGCGTCACCCAGATCTATCCAAGCACGGTCTGGCTCAACCCCACAGCTGAACGCCACTGGGACTACACGCCCTCGGTCGGCGTCATGAAGCAGTTGGTCAGCGACCGGATGTTCCCCCTGACCATTGAGGGCCTCGACAAGGCCATGAAGGAGCTGGTTCGGGGATGACCCAGCCAGACCCGTCCTTGGGCCTTGTGGACCAGGATTTGTCACCCGACGACGAGACGCACCTGACCCAAGCTGGGTGCGCCGCCACCCGCGATCTGGTGTTCGTGGCGGCGGAGCGTCTCTTTGCCGTTCATGGCTTTCAAAAGGTATCGGTGCGCGACATCACCGCCGAGGCCAAGGTTAATCTGGCCTCGATCAACTATCATTTCGGCTCGAAGGACGCCCTTCTGCTCGAAATCTTCACCCGGCGGACGGCTGAACTTAACCGCGCCCGGGCCAAAATGTTACATGAGGCCAACGCCGCCCATGCCGGCAAGCCGCCGGTTCGCGCGGTCCTTCACGCCCTGATTGCGCCGCCGGTGCGCTGGATGGACCCGAAGGGTGAGCGTCTGATCTCGGTCCAGTTCCTGATCCGCGCGCGCAGTGAAGGCACCGACCAGATGCGCGACATCCTGCGCACGGACGTTTCGCACCTGCGCCGCTTCTCCGACGCGCTCTTGGTGGCCTGCCCGCAACTGTCTGAGGAGGAGGTCTATTGGCGGCTCCATTTCAGCCTTGGTCTGATCCATAATAACCGCTTTGCCGAGTTTGATCGGCTAAACACCCTGTCCGGCGGCCTAACCCGTGAGGACGAGGTCGATGTGCTGATCCAACGGATGGTCGATTTCGCCGAGGCGGGTTTCTTGCGGTCTTAGCGGATGATCGCGCGGCGCAACGCGTCAAAGCGACAAGGGCCCCCTTCGGCCCTTCGGGCCACTTCCCCCAGAGGGGGAAGATCTGGGGACGGTAAATCTTCCCCCTCTGGGGGAAGTACCCGCCTAGCGGGGGTAGGGGGTTTTCTTCAACAAGAAAACAAGGCCCTCACCGAACCCTCTCCCTCAGGGAGAGGGCTAGAACCGATAAGCCCTCGCCCCCTTGGGGGAGAGGGTGGGGTGAGGGGGTCTCTACCATCCCTGCGACATAACCACCCCCACGCCCTTTACTATTGCGAGGCATTCGCAACTATGGCACTGACACTGCAACGAAGGTGGCTCAGCGACCTTTGGTGTTGAAATGTCAGAAAGTCCCTCATGTCGCGCCTTCTGCCGATCCTTCTGGCTGCCGCCGCCCTCGGTGTCAGCGCCTGTAGCCCCGCCAAGCAGGCCGCGCCTGAAACTGCGAGCGCTGGATCGCTGAATATCTATACGGCCCGGCACTATGACGCGGACACTCTCGTCTATGACGGCTTCACCAAGGCCACGGGGATCAAGGTCAACCGCCTAGAAATGCAGCCTGATCAATTGGTTGAGCGCATGAAGGCCGAGGGCGACGCCTCCCCCGCCGACGTCATCCTCATGGCTGATGCCGGAGCCCTGTGGCGCGCGGAAAGCGCAGGCCTGTTCCAGCCGATCACCACGCCAACCCTCGAAAAGCGTATTCCCGTCGCCTTGCGTGACCCCAAGGGCCTGTGGTGGGGCTTTACCCGCCGCGCCCGGGTCATTGCCTATGACAAGGCGGTCGTGAAGCCCGAAGAGGTCGCGACCTACGAGGCGCTGGCCAGTCCGCGCTTTAAGGGCAAGGTCTGTGTGCGATCCTCCGACAATGTCTACAACCTGTCCCTGATGGCCGCCCTGATCGAGCATTGGGGCGAACCCAAGGCTCTGGCCTGGGCCAAGGGCGTGGTCGCCAATATGGCCCGTCCACCGCAAGGCGGCGATATTGACCAGATCCGAGCTGTTGAGGCTGGGGCCTGCCAAGTGGCCCTGACCAACACCTATTATTATCTGCGCCTCGCCGCCTCGCCCGATGCCGCCGACAAGGCTGCCGCCGCGCGCGTGGCCCTATCCTTCCCCGAGCAGGCTGGTGTCGGCACCCACACCAACGTCTCCGGCGGCGGTCTGGCGGCCCATGCGCCAAACAAGGCAGCGGCGATCAAGTTCCTCGACTATCTGGCCAGTGACGAGGCCCAAGCCATCTTTGCCGGGGCCAATCACGAATATCCGGCTGTGGAAGGTGTGCCCTCCCCGCCCGACGTTGCGGCCATCTCGCAGTTCAAGGCCGACCCGATGGCCGTCACCGTCTATGGCGAGCGTCAGGCTCAGGCCCAAGGCGTCTATGATCAGGCAGGCTGGCGATAGGTGACAGTCCTCGCCGTCCCGCTGGATCACGCTAGTCCTGCTCGGCCATCGGCCCTGAAGATCGGCGCGTGGCTGGCAGCAGGATTGGCCATACTCCCCCTATTGGCCATTGTCTGGCTAGCCCTGACCCGGCCCTCAGCAACGGCGATGCCGCTGTCGCTGATCCTTCGGTATGGACTGACCACAGCCGCCCTCGGAAGCCTGACCGCCGTTGCTGTTACCGTCCTGGGCACGAGCGCCGCTTGGCTGGTGGTCATGTACCGCTTTCCGGGCCGCAGCCTGTTCAGCTGGGCGCTGGCCCTGCCCCTCGCGGCCCCAGCCTTTGCGCTGGCCTATGGCTATGCGGATCTGCTTGATGTCGCTGGCCCCATTCGCACGGCCCTGCGCGCCAGTTTTGGCAGCGATTTTTGGCCGATGGAGATTCGCAGCCTGCCAGGGGCGGCCTTTGTCCTGTCCATGGCCTTCTATCCTTACGTCTATCTGACCGCCCGTTCGGCCTTTATCAGCCAGTCGGTCTGTGCGCTGGAAGCCTCGCGCACCCTTGGCAGCACACCTTGGGAGACCTTAACCCGTGTCGCCCTGCCGCTGGCCCGTCCGGCTATCATTGCAGGCACGGCGCTGGCCCTGATGGAGGTCTTTGCCGACTATGGCGCGGTCAGTTTTCTGGGTGTCCAGACCCTGACCACCGGCGTGGTTCGCGCCTGGTCGGTCTATGGCGCACCTGGATCAGCCGCACGGCTGTCGCTGCTGTTGCTGACCGTCGCGGCGGTGCTGCTCTGGCTGGAGCGGTCCGGGCGGCAAGGCCAGTCCTTTGGAGCCAACAGCGCCCGTTGGCGCCCGCTTGAGCCTCAACCTCTGAAGGGCTGGGCCTCATGGGGCGCAAGCCTCGCTTGCCTATCCCTGATCAGCTTTGGCCTCTTGATCCCCGCTGGATGGCTCGCCTATCGCGGCCTCTCCGCTGCCCCCGAAGCTGACCGACTGATCCAAGCGGCCATGACCTCCTTTAGCCTTGCCGGTATGGGAGCCTTGGTCACCATAACGCTAGCGGCTCTGATCGCCTTTGGCGCCCCCCACAGCCACAGGATCAAGCGTTTGGCCAGCCTCGGCTATGCCACGCCCGGAGCGGTGATGGCGGTAGGCCTTTTGGCTCCGGCTAGCCTGATCTGGCATGGCACGGGATCGGCTGGCAGTCAGACCGTTGCTTTGGCCCTCGGCCTGCTCATCCTCGCCTATGCCGCGCGTTTGATGGCCTCCGCCCTTGGGCCCATCGAGGCCGGACTGGCGCGTGTCACCCCGTCGATGGACCGCGCCGCCCGCACGCTCGGCGAGACCGAGACCGGGACCCTGCGCCGCGTTCATGTGCCCATCGCCAAGGGGGCGCTTTGGACCGCGACCCTGCTGGTCTTTGTCGATGTGCTCAAAGAGCTGCCTGCAACCTTGATCCTGCGGCCTTTTAATTTTGACACCTTGGCAGTTCTGGCCGATCGCTATGCGTCGGACGAGCGACTGGCCCAAGCCGCTTGGCCGACCTTACTCATCGTGCTGACCGCGAGCCTGCCCATCATCATCCTGTCGCGCAAAATCAT
>Ga0304730_1000599_pt1 | contig 30421 bp, 32 predicted proteins | sample M_130628_MF_Meta_FD_190474 | JGI IMG/M metagenome (GOLD analysis project Ga0304730, IMG submission 190474) | Freshwater microbial communities from Lake Montjoie, Canada to study carbon cycling - M_130628_MF_MetaG (v2) (version 2) | ecosystem: Environmental > Aquatic > Freshwater > Lake | place...
CACCATTAGCATTAAGAAATGCTGGAACTGCAAATGGTTCTGGAGTACAGATTAGTTTTCGTGGAGTAACTAATGCAAGTGCAGAAAATGATTACGCCTATTTCAACATGGTCGCTGATGATACTACCGCTAAAACAGGTAGTATGCGATTTTCTACTGCAAATGGAAGTTCTCCAGTAGAACGGATGCGTATAGACTCTAGTGGTAATGTAGGTATAAACACTAGTAACCCTGATTATGGTTCTTATGGTGCAACAGAAAAAATATTGGGTGTAACAGGTGTTGCAACTTATAGAGGAAGATTAAGTCTACAAAACACATCTACTGGCACAACTGGGGCGGCTGGAACTGTCGCATTTTTTAATGGTTCTACATTACTTGGTGCAATAGATGTTGTTGCAGATGGAGCAACTAACAAAGGACTTTTTGATTTTAATACAAACAATGGCACTACAACTACATCACGGATGCGTATAGACTCTAGTGGTAATGTAGGTATAGGTACTAGTAGTCCTGCGGCAACGCTTCATGTTCAAGGTAACGAATTAGTTCAGAATACTGCTGCTAGTTTGCAAATTAATTCAACAACTGCTGCTCAAGCTGCGTATTTATTATTATCAAATTCAACAGATTCATCAAATAGTTATATCTATTGCCCAAATAAAGCAATTGGTATTGTTCAACAAGATACATCAGCAAGTTCTTATGTTTATTTTAGCACCCAAAACGTAGAACGGATGCGTATAGACTCTGGTGGTAATGTAGGTATAGGCACTAGTAGTCAAAACTATCAATTACACGTTACTACAAGTATGGCTGTAGGTGCATCAGGATTTAATCAACAGTTATCTTTTACAAACGATACGATACAGTCTCTTATTCTTGGTACAGGGTATACAAATTTAAAATTAAATCCTCTTGGTGGTAGTTTATTACTGGGTACTACAACACAAAGAAACGCCGCTAAATTTACATTTGAATATAATGGTTCAACTAATAATGGATTAGCCATTATGGAGACAGCAGTTGCATCAGGTACTGAGTTTATAACTTTTCTAAATCCAGCAGCAACTAGCATTGGAAATATTACGCGGGTTGGAGTTACTAATGCCGTTGTTTACAACACCACATCTGATTACAGACTTAAAACTGTTACTGGTACTGTGACAGGTCAAGGTGAACGAATTGATGCTCTTAAACCAATAGATTATCAATGGAAAGAAGGTAATCAACAAGCTCGTGGTTTCTTGGCTCACGAATTTCAAACAGTTTATCCAAACAGCGTATCAGGAAATAAAGATGCTGTAGATGCTGACGGAAAACCTGTTTATCAAGGAATGCAAGCAAGTACTGCTGAAGTAATTGCAGACCTTGTTGCTGAAATACAATCTTTAAGACAACGCATTACAACTTTGGAGAATAAATAATGGCAAATGTTTACACATGGACAATAACAGCAATGGACTGCTCTACAACAGAGACTAATCCTGATACTGTAATCACAGCACATTGGACTTGTGCAGGGACAGACGGCACTTATAACGCCTCTGTCTACTCTACTTGTTCATTCGCACCACCTAAAGGCACATTTACACCTTACGCAGACTTAACGCAAGAACAAGTCCTAGGATGGTGTTGGTCTAACGGTGTAGATAAAGACACAACAGAAGAGGCTGTAGGAAATCAGTTGGCTAACTTAGTCAACCCTCCTGTGGTGACTCCTGCGCTACCTTGGAGCGCATAGATTTTTAAACCGTAGTACAACCTAGGAGAATAGCATGAGCGAAAACACTAAAAAGCCCGCCATAGTTATTGATGAAGTAGAGTATTTAATAGACGATATGACCAACGAGCAGCAAATGATGGTTAATCACATTGATGATTTAAGTCGGAAAATGGCATCATCGCAGTTTAATCTTGACCAACTCAATGTAGGAAAACAAGCATTTGTTAATATGTTAAAGCAATCTTTAGAAGTTCCTTTAAAAAAGGTACCTAAAGAAACAGTGCAGTAGGGGGGAAACCCCCTTAAAGGGGAGCAATGGAAACAGTAGACATACTAGCAAAGATTTGGCCCCTGCTTGTGGGGTTTGTAACGCTTGTTATTGTGCTTGCCAAAATGGATAATAAAGTGTCTGTCCTAGAAGAAAAAGTAAAAACGCTGTTTGAACTTTGGAATAAAAAATGAATATTCAAGATGTCCTAAAAGCGGTACTGCCAATTGTTGTAGCGTGTTTGGCTTGGCTACTTGGTCAGGTATCTGACTTTTCTACACGGCTGACTAAGATTGAAGGACAGATGCCAGCACTAATTACCAAGGAAAATGTGCCGACTGACTCACCTTTGTCTGCCGAGGCAAGGCATAGACTTAAAGAAGAAGTTTATAAAGACATCCATCAACTACAGGTTAAAGTGCAGTTGCTTGAAGAACGAGAGAAGAGGAAATAATGTTAGGACTTGACGCAATACTAAATATTGGTGGTAAGTTAATTGATAAGCTGATACCCGATCCGGAAGCCAAGGCTAAGGCACAGTTAGAGTTAGCAACACTAGCCCAGAACGGTGAACTTGCTCAGTTACAAGCAGATGTAAGCGAACAACAAGAGTTGACTAAAAGACTTCAAGCCGACATGATGTCGGACTCTTGGCTATCTAAAAACATTCGTCCAATGACGCTGGTATTTATCCTAATGACTTACACTACCTTTGCTATGATGAGCGCTTGGGATGTTGAAGTGAATAACAACTATGTAGAGTTGCTTGGGCAGTGGGGCATGTTAATTATGAGCTTTTACTTCGGTGGCAGGACTCTTGAAAAAATCATGGATATGAAGAAAAATGCTAAATAATTGGGATAAGTCGTTTGATATGGTCATTGCTCACGAAGGTGGATTTACTAATGATGAGAGAGATCCTGGCAATAAATTACCTGATGGTCGCAAAGGTTCTACCATGTGGGGTTGTACTCAAGCCAATTGGGAGAAGTACATAGGGCATCAAGTTACTCAAGATGATATGAAGGCATTAAAGAAAGAAGATGTTAAACCGTTATATAAAAGAGATTATTGGGATGCAGTCAGGGGTGACGATTTACCTGCTGGCGTGGACTACGCTGTTTTCGACTTTGCTATTAATGCTGGACCAGCCGCTGCTCGTAAGATGATACAGAAAGCCCTAGGTGTAACTGCCGATGGCTCAATTGGTCCGGCAACCATGAAAGCGATTCAAGATGCCAAAGGCAAAGACCTACTTGAAAAGTTCAGTCACAGTAAAGAAGCGTTCTATAAATCCCTGTCAACCTTTCCAACTTATGGCAAAGGCTGGCTTAAACGTGTAGCCGATGTACAAACATCCGCCTCGACCATGATAGGCTAAAATGGCACTGCAAAAACTACAGTTTAAACCCGGAGTTAATCGGGATCAGACAAACTATACCAACGAGGGTGGATGGTTTGAGTGCGATAAAATTCGGTTTCGTTCTGGTCAGCCACAAAAAATAGGCGGCTGGTTAAAGGCGACTGCACAAGTATTAATAGGCGTATGTAGACAAATGTTTACATGGATAACGTCTGATAGCGATAACTTAATGGCGGTAGGAACTAATAAAAAACTGTATATAGATGCTGGAGCAAACCTTTACGACATTACTCCATTACAACGTACATCCACTAATTTGGGTGCGCCAACAGGTCCGTTTACAGCTACAACAGGTTCAGCTATTCTTACAGTATCTTATGCAACAGACTCTGCTTATCCGCCAGAAGTTGACAATTATGTAACTTTTTATGGCGCAACTGGGTTGGGTGGAAACATAACCGCCGCTATACTTAATGCTGCTTACGGATATAAAATATTAAGCGTAAATACTGCGGGATTTACTTACACTATCCAAGTTACTGTTGTTGCAACGGCAGGAGATACTGCAAAAGGTGGAGCTACTGTGGTTGCCAAATACGACATTGATGTCGGTTATGCAATAAATATTGTTGGTTATGGCTGGGGTGCTGGTGTATGGGGGCGTGGAACATGGGGTTCTGGAGCTGTTACACCGGTCACAATCTACCAAAGAGACTGGTTTTTTGATAACTTTGACAACGATTTAGTCGCTAATATACGGAATGGTACGCCGTATTATTGGACATTAGATACAACCTTTCTTGCAAGGGCAATCCCTTTAGCGGATATTGCAGGGGCTTCTAATACGCCAGCTGAAGTAATGCAACTATTAGTATCCCAAGGAAGTAAACATTTATTAGCTTTTGGTGCTACAGCATACGGAAGTACTGTATTTGATCCATTATTAATTCGTTGGTCTAACCAAGATGATCCCGGAAATTGGACTCCAGAGGTAACAAATACGGCTGGATATATACGAGTTTCTAGGGGTGATAGTATTATTAGGGCAATCCCAACCCGTCAAGAGATATTAGTTTATACAAATGCTACGCTTAATTCACTACAATTTTTAGGTACAACAGACGTTTTTGGTCTTCAAGAACTGTCAGATAACATTTCTATAGCCAGCCCACGCGCAGTAATTACAGTTAGTAATACAGCATTTTGGATGGGTAAAGATAAATTTTATGTCTATTCAGGTCGAGTAGATACTTTGCCTTGCACACTGCGTAACCATGTGTTTGAAAATATAAATTATAACCAACTGGATCAAGTGGTTTGTGGCACTAACGAACAATGGAATGAAGTATGGTGGCAGTATCCAACAGCAAACAGTCTTACTAATGATGCCTATGTAATATATAACCACTTTGATCAAATTTGGTATTACGGAACACTTAACCGCACGGCATGGAACGATAGTCCGCTACGCCCGTATCCACAATCTGTAGGTGGGGCAGATGGTTCTCAGTATATATACAATCAAGAAGTAGGTGTAGATAACGATTTATTGCCTATGGAATCTTATATTACGTCTTCAGACTTTGATATTGTGGACGGTGAACAGTTCTTATTGATTAAGAGAATAATACCTGACGTATCATTTACCGGTTCAAATACTATTGTTAATCCTAACCCTCAAGTAACAATGACAATGAAGCCTAGAAATTTTCCGGGTGCGGATTACTCTACTTCACCTTCTAAATATGTTATTCAGACTTCGGTTACTACTTATACAAATCAGATATTTTTACGGGCTAGAGCACGAGAAATGGGTTTTGGAATATCATCCGCAGATATAGGTGTTCAATGGCAACTAGGTAGCCCACGACTAGACGGCAAACAGGATGGTAAACGATAATGGCAGAATATACAATTCGTTCTCCTGCATTACCAATTCAACCAGAACAATACAGTCGTAGCCAAATGGATCAATTCCAAAGCGTTTTACGGCTATATTTTAACCGCTTAGATCAGTTTAATATTAAATCTTCAGTGCAACAAAACTCCCAAAATGTACTTATGTGGTTAGGTAACTAATGGCATACTACGACATCACCCCAGCACAATTAGCCCAAGCGCCAATAGGTACAGCTTACTCTACAATTTATACTGTTCCAGCTAATGCTCGAACTTTTGTTAAAGATATTATGGTGGCAAACACTACAAATGCCGCTATTGATATTTACATTCATTTAGTTCCAGCTCCGTCTGCTATAGGTACAGGATCTATTTCTAGCACAACAATGACTATAACTGCCATGACATCTGGTCGGTTTGAGATTAACCAGACTATTAGCGGTACAGGTGTAACATCAGCTATTATTTCTGATCCACAAACAGGTTTAGGTGGTGTAGGAACTTATAAAATAAGCGTATCTCAAACTGTAGCATCTACAACAATTACAGGAACAGCTGCGGTAGATACGACAAACGCTATTTATTACAAGTATGCTTTAGCTTCATATACAAGTCTACATTGGACAGGCGCACAGATTATGAGTGAATCTGGAACTATTCAAGTTAAGGCTTCAGCTACTGGATGCGCTATTAGTATTAGTGGCGGAGAGGCCATATAACATGATAAACTTACTAAAAAGTGACCGACCATGAAACCTACAGAAATTATTAGTGCTGAGTATCAAAGACTTGGTAAAGATTCAAGTAAGTTTCTTAAAACTTTAAATGTAGCTCTGCGCAAAAAATTAGCAATTATTATGCAGGAAAATGACACTATTTTAGTTTTAATTGCGCTAGGCGATGGAAACGTAGAGTTACATTTATTTACCGCAGATGGGCCATTTAAAGTAGCAAAAGCATTAGCAAAATTTATTAACAAAATTCGTAAGTCTAAACTTAAAGCGGTTTATGGACCAAAAGACGTACCAAAAAGCAATAAACTACAACAAACATTATCTATGTTAAAGACATTGGGGGTGGACGTTCTACCAAGCGATAATCCAAAATATGCATGGATGGCAAAAGTATGAGATATAACCACGAATCGTATCTTCCGATAGGGGCTTTCCAACCAATTCTTGGACGTATGACTCTGCACGGCGGCGGTGGGGGTGGAGTATTAGACACATTCTCTGACATTATAGGTACAGGTGGTGGTGATCAAGGTCTTCTTAATATGGTAGATCAGGGTGTTGAATCTGTGGGCGGAGCATTAGCAAGTGTAGATGATTTTGTAAATGAAGAAATACCGGGCGGTTGGTATTTGCCAGCAGCAGTAGCAGTAGCAGTAGCAACAGGATATGTAGATCCTACATTATTTGCAACAGAAGGTGCATTTACGGGTGCATCAGAAACAGGATTAGCGACATTAGCGGGTGAGGGTGCGGCGACGGATTTAGCAGGTACTACTTTATTAGGTGATGCCACAGGCGCTATAGGTGCAATAGAATCTGGAGTAACTCCTGAACTTGTTAGTAAAACAGCGGAAAATACATTAACAAATATTCCTAAAACAGTAGAGTCCTATCAGTTTTTAGACCCTAACTTAATAGATGTAGCGCCTGTAAAAGAAGCTTATTTAAATCCTAATCTAATAGATGTAGCGCCTGAACCATTAGCGCCAAAATTTCTTGATAACCCAGTAGATTATCTTACACAAAAAGCCACTGGCGCAGCAGATTATTTAACAAACACGCCGATATCTCAAATGCCCGGAGATTTATATGATGCAGCTAAAGATTATTATAATACTTCAAGTAATTTAAGTTTGGCAAGAGATGTAGCAACTGCTTATGGTCTTGCAAATATAGTTGGTGGTTCTAATCAAGAAAAATCAAAAGCGCAACTAGAAGAAGAAAAAAAGAAATTATATACTTATGGTGCAGCAGCTCCTTTAACCGCAGATTACATGTTAAAAAACAAAATAAATGCTGGTAATGTTTATAGTAATAGTAATTCTAGATATACACCTTTAACACGCTATGCAATTGGTGGCGGTGTAGGAATAAAAAACTTAATAAAGAATAAATAATATGGACGGCTCAGCAATATTTAACTCTTTTGATGGTAATACGGCATATGATAGCTATGATCAGCCGATGACATCTCCTGATGTTACTCAGGTAATTGATTATGTAACGCAAAGTATTTTAACAGGTCAAGAAGTACCCCCTGCCGCAATGGAATATTTAACAAATAATGGGGTAACACAAAATCAAATTGATCAATCTATTAATAATGCAAGATATGAAGAAATAATAAAATCATTTGAGAATCCTACAGAATTGACAGGGCCAACTATAGATACTGCTTACTTAGACCCTAACTTAATTGATGTAGCACCTGAAAATGTAACCATTGAATCAAGGGGTTTACCAACCCTATTAAACAATTCAGATGAGGTTTCTGATTTAGGAACAATAGATGTAGAAGCACCACCAACAGTATTAGATGATAACAATAGAAATTTTGATTTTATTCCAGAACCAACAGTACCAGATGATAGACCTTATACACCGTTTGAAGAAAATTTTCCTATTCAAGAAGAGCCAAGGGATTTTGATTTTATCCCACCACCCCAAACACCAACGCTAGACTTTATAGCACCACAAACACAAGTACAAGATGTAACAGGAACAGCAAAAAAAGGATACACTTACGGTCAAGCAGGAGATTTAGATCCTAATTATATGTTACAGCGCCAAATAAATGCTGGCAATGTTTATAGTAATGCAACTGGATATAAACCTGTAAATCAAAACACAACAGGAGAAGAAGTGGAACATTTTGCGGGTGGTGGTTTAAAAGGATTATCAGACTTTGCAACAAGAATAACGCAACCAATTGAAAAAGCAATATTACGCCCAGTTGGTGAAGCTGCTCCGTTCTTAAAAGATTTAGCCCCATACGCTGGAATAGCGGCAGGATCTATGATGGGCAATCCTATGATGGCAGCAGGGATTGGCGGAATTGCATCAGGTTTTGGCAAGCCGGGTGGTTTTGATATGAAACGTGCATTAATGGGCGGTATTGCTGCATATGGTATGTCTAATCTTGCTGGTGGCTTAGAGGCGGCAGGAACTCCAGAATCTGCATTACCTTTTTATCCAGAAGCTCCAATTCAGCCATCTAGTATTGTGGGTAGTGATACTATGTTTACACCACAAGGCCCTTCTCAGGCGGCTTTACAATCTATGGCAAAAACAGATTTAGCTAATGCGCCTAGAGATATATTTTCAACTAGAAATCCAGATGCAATGCAAAAAGGTATAGGCAATTTATTAGAAAATAGTAATTCTCCGCAATATAAAAATGCTATAGATGCCTTATCAAGCAAGGTTGGAACATTTAATACTGGTGTTCCATTAATTATGGGTACAACAGGCATGATGGGTGTAGATGAGTCAAATGCGCTTAAAAAAGAATATGACATTGCCACTGCTAAAAATCAAGCAGACACAGATAAATTCAACGCTAGAACGGCTGCCGGTAAAAAACGTGCGCAACAAGCAGTAAGTGAAAACCCTTATATGTTTGCTATGGGTGGACAAATAAATCCACCTGATGACCAAACTCAAATGGCAAATCAAACGCCAATGCAGAACATAAATCAACAAGCTCAAATGGCACAATCTGCAAACAATAATTTAAATAACGGAATTAGCGGTCTTTTTAATCAGTTAACTTCAAATCAGCCTAATAATTCAATGTCTTATAGCCCACAAACAGGATCGCCTCAATCTGTTGTTCTACCTTCTTATGGTGACAGTGGTCTTCAAGGTAATTCTAATATAGGCTTTGCTCAAGGTGGACTAAGTAGTATTGATCGGCAACAACAACGCCAACAAATCCAACAACAACGGCAAGACCAACGGCAACAAATGCAACAGCAACGACAACAACAACGCCAACCACAACAACCGTTTGTTGGTCAACCGCAGCCACAACAACTTGGTAACCCACAACAACCATCCAGTTTAATGGATATGGCAAGAGGGCAACAACCGCCCGGTCAACTTGGTAATCCGCAACAACCTTTTGGTGTTCAATCATTGACGGAAATGCTAAGACAACAAAATCTTAATGGTCAATTTGGACAACCACAACAAGCGCAACCGTTTGGCGGTCAACTTGGTCAACTTGGTAGCCCACAAAATCCATTAATTGGACCACAGCAACTACCACCTTTATCCGGACCACTTGGTGGGTTTCCTCCACAACAACCATTTAATCTATTTGGCAGCCAAAAACCACCACCTTTATCCGGACCGCTTGGCGGGTTTCCTCCACAGCAACCTTTTGGACAACCGCCGCAACCACCACAATATGACTCAACTAACTCAACAACTTCCAAAGATATGGGCTACCCATTACAACAACCATTTGGACAGCCACAACAACCATTTGGTAGCCCACAACAACCAACAGTAAATTCAAACCCAACAATTGGACCACAGCAACAAAGCTTTGGAGGTTTAGGTAGTAATCCTCAAGGCGGGATGGGTTATGCAGAGGGTGGCGTTCCTAGATTCTTGTCTGGCGGTGGGGATGGCATGTCAGATTCAATCCGTGCCAATATAGAAGGAACGCAAGAGGCTAGATTGGCCGATGGAGAATTTGTAATACCAGCAGATGTAGTATCACATTTAGGTAATGGTTCATCAAAGGCGGGCGCAAAACAGTTGTACGATATGATGGATCGAGTTCGTAAAGCAAGAACGGGAAACCCCAAGCAAGGGCGTGAAATTAAACCAACCAAACTCATGCCCGTATAAAGGATAAATTATGGCAACAACTACCGTAACGTCAGGTCAACAAACAATACCAGAGGTATTAGAACCGTATTTTACAGGTACGGGAACTGCTGGAACAGGCTTATTACCTACAGCTCAAAATGTATTTGCAAGAGATTACGCTACGGCTTATGGAAATTCGTTAAAAGCAGAAGGTTTAGAAGGTGCTGGCAGAATAGCAGGATTATCACCAACTGAAGTAACCGCTGGGCAACAAATAGCTAATCTTGGACAACCTACGCAATTTGGACAAGGACAGGCCGCATATGGCCAAGGATTAGGTTCTTTAGATGCAGCTAAAACAGCATACCAAGGCGGTACAAATGTAAATGCTCCAACCTTAAATCAGTATCAAATGGCTGGACCGCAAACTGTTAATGCCCCACAAGGACTGTCATCATTTGATATAGCCGGAGCTGGTAACGTAAACGCTCAAAATTTAAACATGTATCAAATGGCTGGTCCACAACAATATCTTGGACAAAATGTTTCTCAGTATATGTCTCCGTACCAACAGAATGTTGTTGATGTACAAAAAGCCGAGGCTTTACGAGATGCACAAAAACAACTTGTTGGTGCTAATTTAGGATCTTCTAGACAAGGGACATATGGTGGTGCAAGAAATGCATTAATGCAATCTGAAGCAAATCGTAATCTTCAGACGCAGATGGGTAACATACAGGCTACAGGTTCACAAAATGCGTTCCAAAATGCACAGCAACAGTTTAATGCGCAGAATCAGTTACAACAAAATGCAAACTCACAGAACCTACAAGCTGCTTTAGGTGTTCAGCAGTTAGGTTCTGGTCAAAATATGCAAGCCCAGTTAGCCAATCAACAAGCTCAACAACAAGCTCAGTTAGCTAATCAACAGGCCAGACTTGGAGTTCAGCAATTAGGCTCTGGGCAGAGTATGCAAGCTCAGTTAGCTAATCAAGCTGCGCAACAAGGAACGAATCAAGCTAATCTACAAGCTCAGTTAGGAATTCAACAGCTTGGCGCTGGTCAAAATTTAGAAGCACAACGGGCTAACCAAGCAGCGCAACTGCAAAGAGCAGCCGGTTTAGGCCAAATAGGACAGACATACGGTGCATTAGGTCAAGGTCTAGGACAACAAGGTGCGTTACAACAACAGGCAGATATTGCAAGATCGGCTGCTTTAGGTGCTTATGGTGGAACAGAACGTCAAGTTGCACAACAACAGTTAGATGCTCAGTATCAAGATAAGATGAGAGCACTAGGATTCCCAGAGCAACAATTAGGCTCTATGTCTAATATCTTGCGTGGTGTTCCGTTAGGTGATGCGTTTGGCACACAGACAACTACAGCAACTCCCCCTAGTTTTGCAAGCCAACTAGCTGGTATTGGTCTTGGTGGGTTATCTTTAGCTAATATGATTAAACCGGGATAAAAAATGAGTATATTAAGCGCAATTAAACAGCAAAGCGGATCCATTGAGGACTTGGCTAAACTACCTCAGACCATGATTATGCAGATGGCACAAAGGAAAGAAATTGTTCCTGAAATGGTGCCAGCTATACTTGCTAAAAAAGCTGAAATGATTGATCGTATTGCAAAAAATAAAGCTGCTCAAGGTGGAGTTCCGCAACAGTCTGTAATGGATCAAATTATGGCTAAAAATGCAGATGCTGAAAATCCACAAACAATGGGGCAGATGCCTCCTCCTATGCCACAACAGAATCAAATGCAACAACCGCAACAACCGCAACAACCTCAAGGGCCTGCTGATGTAGGCATAGCATCTAATCCAATTCCTCCTATGCAGATGGCAGGAGGTGGTATTATTGCATTTGCAGCTGGAGATCAAGTTAAAGGGTCAAAATTACCTCCAATACCAGCAAACGCTGAAAAGGATGAGTTTAAACAATTTTTACAAGAGCAGTTTAAAAGTAACATGGCCGACACAACAGATCCGTTTGCAGAATCTAAAGCTATGTCACAGCAATACGCCGACGAATTAAAAAATAGGTCGGGTCAAGATATGAATATGGCGCTGTTAAGCACAGCCGCTGGTATGATGGCAGGTGAGTCGCCTTACTTTTTTACTAATGTCGGAAAAGGTGCGCAAGAGGGTACTAAATCACTCGCCGCTTCTAACCAGCAAAAGCAAGCAGATAAGCGGTTGCTACTCCAGCAAAAAGTTGAGGCTGAGAAAGCGGCTGATGCAAGAAAAGCACAAAGGTCTTTGGGCGTAGAAAGAAACCTCACCGATCTATACAACAGAGAAGAGCAAGCCGCAACAGCAAGACTAGGGTACGAGACGCAGCTTAAAGTTGCGGAATTAAGTCGTATAATTCCTCCGAATGAACTTGAAAGGCATATAAGTACAATTGCAAAACTTGAAGCACAAGATCGTGATGGTAAACTAGGGTTAGTTTCTAAGTATAAAGATCAAGTAAAAGATTTTTACGCAAACAAAACTGTTTCAGATGAAAATGCGTACCAAAAAACATATAAAGATGCTGCAAAAATAGTTATGGAATCTTTAGCTGTAGATCCTAAATGGATAAAATTAAATAGAGATAACCCTACTGAAGCAAAAAAAATTGCAAATCAAATGATTAACGACCAAGCACAAGGTGCAGTAGACTTTGCTAAGAATAGAGGGGTTTCAAGCGGTGGTAGTGGCGCATATAAAGATTTGTCTAATGAAAAACTATTAGAATTACTACAAAAATAATATGGCCGATATTGAATTATTGCTTGAAGCAGAGAGACGGGGAATATTACCCCCTGATAAATTAGCACTTCTGACTGAAGCAAAAGCAAGGGGTTTAATTGGCGGCCCTCCAGAACCTCAAGTAGTACAAAAAAGGCCTGAAGATGTTGGTTATCTTGAAGGTGCTAAAGAATCATTAAAACGTGGTTTTGGTGGGTATAAAGAATCTGGTGCAGGAACAAGTTTAGCTATATCGTCTGTATTAGGCAATGAAGAAGCTGCCCGTAAAAAAATGGCCGATATTAAAGCCGAGCAGAAAAAAGTTGAAGAAAAGCCAGGTCTTACCGTTGAAGATTTAGAGCGTATTTATGCCGAAAAAGGTTTAGGAGCTGCGGCTGGACAAGTTCCAAAATATATAACCCAACAATTCTTGCAGTCTGCGCCTGAAATGGCTGGCCCTCTAGCTGTTGGCGCTGGTGCAGCGGCGTTATCTGGCCCTTTTGCCCCAGTAGTAGGCCCATTAGCCGGTATAGGTGCTTACGGTCTTCAACAATTTGGTCATTTTTTAGTACGTCAAGCTGAAGAAAAGAATGACCCCAAAGAATTAGAAGTAGCTAAAGCCGCATTAGGCGCTGCTGCTACAGCACCAGCTGGGTATTTTATTGATAAGTGGACTGCTGGAATTGGTGGTATGGGGCAGAAAAAAGCTGGGGAGCAGCTATTAAAAGAATTAACTGCTAGACAAATTGCACTTAAAACTGGAAAGCGTGTTGCAGGGGGCGCTACAGTAGGTATTATTGCTGAAGCTCCGTTAGAAGTAATTGAGCAAGGCGTTGAGCGTTGGCAGGCGGGTTTACCACTTACAGGCGACGACGCTTACAAAGAATATAAAGAAGCATTTTTTGGTGCTGCCGCAGTTGGTGGTACTTTAGGCGGAGCTTCCCGTGGAATAAAAGGATATAGAGAAGCTCAGTTAGATAACGCTGCTTTTAGGAAAGAAGAGCAAGCACCGGGTAAAAATACATTTACTGAGGGGGATGAATATGAGGATACTGGAGTTGACACCGGAGTTAGTAAGCAGGGCGTTTCAGCATCTGGTGAGCCGAAAGTCGGAGCAACAACAACTGCCGAAGGAGTTGGAGAATCTGACACAAGCGGATTGGGTACAACTGATAGACCTGTTGACGAGCTTGCAGATAGAGAAGATGCAGAACAGCCTGCACTAACTGAAAAGCAACAGTTTTTAGGGTGGTTACAACAAAATAATATAGTCCCAACATCTGAGAGAGATATACAGATGTACGAGGATATGTGGCGTAAAAGTATTGCATCAACTGAAACTACACCAAGTGGTACACCGCCATTAGATGAAACGCCTCCATTAGACGAGATACCACCAAGTGGTAAACCACCATCAGAATTTGATGCGCCACCACCTGCTGCAAAAAAAGTAGGGCTTACACCCGAAGAGTGGAAGATTAAAAAGAAAATTTATGAAGCTGAAAAATGGATTAGAGACAATAAAGATACTCAGACTGAAGAAAACCTTAATCAAGTTTATGATTATTTAACTTTAAAAAAAGCAGAGTTAGCAACATTATCTGCATCGTTACAACCGCCTGTGCAAACTCAAGAACAAATCCGACCAATAGTTTTTGGTACAAAACAACCAGGATTTGACTTTAACGCACCGGAAGAACCTAGTAAAACTCCTCCTGTTCAAACTGTTGATGCCTCAACAGCTCCAGCACAAACTCCTCCTGTACAAGCAGGATTTGATTTTGTTGAGCCTGATATAAATACGCAAAGAGATATAGTTGCAAACGAGCCGTCTAAAGGGTTTGAACTATCTGCGCCATCAGGTCAAGTGCTTAAAGGTGAAGGCATTGAAATTATAGATGGTCCTCCTCTTGCTAAGTTAGATTTAGCTACAGAAAATATTGGGCCTGTAGAAAATTTATTAAAATCCCTTAAACCAAATACCGAAACCCCTAGGCAGATTGATGATTTTAACGGGGAAACTAAAACAATACTAGATACTATTAAAGAGTTTCTTGGCCTACCTCTTACTTATAAGCCGCAAATTACGGCAAAAGAAAAAGAGCAGGGCATTACGGAAAAACCACTAGCTGTTGAAAAAGGTGCAGAACTTGATACGGGCACATTTAGACGTAGACTAGGTGTTATTAATACATTCTTTAACACATTAAGTCTAGCCCCAGAAGAACGTCAACAAAGACTACAAGACTTGCGTACTGCATTACCGGGCTTAACAGCAGAGCAACAAGGACAAGCGTTTAACGAATTTCTTAATATTAAAAATTTAAATACTGTTCGAGGGGTTAAAGAGCTAAGAAATAAACTAGAGGAATGGCTTGATAGATATGAAGGTGCTTTACTAGGAGAAGGTAAAGTTAATGCTGTTCTAGGTAAAGGTATGTTCGGTGCTGGTTGGAGGAGAGAACAGTACGTAATTAAACAAGGGGATACGATTACTATTGGCCCTGTAATGAAAGCCGCCCTAGCTAGGTTAAAAAGTATTTATCCAGACCAGCGCACCCCAGAAGAAAACGCTGCGGTCATATTTTTTAGCCGAAAGTCTCCGTATGAACAGCCGTTTGTCTTTGCGTTAAGAAACGCTGCGTATGTATTAAGTAGTAAAAACCGTGATAAAGACCCCGTGTATAAAGGGGAAACGGCAAAAAATGCAGAGTTGTTTCAAAAATGGTTAACAGAAAATGCGCCGGATAAGATAACCGAATACTTTGATGCAACAGCTGCGGACTATGAAAAACAGTTTGTAAAAGCAGAAAAAATTTCAGAAGAGATGCGGAAGGCTAGAGCAGCTAAGAAAAGTAATATATCTATGCCTTGGTTATATAGAAAACCAAGCGGCAAACCTGAACGCTTAAAGTCTACTGCTGGGATGTCTAAATTTATGAAGTATGGTAAGCCCGAGGTAACTCGTGCAGAAGATTTCATTGAAATGGGCGCAAACCCAGAAATGTTCGGGCGTAGCCGTGCAAGGACAGCAATAGAAAACCCTAACTTATATAAGGCAGATGCATATTACCCACTACATCCGGGCTTAGAAGCAGCTATTAAAAATAATGATTTAAAGGGTGGCCTAGAATTAATGGCTACAAGCAAAGATCCTTATACTGCTGGCGTAGCTAAACGGTTTTTAGAGTTAAATCTAACAACTACTTTAACAATGGATAGGCAAGACGAGATAACTTTAAATTATTTAGATTGGGTATACAATCGACCAAATTCAGCCCGCAATAAAGTTTTTGATTACATAAAAGATATTGTTCCTGACCTTAATACAGATCTTATTCAAATTCCTGTAACTATAAAAGACGTGCGGGCACAATACGAGATGTTGGATAAACTTACTAACTACGCCGTTATGAGTCCAGTAAAAATTGAACTTGATGTAGTTACGCAATCATACAAAGATCTTTTAAGCACCTACGATGACGACAAAGCTGCATATTTTTATCATTTAAATACAATTAATTTCAACACTAAGTGGACGCTTACTAATAATGACTTTATACACGAGGTAGCCCATGCTGCTTCAAACTATGCTTTAAGAGAAACTAACTTTAATAAGTTAAATCCTAAACAACAAAAAGCTGTTGGGGAATTAAAAAAATTATTTGAAATAGCTAAAAATGATATTGAAAGCATGGAGTTATTAGACATCTATGGCATAACAGATATAGATGAGTTTGTTGCTGAAGCATTTGCTAATCCTGAGTTTCAATCATTATTAAAATCAATACCGTATAAACAATATGACACAACAACTAAAGCAGATAGCAAGCCATCAAAATTAAAATATGTATTAAGCAATAAAATAGGTAGTTTAGAACTTGAACAGGTTCAAACTATTAGCACAGAAGGACCTACTCAACCTGTAGTAAGGAGTGGGGAGAGCATGTGGGATAGGTTTACTAGATTAGTAGCGCAGTTACTGGGTATGGATAACGTGCTTGGGCACACTCTTGCCAACGCAAATATTATTCTACAAGCAACCCCTCCGGCTGAATACGATACTAGTATAGTTAAAGTATATCCATCTAAAGGCAAAGCCAATATTATGGCAGTGACGGGTACTAGACAGACACGCCCAGAATCTGTTGGTGTCTTAGACCGTATATTTGGCGAAAGACCTTCATGGCAAGCTATGAAATCTTCTGTACCATTTTGGTTAGATAGTTTAAAAGATGCTACTCGCAAATATTATTTAGGTGCGTTTACTTTACGTCAACTAGAAGATATGGTCGGCTCAAAGTTGCCGCCACTTAAAAGGTTTATTCAGAACGTAGAAAGCATGCTAGATGCTAGAAATGCCATACTAGCTGAAACTAAGGATGTTGTAACTGTATGGCAAAAATTTCAAAGTGAACACCCTAGTCTAGCAAAAGTTCTTAACCGTTTAATGATTGATGCTACTGTTGAAACTATAGACCCCAGCAAATTTACTGCTACTAATTATTATGGTACAGGAAGCCCCGAAGCATACGATAAATTAAGTAAGACAGATAAAGAAAAACGCAAAGCGTTAGACGCCTCTTATAAACAAATAGGTCCAGATGGACAGAAAGTATATGCAGAAGTTAAAAAGTTCTATGCTGATAGATTAGCTGCGTATAAGGCTTCGCTTTTAGATCGTATAAAACAAACATTAATTGCAGATGGTATTGCAGAAGCAGATGTTTTAAACCAGCCAAGCTATAAAAAAGTAGAAGAATATTTTAAACGGCACACACTAGAACCTTACTTCCCACTAAAACGGTTTGGTAATCACTGGCTTGTAATAAACAAAGGCCCTAACCAATTAAAAGAGTTTTATCAGTTCGAGTCTTCTCTTGAGCGCAACATGTTTGCCGATCAACGTTCTAAAGAAATCCTAACCAAAACAGGGAAACGCCCGTCTGTAGACATGGGCAATAGCTTGCGTGATAGTAAATGGAAAGGCAACTTAAAAGAATTAGAGTTTTTAAAAGACTTAAAAGAACTGGTTCGTACAGGTGAAGGTGGGGACGTTAAAACGTTAAAAGGTAACTTAGAAGAAAGCCTTGAACAGTTATATCTATTACAGCTACCAGACCAAAATGTACGCAAAATGTTTTTACCTCGTAAGGGTACGCAAGGTATGGATCAAGATATGTTGCGTGCGTTTACTTCTTCAGCGTTTCATATGGCGTATCAGCACTCACGGTTTGCGTTCGGGCCTAAACTATTTAATGCGGTTAAAGAATCCGAGGCTTTTATATCAGGCATGGACGACCCAAAAGAAGCAACAAGGTTACGAGACTATACAGGGGAGTTAGCTGAACGGGTGAACTATATTATGAACCCGCCAGACACAGGAACAATACCTTCGTTCCTTTCTAATATGTCTTTTATTTGGTACATGACAGCACCGGCTTCGGCGCTTGTTAATATGCTTGGCGTTATAGCTGTTGGACAGCCTGTATTAGGTGCTAGGTTTGGACAAGCCGAAACAGCAAAGACAATGATGGCTTATGCTAAGCGAGTTGGAGCTTCTGGGTTTAAAGATAGCAATGGGGACTGGGCTTTTCCTTCTATAACTAGGGATGATAAATTAACACAAGTACAAAAAGATGCAGTTAAACGGTTTATTGCCGACGGATTATTTGACATTACACTTAATCACGATCTTGTTGGTTTAGCCGAATCACCATCTAATCTATATACCGGTAGAGACAAACGGATTATGCAAGTATTGAGCGGTGCTTTTCATGGCGCAGAAAAGTTTAACCGTGAAGTAATTGCTATGTCGGCATTTGATATGGCTATGAAAAAATACGCTAAGCCAGAGAATGGTGGGTATAAAGGCGATAAGTTATTTAATAAAGCTGTTGAAGTAACTAAGGACTTAACCTATAAGTCAATGTTTGACTACTCTACACTTAATAAACCTAGATTGTTTCAAGGCAAGTGGGCAAAAGTAGTTATGCAATTTAAACAGTTCTCTCAGCAAATGTCTTTCATGCTAGTACGTAGCGGTATTGAGGGTTTCCATAATACATTTAATTACGACAAGTTAATCCAAAAAGAACAACAATTAAATGGTGGACAGCTTCCTGAGTTAGAAGATGTGCGGATGCAGATTAATGCAACGCAACGATTAAATGGAGAACCTGAGTACAAAGGCCCTGCTTTAGAAGCGCAAGTTAAAAAGTATTACGCTGATGTGCGTTCAGAAGGACAGAAGCGGCTATTCGGAACTTTAGGTATGACCTTTGCGTTTGCTGGTACTACGGGTTTACCCGGATGGTGGGCGTTAAGTAAATTAATTGAGGGTATGCAAGCTGTCTTCGGTGATGAGGATGAAGCCGACAAACCATTTGATTTTAATAATTGGTACAAGAATTGGTTGGCAGATAACATGGGTAACTTCTGGGGAGATGCTATTGCTCGTGGAGTTATAACTCAAGTATCCGGCGTTAACCTAGCAGATCGTATGGGGTTAAATGATTTGTGGTTCCGTGATGCACGCAACAGTCCTGATGAAGTTGCAGCTGCGCAAGCATTTATTGTTAGTTTAATGGGCCCGTCTATAGGTATAGGTATTAGCGCAATTGAGGCTTTACAACAAATGCGTGATGGCCACCTTGAACGAGGCATGGAAACATTATCTCCAGCAATCTTAAAGAATTTACTTAAGGCCGGTCGGTTCTCAGAAACTTTTGGTGAAGGCCGAGCAACTACATTAAAAGGTGATGTGCTTATTGACGACTTTGGTGTAGGTGAAGTTGCTTCACAAGCAATAGGTTTTGGTCCGGAAAGATTAGCGCAGAAACAAAAAGCGAATATAGAAATGAAAACTGCTGAACAAGAAATATTGAATAGGCGTGCGGCGTTACTTAATGCTTACTTCATGGGTGTAGATAATTCGGATACAGATTTAATGATAGCCGCACTTGAGAAAATTGGAGTATTTAATACATCAAACCCTGGCCGTAGAATAAAACCTGAAAACATTAAAGACTCTGTACTAACTCGTTATAGACAGCGTGCTCTTGCACAAACAACAGGTGGTATGAACATTGATAAAAAATTAATTGGTCAACTAGGTGGTATGTCCGCATACGGCAACGAATAAAAAAACCCCACCGTGGTGGGGTATGAATTAATACTTGAAGGAAAAGTAACCGAAACAATGTAGTTACAGCTGTATGATACTACTTAATCCGCCAAACTCGCAACCCCTGCACACCTTTTTCAACAACAATTTGTGTTTTTATGTGGAATTTAAGTCGTTTTGTTGCTCTTTCTACTTGTTCCAAAGCTATATTAGGGTCTAAGCACGGTATAAAGAACGAAGACCCCACTATAAAATTTCTCCAATTAACGTTAAAGTCAATCCCGTATATCAGCATTTGTAATTGCTTTAGCCGCTTCTATATAAGTTTCTGTATCAATAAAGCTAGTTGAGTCTGTCTTAAACACAAACACATCTACAGGTGGGGATACAATCTTTGTGCCCTTAGTAATGCGTTTCTTTATAGGCCCTAGATAAACTCCATCTGCCGTCAACCCCTTTAAAATTTCCTTTAAAGTAATCTGTTGCTTAGTACAGTACGCCCTAAGTTGTTTAGCGTTTATAAATAACCGCTTAGTGTCGGGTTCAATCCTAATGTATAAGTCATTAAACTTAGGCTCTACAATAGGCAGTTGCTCCATACCAGACCTAGAGTCGGTGTTCCCATTAATAACTAGAGTAGCCGCACGGTGCTCGTTCATAAACTCACCAATAACGCTAGACTGTTCTTGCGACGGGGGTTTAACTTCGTTACGCATAACTTTAAGCTCAGCTAAAATCCAGTCATAAACCCGCTTAACATTAAAGTCAATGATGCCTAAGTCTTTGGCTATTAGTGCGCCAGCTATGTTACAAGCCACCACACCTGACCAAAACCGCTCACGGCTAGTAAACCCCACGTCGGTATCAATGCGTTGTTGAATTTGCTTAACTAAATCAATAGCAGATTCTAAGTTACCAACTAGATACTTGGAGTATTCCAACCCTGCGTGTCCGTAGTTACTATACAACTTGTCAAATATTTCATCGGCTTCTTTCTTTGATAAATGGTTAGTCATCTCAATACGGTACTCAATCAACCGCATAAACTCCCCGTCAGGCGTAGACTTCAAAGCCGACAGCTTATCGTAGAAAGATGCGTTAGAACTACATAAGGCTATTGTTGACCACTTAGTGAAGTTAACCCGCTCAGCGTTTTCATGCTGTTTCATACGGTTCTTACCCCGTCCTTGAGACATGCTGTATACCAAGTCAGAGAAGTCTTCGCCAGTAAGTTTAGTTACCTCATCAATAGTTGCTGGCAGGTTGTTTAGAATACCGAGTCTATGGATAATAGTGTTCTGCGTATCTTTCCACTGCATCATCAATTCTTCGGGGTGTCCCCATACACTGTTACACATTTTTAGAATCGTAGATTTACCTGTGCCTGATGTATTGTTAATCAGATTAATAATTGCACCTTTAAGGTTTAGATGCTTAAGTAGTGGAGCCCCAAACGCTGTAAAGAAACCAAAAGCGTGCGGTTCAAACCGTTCCTTATCGTATACTTTAGCTACAGACTTCCACTCGTCGTAATCTCCTGTCGGCTTTAGCCATTCTGCTAGGCTACCTGTTGATGTTGATGGGGGGCTATATGTTACTCCTGTAGCCGATACTTCTTGTTCCCCTAGAATAAATTTATCGTTTTCTTCGACCCAACCAAACTGTGTTCGCATAATCTCTACCTTATCTCTATGTTGACTTTCTTTAATGAACGTAATCACGTACTGCATAATGCTTGCCATCTGGTGTTTAGGTGCGGCGACACCATACCACGCTAATTTATCTCGTAGCTTTTCGTAAGTTAAAGCGTCAGTCTGTGGCATAGCAAACTCACGCATACCATCTTTGGGTAGATGTAACCTAATCCATACTGTATCACCTTTCACAGGGTCATACAGCCGTTTAACAATATATAAGTCGTGCTCATAAATATTAATTGAGTCCTCGTTACCCTCTTTGTCTTTAGTCTTTAAATAGACCCCTCCTTTTTTACCTCTGAAATACGGGAATGGATACAAAGGAACTGTGACCGTTTCTGTCTTATTATCCTCCGTCTCAACAACGAGTTGATTCTCTTCCGCACTAGCGATTTCAGATCCAAGCTGAATAGGTGATGTAATTTTATTTCTGTTAGGACATGTCGCACATTCTTTTGGACTAAGTTTCTCAAATGTCTGACAGGTGTATGGCCCCTTAGTCGCATTTGCTTTCTTCTCGGTTTCGACGGGATTGTATTGCGGATGATTTGATGATATTTTATGAACCGCTTCATCTGCATCTACACAGTGTGCGGCAATTGATAATCCTGCTCTCCATAGTGGCTCCTCTATATCTTCTTGGTTAAGTACAATACGTTCTAGCTGTGCACAACCTTTGCCGTTCAAAGTTTTAAGCATTATAGTTTTAAACCTACTCTGCTTATTGCCCATCAAGGCACGAGTCATTTCGTTTAGTTGCCTAGGTATATAATCCGGTGCAACTAAAACACCTAGTATCTTTTTTATTTCTCCGTGGTCTATCTCATCGCATATTGCCAATAACTCAACAGGGAACGGCGGGTTTGACTTGTGATTCCAAGTCTCAGGAACTCTTAGAATAGATGCACTATCCGCAGTCCTAGATGAATCTGCATGAAACTCAAACTCTTCGCATAAACTTTTTATACGCTCGGCGGTAGGAAGCCACTCTGCTCTAGAGATAGTTGTTGTTAATCTCCAGTAAGCATGTATACCTCTACCCGAATTAACTATCGTGGGTAACGGCATGCAAATTTTAGTACAAAATGTTTTAAGTGCTTCTAAACCGTCACTTCTATCTTCATATGGTTTAGTAAGTCCGCAATCAATGTCAATCCAAAAAGATCTAAAGAAACTACTATTCTTCTGTGTTCTCCCATCCGTATTGTTTTTGTATTTGGCGCAAGCAAAGTAGACATCATACAAGTCGCTAACTAAATCATTTATAAGTACCTCAGCTTCTGCTAATGTATCAACAAAAGTTTGTGTGGGATACCCTTCCTGTTTTAATCCGACTATGCAGTAAACACCTTCCCCTTCGGGAGGCAACACCGCCTTAAGCAAATCTGTCGTCGCCATATGTCCCTTAAATTAAACTTCCGCATGCGGTAAAAGTTTGTCTAATAGTTTTTTAATTTTTTCAGCTTTATTCTTGTGCGGGACTGACTTGCCGACGAACCATGAATATACAGTCATACGAGATACTTTAAAATATTTCGCAACTTTAGATACAGGAACGTCGGTGTCAATACAAACCCTTCCAAGAAGGACACCAATATTTTTCTTGGTATCTGCTTCTTGGTTGGCTTTAACAAGATGGAAGCTATAGCCCCGTAAACTCATTTGTGTTATGTCCAATCTTTCATAACAGCTTTTAAGTCAGCTTTGGGGGCGGGCTGGGCTTTTTTATCTTCACGCTTCTTTGGCTCAGCTATTTCCTCTTGTTCAACTTCTACTTTTGGTGCGGCTATGGCTTTAGGCTTTGAGTCAGTTTGTGCTACAGTAGTTTCTACTGCACGCTTAGCGATAGGTGTTTCTCCTTGACGCTTAGCAACTTCCCATTCTTCCTTGCTCAAAAACTTAACTGGGCGGAAGTATACTTTAGCAACGTCGCTCTTTTCATCAAAGCGCATTTCGGTTACTAGCGTATTAAGGTTGTATCCTTGTGAGCCAACGTACTTAGCAAACTGTTCAAACGGCATAGTATTTAATTCGCCTTTACCAAATATAGACTTGGATGCTAATTCTAATTGGTATATATCACCACCAACATCATCAGCTAGGACAACTGCTAACTTACGACGATAACGGCATGCACGGCTTTCACTTTGACCAGACCCTTTAATATTCTGTGGGCACTCGACGCAGTTGTGGTGTTGTGCTTCTTTAGCAGACGCATCAGGTGTCACACCGTCGTTAGACCAGCAGTCAGGTGCAGTAGCTTCTTCGCTTGCGTTGTATGCTTTGGCGTAGAACTGCCGAGATATATGCTTAGCCGCATTAACAATAACGATATTCATTTCCTCGTTCTTGCTAGTAACAATTTCCTCGCCATTGACAACCATGCGGAACTTACTACCACGCAAAGATATGCGCTTGCTACTACCACCATTACCAGCTAGGGCTTTAGTTACAGCATCAAGCTCTACGTCCTTTAAATACTCGGGTAGGTTTTGATTAAACAAAGTCATTTCACTCATTTACTTCTCCTTACAGTTATATGATATGCGTTATCCACGTTTAGACCGGGTGGTAACATGTCCGGGTTTTCTGCTAAGAACTGCTTTATGTTTGTTTGATGTATGCGCCGTTCTAAAACTTCGGGCACATTGTGTTCAAACATCCAATCGTAAAAACGCTCCCAATCATTAGTCCAATACTTAGACTTGATGGTGCGAAATGCGGTACCGTCTTTAGTTTTGATACTATCGGCACCTGTGTTTTTGCATATGCTTAAAAGCTCTTGGTTAATGAGGTCTAGCTTGGTAACAAACTCGCTATCAATCTTTTCCCATTCCCGCTTAGCTTCTTCTCGTGCATCCCTAATTTTAATAAAAACGGAGACGAGTTTATCGACGTTCATGCCGTCAGTTGGTTCCATACTTTTCCTTTCAAATATAAACGAATCTTTGTTCGTTGGATACAATTATACTACAACTATTTACACTGTCAAGTGTTTTCTTCAATTTCTTTTTGATATAAATCAATTATTTTTGTATGGACATCTAGCTTATTTTGCAACATACCATACATCCTTGTCTCTACGGGAGAACCCTTAATATGCACTACAGTCATAGCGTTCTTCTGTCCCTGCCTGTCTATACGAGCATTAGCTTGCAGGTAAGTTTCAATAGACGTTACTGGAGCGTACCAAATAATTGTATCGGCAGCCGTTAATGTTACACCATGCGCCGCCGCTTGCGGCTGAATGATAAGAACTTTTATATCGTCTTTTTCTTGAAACCGTTTAAATATTTCTGTGCGCTTATTAACAGTAACAGCCCCGTTAATTACTTCCGAGGGAATACCTGCCCCTCTCAAATACGATTTAAGTAATTCTATTGTATGAGTAAACGGAACAAATACAAGCACTTTATTACTAGCTTCGTTTATTACTTCTTCTACAACACGAAGACGATTGCTAACATCAAACTCAACCACGTTACCAGTATCGCTGTAAACAGCACCGCCAGAAATCTGCAAGAGTTTATTGAGGTTAACCGCCGCATTGACGGTACTAATTTCTTCGCCATCGGCAACCATAAGCATTTCTTTTTTGAGTAACTTATAATATTTCTCCTGTTGCGCAGTAAGTGGGGCATCTCGAAACACATGCGTAACTTCGGGCAAGTCTAGACATTCTTTTTTAGTGTATCGTATAGCTGGCTGTAAGGCGTCAAACACAACCGCATTAGCGTTTGGTCTAGGTATCCAACGGAACTGACTAATGTTAATCATAGTCTGATCTCTAAACGCACCGAAGAATCTAGGTACTCTCTCAGGCACGCATAGTTTGGCTAAGCCGAAGGCATCGGTAGGTGTTTGAGCCGCTGGTGTTCCTGTCATAAGCCACAACCTAGTGTCAGGGCGTATTAAATCTTTCATAGTTTTCCAACGTTTTGTAGTCACAGTTTTATACGCATTAGCTTCGTCAATAATAATTAAATCAAAATCATTACGTGCTATGTCCTGTGCAACAATCTCAACGCCATCATAATTAATAATAACGAACTCGGCATCGCTATCAATGATAGCTTTGCGTTTAATCCTAGAGCCATAAGCTATACCAACTTTGCGATGCACTGCAACTTTAAATAAATCTGCTTGCCATGCGGACTGCATGATAGATAAAGGGCATACAATTAATACTCTATTGATTAATCTATTCTCTAGTAAATAGTCTGCCGCCCAAATAGCTGATGCAGTTTTGCCCGTACCTTGTTCGTTAAAACAAAATGAACGAGGATTTGTAGTGAAGAAATATGTTGTCTCTTCTTGATGTGCCATTGGAGGGTAAGCCCCAGGCCAAGAGTATTTACTTAGTCTTTTTGGGGGGCTTGTTTTTCTTGACTGTGTGGTCGGAGTTTCTTGAGAAGGAGCGATTGACGTGGGCAGGCTTGATTTGTAAATTTCCTTTGGCGTTTGTCCCACCCTTGCTAAGCGGCTTGACGTGGTCAATATCCTTGCCCTCTCGGGCGTCAGCTTTCCCATTATTGTTCTTATCGGTTCCTGTGGAGTCGATTTCGTATCGTGCTCTTGCTCTCGTATTTCTCGTAGCTTGCTCATCTCGGGCTTTCTGTTGTTGGTATTCCTTCTTGTAAGGACGGGGTTTGTTCACATAAGGCATATCTATCCTCTTCTTTCTTATAAAAATACACGGCACCATCGCCTAATACTATATATTTTGGCATAGATTCTCTTCCATAACAACCTGCAAGTTCCCTAAGTATTTGCTGGACTTCTTCGTCAGTCATTACACATCCTCCCTTTTGTGTTTTTGCAATAAATAGTATTTAAATTTACGTAGCGCTTTCTTCTCAAGTTCACTAACACTACTTCGTGACATACCTAACTCATCTGCTACTTCTTGTTGGGTCATATATCCCTCGTTATTCTGAGGTTGCTTGCCCGTAGGTTCTTCATCTTCGTCATCATCGTGCATTGTTACTACTTTCTACAGTACGGGCATTTAATTAATATGGTTACTATCTTTGACTTGCAATGTACGCAAATGTAGTGGGTCATTTCTCGCCACCTTTAACCATCTTACAAATTAACTTCCACTCTTCAAGCGTTGGCAAGATGTCAGGGTTCATTACAAAACAATCGTGCATAGAATGATGCGTTATTTGTTTACCGCAATCATCGCAAGGAAACCATATTTGGTCAGTTACATAATGTGTAGTCATTTCTCACTCGCTTTCTTAGTTAGATTGTTTCTTGATTACTTGAATACCCATCAAAGTTTCGGTGTCCATGTTCCGTGCTATTTCTATTAGTTCTTCGGCAATTTCCAATGCAATACCTTCACCCCAAACTCGTACAAATGTATGCGTCTTATCCACTTGGATTTCGATGGTTGCAGTAATCATTTCTCATGCCTCCACGCTACAAAATGTTCACGCAAGTTTTGTTCCTGTAAATACTTTTGCATTAGCGTTACCTCTTCTCGTAGCAAAACTATTAAGTCTGTTTGTGGTTCGCTCCAATGTTGTTTCAACGCTTCTATTTCAGCCTGTTGTTGCCGTAGCATAGTGGCGGATTTTATTAAAACAGTTAAAGGTAATGCAGGAATCATTTTATCCAACTCATCAGCCATTTCATTCGCAGTCATTTCTCACTCGCTTTCTTTACACGTTCTTCAAATAATCTAAAGGTCATTTCTTTTAACATACCATCAATCATTTCTCCGTCACGGCATAATTTTGATGCGTTTAGTAAATGTGAATCATCCATATCTTTGAGGCTAATAAATTCGCCTTTTTTCGTTTGCCATCTCCAATTACGAAAACTTAAACGCTCAACCCAAGATGCTTGTGGTGGGTCATACAACTCATCAGAAAAACTCATTTCTCACTCGCTTTCTTTAGTATTGCTGATTCAATAGACCTAACCATATCTACCCAAGTTTTGCTATACCAATCATGTTGTTTAATTATTTGGTCTATTTCCTCATCGGTTAATTCACGCATTGGTTGCACTTTAACTATGGGTTGTTCTTCAACTAAGTTATGCAACGCTTGTATTTCTGCTGACGTATATAACGGATTTAGTTTAAGTAATGAATCAGGTGGTGATTCTTTAAACAATATACCGCCATCTGATATGTATGCACTTGGTTTCATCTATCGCTCCTCATTGATTGTTTAGCTTCTTCACATAACTTTGCGTAATCTTTAGGTACATCGGGATGCCACCCACCCAGTAGTAGTTCGCAGTTTAATTTGTAGACTTCTTCTTTACGGCTAATCTCTGTTAAATAAATGATTAAACCGCAGAATATGATCCACATACCGACAAAGGCAAAGTGCATTGTTTTCATTTCACCACCTTCCACATGTTATTTCTATTTGAACTTTGTTCTATGTCGTTTGATATGCGCATTTGTTTCATATGTAATTGGTTTTTTCTTAACCTACCAGCAGATTCGTTACCGTACTTTTGTGTTCTTTTATTTACTACGCAATCTAATTTAGTTTCCTCTAACCAATCAAGTAACGCAATTTGTTTTTCTTTTGGTGTAATCCACAACCGTTCACTTAAAGGAGCTAAAAACTTTGCTACCCACGCTCTTGTACCCTGTTTAAATAAATTTGAACACCTTAGTAGCCCTAAGTCTCGTGGGTACACACCAAACTCATACATACACGCTGTACCTAACAAGTAAGAATTACCAAACTCATTCCACGATTTAATTATCATGGCATCCCAAAACCGTTGATTAATTTCTCTCATTCCTTAACCCTCCGTTTTTTAATTGCGGTTATACCTGCCTCTTCCTGTGGTCTACGGGCTACTAACATTGCATCAGCTACTAAATAGGCCTCTTCTGCCAAGTCACCATAATTTTTATTAATTACTAACCCCATCATGGCAAACATAGCAAAGCAATCTCTCAAGTCGTTTTCGTTCATCTGTAAATACCTTTTCCGTTATGTTCGCAACTCATTACTGAGCAGAACTTTCTACATGTAAAATTCGGTTTAGCGTTCCACACATCAAACTCGTGCGCTTGTTCTAGTTTATTAATCTGACTTATCCAACCAACCCATAACTCAGGTGCACTGTGGGATATGTAGTTAGCCTTAACAAAATCTTCTGCTACTAAGAAGGCCAGCCCTGCTTTAATAAACTCAACCTGTGGGAAGTGTTTGAACACTGCAAGTGCCATTAACTCTAACTGTTTGGTGTCGGCATACTGTGAACTCTTGCCTGTTTTGTAATCAACGATGTTCGCTTTATCCTCATTAAGAATAATTAAATCAGCTACACCCCTAAACCAAACATTGTCGTCAAAGAAACCGCAGGGCTCTAACTCTTCGGTCAAACCCATTTTATATTCGCATAGCTTCTTACCCGGGATCTCCTTAAGCACATCCAATATTGGTGTAATATATGCAAACTTTTCAGGTACGGCAATCCCATCCTTTACGTAATCTTCAGCCGCTTTATGCACTAGCGTGCCGTAATGCATAGCTTCTGACTCAGGCTCGACAATATCCTTGGCTACACGCAAGTGATAGTACTTACGAGGACATTGTTGGAACAATCCCAACGAGGAGTAAGACCACTTAATTGTCATTTTTCATCCACACAATCTTGCCATCTTTTGCTTTGCGTACTTTAGTACTTCCACACGCAACAACATAAGCATCTGCGTGTCCTCGGTAGCAACCGCACATGCTACTCCCACTACCTGATACGCAAGACATATCTTCATCATTCTCCCGTTCGGGGCATGCTCCTTCATATGGCTCACTACCTTCGGAACCATAGTCAAATACTGGAATAAGCCTAACTTCTTGAATGGTGTCCTCTAAATCAACCATTCTAAGAAACGATCTTATAAACTCTTCGTCTTTTTTTGCATCCACGCCCCAAGTTTCAAATATCTTCGCCATCATAACCCCCAATTTTCGATTGATTTTTTGTTACTACACTCTGAATAATTATCTCCGACACCTATCTCACAAGCAAGGGGTAATGTTAATGCCCAGCTTGGCCGCCACTTCATGCACTCGTCTATGTATAGCATAGCTTCATCACGGTCAGTCTCGGGCACAACTGCCATGACCGCATCGTGAACTGTAAGTGCTACCTTGTAACGCTTAGCTATAAGCAACATCTGCTCACCAATGACGCACCTTGCTAACGCTTGGCATAAGTTTTCAACTACTTTCCCGCCATAAATCTTCACACGACCTCGTCTACTTCCATAACTATATGCGTCGTCTTCTCGTCTAAGGTCAGCGTAGGAAAGATAGAGCCCACTTGGTAATAGAAAACCTGATGCCGTAAGGCTAAGTGCTTGCGGTTGCACCCCAACTTCACAAGTTTTAACCTCTGCCATAGCGTCAAGGGAACGATTCGCTTCCTTCCAAAGTAAGGGTATTCTTGGGTATGTTGCACGGTAGACGTCGATGATTCTCTTCGCCTCTGACTCCTCGATTTCCACGCCGAAAGTTTTGAGTTGTATAGCAAACTTTGTTGAGCCCATGCCATAACCTGCGCCGAGGATTGTTGTCTTACCCACGAACCGCTCTTCTTGCGTGATGTCTTCAACCGCTTTGTTATAAATACTTGACGCCATAATCTTATAGACATCTTCTTTCCTTTCAAAGGCTTCTACGAGGTCGTTCTGTCCCGAAAGCCATGCTACTGTCCTTGCTTCAATTTGGCTTGAGTCAGCGTCAATAAGTATGAATCCAAGAGGCGCTGTGATACTCGATTT
>Ga0304730_1000601_pt1 | contig 30370 bp, 20 predicted proteins | sample M_130628_MF_Meta_FD_190474 | JGI IMG/M metagenome (GOLD analysis project Ga0304730, IMG submission 190474) | Freshwater microbial communities from Lake Montjoie, Canada to study carbon cycling - M_130628_MF_MetaG (v2) (version 2) | ecosystem: Environmental > Aquatic > Freshwater > Lake | place...
CGGCAAACAAGCCAACAAACGCCGTCCGTAGGCCATGCCAGTGAGGCGTGGATCGCAAACAACCAACACACCTTGATCGGTTTCACTGCGTATCAGGCGTCCGGCGCCCTGCTTCAGGGCCACTGCTGCTTCTGGCACGCTGTAGTCTGAGAAAGAACTCTTGCCCGACAACTCCAATCGTTGCGAGCGAGCTTCTACCAAAGGATCGTTTGGCGGAGGAAAAGGCAACTTGTCGATGACGACCAGTTGAAGCGCATCTCCGGGAACATCAAAGCCCTCCCAAAAAGAAGCAGAAGCTACCAACACGCATCCTAGACCGCCTTCGCTAGAGCCCTCTCGAAAACGCTCCATGAGTCTGCGCTTGGGGCCTTGTCCTTGAACCAAAACTTCTAACTCACCGCTTTGGCCCAAAGCAGCAGTCAAGGCCTCACCAATGTTGCGCATGGCATTCAATGTGGTGGTCAAGACCAAGGTTCTACCGCCTAATTTGCGAGCGTGTTTTTCAACCCAAGTCGACACTGTGCGCGTATGAGCCATGTCGTTGGGTTTGGGCATCCCCGGCGGCACATAGATGGCGGCCATGTTGGCATAGTCGAAGGGACTGGCAACCCTGAGCTTGCGCGCCTCGCTCAAACCACAAGGCTCAGTGAACCAGCGCATTTGATCATCTTCACCAAGCGTTGCAGATGTGAAAATCCAAGTTTTTTGTGAGCCCGTCTTTGGCTCTTGAGGTTTCAAATCTTGCAACATGTGTGTGTGCACGGCATTGGAAATATCGAGGGGCGACTCTACCAAACGCATTTGTGCACCCACCTCAGCCCAACGCACCGACCCTTGCGCGCAGGGTTCTTGAAAGTCTTGAATCAAACGCAATTGCAAAGATACCCGCTCGTACAAGCGCACAAAGTCAGGCGCCATTTCACTCACAGTGTCTAGCGCTGCTTGAGCACCTTGAAGTGCTACTTGCAATTGCGCCATGGCCAACAACCATTCGGAAGTTTCAATGCCATCTGGAACGGGGTCAATCCAACGCAGGCGTGAACCCGATTTGGCATGTTGGGCAGTCAGTCGCAAATCACGGGTTGATTTTTCCAAAACACTGCAGATCAAAGTCCAATCAACCAAGCCTCTGGCCATTTGCACGCCTGCACCCAAGATGTCTCGCGTGAGTTCTAAGAGTTGGCTGGTACTCAGATGCCGACCTAAAAAATGAATGCCAATTTCATTCAACTGATGCGCTTCGTCAAACACAACAGTTTGCACCGAAGGCAGCAGTTCAGCCATGCCCGTTTCGCGAACATTGAGGTCTGCAAAAAACAAATGGTGGTTGATGACAACAACATCGGCAGACATGGCCTCTTTGCGTGCCAAATTGACATGGCACGATTTAAAGTTGGGACACGGAGAACCGAGGCAATTGTCACGCGTTGATGTGACCAAGGGAATGACGGGCGATCTGTCGTCCAAGCCAGACAACTCAGAGAGGTCGCCGGTGCGAGTGGATTGCGACCATGTTTCAATTTTACTCAAGGCATGCATGTGAATACGCAACGAAGCATCATGACTCTGCCTGGCCTGTGATAAACGCAAAGTGCATAAATAACTACCGCGCCCCTTGAGCAAAGCCACACGGACAGGCAATTTCAAAGCATCGATGAGTTTGGGAATGTCCCTTGAGAACAATTGATCTTGAAGCGCCTTGGTAGCAGTCGACACCAAAGCGCGCTGACCGCTTAACAACACAGGCACAAGATAGGCATAGGTTTTACCCACACCTGTTCCGGCTTCTACCACCAATTCGCCACCGCTTGAAATGGTTTCGGCAACAGCCATGGCCATGTCTGTTTGACCGGCACGTGATTTAAATTGGGGTGTTGCTTGCGCAATGACGCCATCTTCTGTGAAAGTGGCTGCGACTGCTTGAAGAAATGCGCTCAAGGCATTGCCTTATCTTTAGGCGTCTCTTGGGTTTTGTCCGAAATACGTTGCTGACGCTCTAACTCTTTAAGAACACGCTGGCGTGCATTCAAAGCAATTTCACGTTGATCCAAAGGCGACAAGGTCTGGTATTTTTGTTGCTTGGCTTTGAACAAACAATCGTTGACTGCAAATTGCTTCCAACACGCCTTAGAAGCTTCGTGAAAGTGATCCAAGATGACTTTTTTTTCCTCTGCCAACGCAATGCGCTGTTGTGCAATAGCTTCTGTTTCAGGCAATTGCATTGAGTTGGCAGATTGCGCCATTGCAATCGCGCAGGTCCAACCCAGAATAAGAAAAAGAACAGCTTTGTTGCAAGAAAACATGCTTGAATTAGGTGATTTGAGTGTCCACGGTGCGATGCTCTAGAGCCAAGAATTCTGACGACTGCATTTCGTGCAGACGGGAGATGGTTCTGGGAAACTCATGCGCAAGGGGACCTTTCGTGTAAAGCGCCTCGGGCTGAACCTCGGCCGATAGAATCAATTTAACACGCCTGTCGTACAGAACGTCGATGAGCCAAGTAAAACGCCTTGCTTCTGATGCCATACTAAGTGGCATCATGGGTACATTGCTAAGTAGCACCGTATGAAACTGAGTCGCAATTTCCAAATAATCATTTTGTGAGCGCGGCCCACCACACAGCGTTCTAAAGTCAAACCACACCACGCCCCCTGCCCGCCTTCTTGAAACAATTTCTCTGGCTTCAATGTGCAAAACAGGATCTTCATCTTGGCTGCTGACAAGCTTGTTGAAAGCATCGGTCATGGCGTTGTCGGCCTCGTCACCCGAGGGGCAATGGTAGAGCTTGACCATTTCTAAGGTGCGGCGGCGATAGTCTGTGCCGTTGTCGACATTCAACACCTCCATGCGCTGATTGAGCAGCGCAATGGCGGGTAGCAAGCGGTCACGGTGCAAACCATCTGGGTACAAGTTGTCGGGCTTGAAGTTGGAAGTGGTGACAAAACTCACGCCATTTTCAAACAATGACACCAACAGGCGGTGCAAAATCATGGCATCGGTAATGTCGGCCACATGAAACTCGTCAAAGCAAATGAGTTGATAGCGCTTGGCCATCCGTTTGCCCAACTCTTGCAGTGGATTAACCGTGCCTTGCATTAAAGCCATCTCACGGTGCACTTCGCGCATGAACTCATGGAAGTGCAAACGTGTTTTGTCCTTGACCGGCACAGCGTTGTAAAAACAGTCCATCAAGAAACTTTTGCCACGACCTACACCACCAAACATGTAAACACCGCGCGGCAACACCGGTTTCTTTTTCAAAAAACGAAAGGGGCTTTTGATGCTCTCTTGGTAAGCCGCCCATTCTTGTGCGCAGCGCTCTAGGGCCTCTACTGCTCTGAGCTGCGCAGGGTCAGCCTCATAGCCTCTGCTTAGAAGTTCTTGGTCGTAGGCTAATCTAACGGACATGGATCGTATGCTCTTGAAAAATACTGAGAACAAAGGTTCTTTGAAATGAGAAAACCCGGGACGGGCCCGGGCTTCATAGTTTAACGAGACTTCAAAAAACTTAGAAGTTCAAGGTCCGTTTGTCCACCGCCAAGGCAGCTTCTTTGGTGGCTTCGCTGAGCGACGGGTGTGCATGGCAGATACGGGCAATGTCTTCTGCGCTGGCGCGGAATTCCATGGCCACAACGGCTTCAGCAATGAGCTCGCTGGCCATGGGGCCCACGATGTGAACACCCAAAATTTCGTCAGTGGTGGCATCGGCCAAGAACTTCACCATGCCGGTGGTATCACCTAAGGCACGGGCACGCCCATTGGCCAAGAACGGGAAGGTGCCCGCTTTGTAAGCCACGCCATCAGCCTTAAGCTGCTGCTCAGTACGGCCCACCCAAGCAATCTCGGGGCTGGTGTAGATCACCCAAGGCACGGTGTTGAAATTCACATGGCCGTGCTGGCCGGCAATGCGCTCGGCCACGGCAACGCCCTCTTCTTCGGCTTTGTGCGCCAACATGGGGCCACGCACCACGTCGCCCACAGCCCAAACGCCAGGCAGATTGGTTTTGCATTCAGCGTCGACCACAATGGCGCCGCGTTCGTCCAACTGCAAACCCACAGCTTCTGCGTTCAAGCCAATGGTATTTGGCACTCGGCCAATGGACACAATGAGTTTGTCAGCATCAATGCTTAGGGCTTCGCCCTTGGCATTGGTGTAGGCCACTTTGACGCCTTTTTTGCCATTTTGAATCTCGCCGACTTTGACACCGAGTTCAATTTTCAAACCTTGTTTGTCGAAAGCTTTTTTGGCTTCCTTGGCAATTTGCTCGTCTACAAGGCCCAAGAAAGTGGGCAAGCCTTCGAGGATGGTGACATCGGAGCCCAAACGGCGCCAGACAGATCCCATTTCCAATCCGATGACACCGGAGCCAATCAGCACCAGCTTTTTAGGCACAGCACCCACATTCAAAGCGCCGTCGTTGGACAACACATTGACTTCGTCAAAAGGTGTGCCGGGCAATGAACGTGCATTGGAGCCTGTGGCCACAATGATGTTCTTGCCAAGCAATGTTTCATTGGCAGCACCTGTGACGGTGACTTCGTAGCCACCTTCAACGGCTTTGCTAAATGCAGCGCGGCCATGAAAGAAAGACACTTTGTTCTTTTTGAACAAGTACAAAACGCCATCGTTGTTTTGCTTCACCACATTGTCTTTACGAGCAATCATCTTGGCCACATCCATGCTGACACCTTTCATCTCGATGCCGTGGTCGGCAAAGTGATGATTGGCTTGATCGAAGTGTTCAGAAGACTGCAACAAAGCTTTGGAAGGAATGCACCCGACGTTGGTGCAAGTGCCGCCAAGGGCTGGGCCGCCTGTTGCGTTTTTCCATTCGTCGACACACGCTACTTGGAATCCTAGTTGCGCTGCGCGAATGGCGGCAATGTAACCACCTGGGCCGCCACCAATGACGACCACATCAAATTGTTTGCTCATGCTTTTTTCCTAAGGCTTAGATGTCAAACAACAAGCGTGATGGATCTTCTAACGCTTCTTTCATGGCCACCAAGCCCAAGACAGCTTCTCGGCCATCAATGATGCGGTGGTCGTAAGACATGGCGAAATAGTTCATGGGGCGAACCACCACTTGACCGTTCTCAACCATGGCGCGGTCTTTGGTAGCGTGCACACCCAAGATGGCAGACTGAGGTGGGTTGATGATGGGGGTCGACATCATGGAGCCGAAAGTACCGCCATTAGAGATGGAGAACGTACCGCCGGTCATGTCTTCAATGCCCAACTTGCCGTCTTTGGCTTTGGCGCCAAATTCAGCAATCTTTTTCTCGATATCGGCAAAGCTCATTTGGTCGGCATTGCGCAAAATAGGCACCACCAAACCACGGGGTGAGCCAACAGCAATACCGATGTCAAAGTAGCCGTGATAAACAATGTCGCTGCCATCAACGGATGCATTCAACACGGGGTACTTCTTCAAAGCGTGCACGGCTGCTTTCACGAAGAAGCTCATGAAGCCCAACTTGATGCCGTGCTCTTTTTCGAACTTGTCTTGGAAGCGCTTGCGCATGTCCATGACTGGGGCCATGTTGATTTCGTTGAAAGTGGTCAGAATGGCATTGGTCGCTTGCGATTGCAACAAACGCTCGGCCACCCGCGCACGCAGTCGAGTCATGGGCACGCGTTGTTCAGGACGCTCACCCAAATTCACTGCAGGTGCAGCCACTTGTGGCAAAGAACTTGTGGGGACACCCGTTGGAATAGAAACTTGCGGTGCAGGCTTGGCGCCACCGGCCACCGCTGACAACACATCGCCTTTGGTGACGCGTCCGTCTTTGCCTGAACCCGCTACAGAGCCAGCCGACAAGTTGTTGTCTGCCATGATCTTGGCAGCAGAAGGCATGGCCACACCCACCATGCTGTTGCTTTGTGCAGCGGGGGCTGCTGCGGTGCTAGCCGCAGGGGCTGGTGCCGCTGCTGCAGATGCTGATGCAGCCACTTTGCCATCGGTGTCAATGCGCGCAATCAGTTGCTCGGCAAGCACCGAAGCGCCGTCACCGACCAAGATTTCTGACAAAACACCAGCTGACGGTGCGGGCACTTCCAGCACCACTTTGTCAGTTTCAATTTCGATCAAGATTTCGTCGGCTGCAACACTGTCGCCAACTTTCTTTTTCCACTTCAACATGGTGGCTTCAGCCACCGACTCAGACAGCTGAGGAACTTTCACTTCTGCGATAGCCATTTCGTTTCTTTCTTAATTGGTTCAATATTTTTTGTGGCGTCTGTTATTTAGACAACACAAAACCTTTGATCTTGCCGAATGCGCCATCCACCAAAGCTTTTTGTTGCTCTTGGTGAAGGTGTGAATAACCCACAGCAGGCGACGCGGAAGCTGCTCGGCCGGAATATCCCAAACGCTGACCTTCGGTCATGTTTTCGTGGATGTAATGTTGCACAAAGAACCAAGCGCCTTGGTTTTGTGGCTCGTCTTGCGTCCAAATCAACTCGGTGGCGTTCGGGTACTTTTTCAATTCAGTTGCAAAAGCTTTGTGCGGGAAGGGATACAACTGCTCGGCACGCAAAATGGCCGTGTCGTCAGCATCCAACTCTTCGCGCTTTTTAACCAAGTCGTAGTAAACCTTGCCGGAACAAATCAAAACACGTATGACTTTGTCTGCCTTGAGAGCTTTGTTTTCTGGGATGACCGTTTGGAAGCCACCTTTGGTGAACTCTGACAAAGGTGATGTAGCGTCTTTGTTGCGCAGCAAAGACTTCGGTGTGAAGATGATCAAGGGCTTGCGCAAATTGCGAACCATTTGACGGCGCAACACGTGGAAGATTTGACTGGCCGTGGTGGGCTGGACAATTTGCATGTTGGTGTCAGCCGCCAACTGCATGAAACGCTCTAAGCGAGCTGAGCTGTGCTCTGGGCCTTGTCCTTCATAGCCGTGCGGCAACATGAGCGTCAGGCCGTTCACACGGCCCCACTTCACTTCGCCAGACGCAATGAACTGGTCAATCACCACTTGGGCGCCATTGGCAAAGTCGCCAAACTGAGCTTCCCAAATGACCAAGGTGTTGGGATCGTTGGAGGCGTAGCCATACTCAAAGCCAAGCACAGCCTCTTCAGACAAGATGGAGTCGATGACCACAAAAGGCGCTTGATTTTCAGTGACGTTTTGCAAAGGCACGTAAGTACCAATGTCCCACTTCTCACGGTTTTGATCGTGAATCACAGCGTGACGGTGCGTGAAGGTGCCACGGCCGCAATCTTCACCCGACAAGCGCACGGGATATCCGCTGGCCACCAAGGAAGCAAAAGCCATGTGCTCGCCCATGCCCCAATCGACGGGCATGTCGCCACGGCCCATGGCTGCACGGTTGTCGTAAACGTTTTTCACCAGCTGATGCGGTGTGACACTGCTTGGCAAGGTGGTGATTTTTTCGGCAATGCGTTTCCATTCAGCCAAGGGCAACGCAGTGCTACCTGCATCCGTCCATTTCTGGTTCAAGAACGGCGCCCAGTCCACAGAGAACTGAGTTTTGAAATTGGTCAGCACAGGATCGCTGTCGGTGTGCTTGCCTGCATCCAATGCGGCGCGGCAAGCCTTGACCATGTCTTCGCCTAATGTGTCGCCCAAGCCTTGTGCAGCCAAACGATCGGCGAACAACTTGCGGGTACCAGGATGTGCGCCGATTTTTTTGTACATCAAGGGCTGTGTCAGGCTAGGCGTGTCTTGCTCGTTGTGTCCCAATTTGCGGAAGCAAATGATGTCGAGAACCACATCCTTGTTGAAGGTCATGCGGTACTCGAGCGCAATTTGCATGGCCAACACCGCTGTTTCTGGATCGTCTGCGTTGACGTGCAACACAGGTGCTTCCACCATCTTGACGATGTCGGTGCAGTACACCGTAGAACCCATGTCACGAGGGTCTGATGTGGTGAAACCAATTTGGTTGTTGATGATGATGTGAACGGTACCGCCAGTGGAGTAACCACGGGTTTGCGCCAAAGCCAATGTTTCTTGGTTGACACCTTGACCCGCAAAAGCTGCATCGCCGTGCACCAGCACGGGCAATACTTGTTTGCCCAGAGGGTCGGCACGTCGGTCCATGCGGGCGCGCACTGAACCTTCAACCACTGGGTTGACAATTTCAAGGTGCGATGGATTAAATGCCAAAGACAAGTGAACGGGGCCACCGCGTGTGCTGATGTCAGAGCTGAAGCCTTGGTGGTACTTAACGTCGCCGGCAGGTAAATCTTCTGGCGCAGTGTGGTCAAACTCAGCGAACAAGTCTTTGGGCAATTTGCCCATGGCGTTGACCAGCACATTCAAGCGGCCGCGGTGGGCCATGCCAATTACAATTTCTTGCACGCCTTTTTCACCTGCAGATTGGATGAGCTCGTCAATGGCTGCAATGAAGGTTTCGCCGCCCTCCAAAGAGAAACGTTTTTGACCCACATATTTGGTGTGCAGAAAACGCTCTAAACCTTCGGCCGCAGTCAAGCGATCGAGGATGTGCTTTTTCTGATCTGCATTGAAGTTGGGTTTGCTGCGAATGCTTTCTAGCTTTTGTTGCCACCAACGCTTTTCTGTTTGGTCGGAGGTGTACATGAATTCGGCGCCCAATGTGCCGCAATAGGTTGCCCGCAATGCATTGAGCAATTCGCGCAAGGGCATGGCGTTCTTACCGAAGAAGGTGTTGCTGGTGTCAAACACAGTTTCTTGGTCAGAATCGGTGAAGCCATAAAAGGCAGGATCGAGTTCTGGAATGTTGGGGCGCTCAGTGCGCTTTAAAGGGTCGAGATCGGCCCAGCGTTGGCCTACATTGCGGTATGCCGCAATAAGCTGTTGGGCAGCCGTGCGTTTACGACCCATTTCGGCATCGGCGCTGGCCATGACGACTTTGGTACCACCTTGCTTTGCGCGTTCGGCAAAAGCATTGATGACGGGTAAGTGGGGAACGTCTATGGCAGATGAGCCATCAACAGCAGGGACATGTTGCAAGGCGTCGAAGTATTCGCGCCAACTGTCGGGAACGCTGCCTGGATTGGCCAGGTAGTTCTCGTACATTTCCTCGACGTATGGCGCATTGCCTCCGAAGAGATAGGTGTTGCCTTGGTAGGCGGTGTAGACGGATTTTGTCTCACTCATTTTCGCTGACCTTCGTTCCCCTTCAGGGAACATTAGTTGGTTGATTTACCTTCCGCGACACGGCTGGACCGATTGGCGGATGCGACTGTGGCATGGGGAAGGGCCTAAGTAACCTGCGCATTATCCCATTGATTTGCATCACATCAGCTGTTTTGTTCAAGAAAAACGGGATGAATCAAGATCCATCCCGTCAGCCATAAGTCAGCTCAATGACAAATCAGGCACTTGAAGCTTTAACCAAATCTGATATTTGGAGCAATGCAGCAGGGTCGTCCATGGTGGTTAAGTCGCCAGGGTCTCGGCCTTCGCAAACCGCTTGAATGGCTCGGCGCAGCAATTTGCCACTTCGCGTTTTGGGCAACACAGACACAAAACGAACACGCGAAGGCCTGGCCACCGCACCCAATGAGTTATCGACCACCTTCATGATTTCACCTTCAAGTTTTAACAAGCCTTGAGGATCATTCAAAAGTGCGTTGTCTTTGAGGACAGCAAAGGCCATCGCCACTTGTCCCTTCAAACTGTCGGCCACACCCACCACGGCCACTTCTGCAACTGCGGCATGACCAGAAATACTCTCTTCAATTTCACGCGTGCCCAAACGATGGCCAGCGACATTGATCACATCATCGGTGCGACCCAAGATAAAGAAATAACCATCTTCGTCTTTGATGCCCCAATCGAAGGTGGAGTAAATCGTTTTACCAGGCACTGTGTCCCAATAAGTTTTGACAAAACGCTCGTCATCACCCCAAATGGTTTGCAAGCAACCAGGTGGCAAAGGACCTTCAATGGCCACCACGCCTTTTTGGTGGGGCTGCGTCAGTTCTTCACCCGTTTGATCGTCCAACAACTTCACGTCGTAGCCGAAAACAGCTTTGCCAGGAGAGCCAAATTTGCTGGGTGTTTTTTCAATGCCGTTGCACACCGTCAAGATAGGCCAACCCGATTCTGTTTGCCAATAGTTGTCAATAATGGGTTTGCCGAGACCCTCGGAAATCCACTTAGCAGTGGGCTCGTCCAAAGGCTCGCCCGCTAAAAACAGGGCCTTCAAGCTGGACAAATCGTATTTGCTAAGCAAAGCTGGATCTTGTTTTTTCAACACCCGAATGGCTGTGGGCGCGCTGAACATCACAGTCACTTTGTACTTCTCAACCAAGCTCCACCAAATGCCGCCGTCGGGGCGTGTGGGCAAGCCTTCATAAAGAATCGTGGCCATCCCGCCAATCAAGGGGCCGTAAATGATGTAGCTGTGACCTACCACCCAACCGATGTCGCTGGTGCAGAAAAATGTTTCGCCTGGCTTGCCGCAAAAAATGTTGGGGATGCTCGAAGCCAAGGCCACGGCATAGCCACCCGTGTCACGCTGAACCCCTTTGGGCTTGCCCGTCGTACCAGAGGTATACAAGGTGTAACTTGGATGCGTGGCATCGACCCACTCGCAGGGCACCACGTCGTTCATGTGCTTTTCGCGCAGCGTAGACCAAAGCAAATCACGTCCCTCGGTTATGTCCATGCTTGCCAAGCCACGTTCAACCAACACCACCGAATCGGGCTTGTGGGATGACAAACGAATGGCCTCATCTAACAAGGGTTTGTAGACAACGACTTTGCCGCCTCGTGAACCCGCATCGGCACTGACAATGACTTTGGGACTGGCGTCTTCAATTCGCGAAGCCAAAGAACCAGACGCAAATCCACCAAACACTACAGAGTGAATGGCGCCAATGCGCGCACAGGCCAACATGGCAAAGGAAGCCTCTGCAATCATGGGCATGTAAATCAAAACACGGTCGCCTTTTTTCACGCCCAATGACAACAAGGACGCCGCCATGCGTTGAACTTCGGCATGCAACTGCTTGTAGGTGTAAGTGACTTCTTGGTCGGTTTCTGTAGAAACAAAAATCAACGCGGCTTGATCGCCACGGTCTTTCAGATGGCGGTCAATGGCGTTGTGACACAGATTGGTTTCACCCCCTTTGAACCATTTGGCAAATGGCGGGTTGCTGTAGTCACAAATTTCTTGAGGCGCTTTGTGCCACTCAATCTGCTGGGCTTGTTCAGCCCAGAACGCATCGCGGTCCTGAATAGAACGTTTGTGAAAATCTGCATAGTGAACCATGTTGTCTCCTAAAGCCGAGGCTGACTTCTGAATTCATAATTATTCATGAGGGACTTGCTGCAAACTGACTTTGAACATGACAGCCTCAATTCCAAAAGCTTAAACCAAAGCTTTGATCCAAGTTTGGACCTGTTTGAAATTGGGGTTTTCTGCTGAGCGCAACCATTCAAACAACACCATTTCGGTGGTTAAAAGCTCGGCCCCAGCGCCTGCCAATCGGTCAAATGCAGCGTCACGATCACGGTCGGAACGCGAAGCACAAGCATCTGTGACCACCCAGACTTCAAACTCGTCTTCAAGTAAGTCCAGTGCAGTTTGTAGCAAGCACACATGCGCTTCGCAACCCGCTATGACCACGGAGGGCCCAGCCTCAGTTTCAGCCGGTTTTTGCAAATGCCGTGGCAAGCTGCGGGCATTGCCCTTGGGCGCGGCAGGCGCAGGAGGGCTTAACCATTCCCCCAAGCCCTCCTCCACGCCACTGAAAGCCATTTTGGCCAGCACCCGCTGGCAATGCTGACGAATCTCGGGCGATGTTTCGCCAAGCCCTGATGGATTTTGTTCGGTGGCCCAAACAGGCACATTGAGCAGCTTGGCGGTCCGAGCCAGCGTTTCAGCGCGCTGCCAGACTGCTTGTGCGTCCTTCATGGCAGGCATTAACTTCAGCTGGTAGTCAACCAGAACCAATTGAGATGATTCAACTTCAAGCAGCATATTCAGGCCTCGGTGCAAATTAATCAAAATCTCAGTTTGCCCAACCCAAATTGGGGGGTGTCAACCCATTGAAGATGGCATTAAACTGATCAGCTATGCGCTTGATTCTATGTGGACTGGTATTTCTGACAACGGCGGCCTTGGCGGTTCCCGTTGAGGACGACCTTGACCGCCTGATCAAGGAGCGAGGATTGGTCACCCAAATGACCGATCAACTCACGCAGCAAATTAGCAATCAGTTGGGCGGGCCCTTGCAGTCTGCGCGCAACGCCTTTGGCGGCAAAGCCTCAGAACTGGTCATGCAAGCCATGGGGCTTTTGGGTGTGCCCTATAAAAGGGGCGGTAACAGCGAAGAAAAAGGCTTTGATTGCAGCGGCTTTGTGCGCTACATGTATGAAAAGTCTGTGGGCTTGGTTCTGCCTCGAAGAGCAGAAGAACAGGCTAAAGTCACAGAAGAAATCAGCCGCAGTGAACTCAAACCTGGCGATTTGGTTTTTTTCAATACCCTGAAACGAACCTTCAGCCATGTCGGTATTTATGTGGGTGACGGTAAATTCATTCACGCGCCCAGACCTGGCAAAGCCGTGCGGGTGGATGACATGCGCGAGGCCTATTGGCAACAGAGGTTCAATGGTGCTCGAAGGGTTCAAGTCGATAAACTACAAAATGAGCCCGTCAAAAATTAGAATCATTTCACTCATGAAAAAACCGCCCGCAGGCGGTTTTTTGTTTTGCGCTTGAAAGATTATTTCTTTGAAGGTGGCAGATCTGTACAACTGCCATGCGCCACCTCTGCTGCCATGCCAATGCTTTCGCCCAAAGTGGGATGAGGGTGAATAGTTTTGCCAATGTCGATGGCATCTGCGCCCATCTCGATGGCCAATGCCACTTCGCCAATCATGTCACCTGCATGCGTGCCCACCATGCCGCCGCCCAAGATCTTGCCGTGGCCATGGGCCTCGGGTGAATCATCGAACAACAACTTGGTCACGCCTTCGTCACGGCCATTGGCGATGGCGCGGCCTGAAGCCGTCCACGGAAACAGACCCTTCTTGACTTTGATGCCTTGCGCCTTAGCTTGATCTTCTGTCAGGCCCACCCATGCCACCTCGGGATCGGTGTAGGCCACACTTGGAATGACGCGCGCATTGAAGGCACTGGCTGCCAACTCTTTGTTGCCTTGAATTTCACCGGCAATCACTTCTGCTGCGACATGGGCTTCATGCACAGCTTTGTGCGCCAACATGGGCTGACCCACAATGTCACCAATGGCGAAGATGTGCGGCACGTTGGTGCGCATTTGAATGTCAACAGGAATGAAACCACGGTCGGTCACGCTCACACCCGCTTTTTCTGCCGCAATTTTCTTGCCGTTGGGTGTGCGACCCACAGCCTGCAAGACCATGTCATAGACTTGCGGCGCAGGGGCTGCAACGCCCTCCTCTGCAGATTCAAACGTCACCTCAATACCAGCCTTGGTGGCCTTGGCGCCAACGGTTTTGGTTTTGAGCATGATGTTGTCAAAGCGGGGGGCGTTCATTTTTTGCCAAACTTTGACCAGATCGCGATCGGCGCCTTGCATCAAGCCGTCCATCATTTCAACCACATCAAGGCGCGCGCCCAGCGTGCTGTAAACGGTGCCCATTTCTAAACCGATGATGCCGCCGCCCAAAATGAGCATTCGCTTAGGTACCTCTTTCAAAGCCAATGCACCGGTGCTGTCAACCACGCGCGGGTCCTTGGGCATGAAGGGCAAACGCACGGCTTGGCTTCCTGCGGCAATGATGCAGTTTTTGAAAGCCAGAACTTTCTTCACGCCAGTTTTTTCCTGACCCGTGCCCGTGGTTTCTTCTACCACCACGTGGTTGGCGCTGAGGAATTCACCCACACCGCGAACAGTGGTGATCTTGCGCATTTTGGCCATGGCCGCCAAACCACCTGTGAGTTTGCCAATGACTTTTTCTTTGTGAGTGCGCAATTTGCCAATGTCCAATTTGGGGGTGCCAAAGTCAACACCCAAATCAGCCATGTGGCTGACTTCGTCCATGACCGCCGCCACGTGCAACAAAGCTTTGGAAGGAATGCAACCCACGTTCAAACACACGCCACCCAAGGTGGCATAGCGCTCAACGATCACAACCTTAAGGCCCAGATCAGCGGCACGGAAAGCGGCGGAGTAACCACCAGGGCCCGCGCCCAAAACCAGCAAATCACATTCAATGTCGACTGTGCCACTGTAGGATGCTGCGTTAGGAATATTGACCGCAACGGGTGCAGGCGTTTGTGTTGGTGAAGGTGTTGCAACAGGCGCACTGGTTTGTGGCGCAGCAGCAGCAGCCGGTGCGGCGGCTGAAGCAGTTGCTTCGCCTTCCAACAGCATGACCACAGAGCCTTGCTTGACTTTGTCGCCCAACTTCACTTTGAGCTCTTTCACCACACCAGCATGTGAGCAGGGAATTTCCATGGAGGCTTTGTCAGACTCCACGGTGATCAAACTTTGCTCAAGCTTCACAAGGTCGCCAGGCTTGACCAGCAACTCAATGACCGTCACTTCGTCGAAGTCGCCAATGTCCGGAACTTTGATATCAATCAGTGCCATAGTTTTTCAATCAGTTGGGGACAGCGCAATGTTTCGCCTTGGTTTGTCCCGCAATTTGTTAGAGGAGTACACGACGGAAGTCGCCAAGAATTTGACCCAAGTACGCATTGAAGCGTGCGGCGGCAGCGCCATCGATCACGCGGTGGTCCCAGGTCAGAGACAAAGGCAACATGAGGCGAGGCACAAACTGCTTACCATCCCAAATAGGTTCTTGTGTGCTCTTGCAAACACCCAAGATGGCCACTTCAGGCGCGTTGATGATGGGCGTGAAATATTTACCGCCAATACCACCCAAGCTTGAGATGGTGAAGGTAGCGCCCGTCATTTCTGCAGGGCCTAATTTGCCATCACGGGCTTTCTTGGCCAACTCACCCATTTCCTGGCTGATTTGCAAGATGCCTTTTTTGTCGGCATCGCGAATCACGGGCACCATCAAGCCATTGGGCGTGTCTGCTGCAAAGCCAATGTGCCAATAGTTTTTATAGACAATGGCATCACCATCCAAAGAGCTGTTGAACTCTGGGTATTTTTTCAAGGCAGCCACACAAGCCTTGATCAAGAAAGCCAACATGGTGACCTTCACGCCAGACTTTTCATTTTCTTTGTTGGTCGACACACGGAAGGCTTCCAACTCAGTGATATCGGCGTCGTCGTGGTTAGTGACAGCGGGAATCATGATGGCGTTGCGCAGCAAATTGGCGCCGCTGATCTTCTTGATGCGGCCCATTTCTTTGCGCTCAATGGGTCCAAATTTAGCAAAATCAACTTTGGGCCAAGGAATCAATCCCAGCGCGGCACCATCGCCACCTGCGGGTGCTTTGGCCGCTTGTGCTTTGGTTTGCGTGGCACCTGCCATCACGTCTTTGGTAAAGGCTTGAACGTCGTCTTGTGAAATTCGACCTTTGGGTCCATTGCCTTTGACTTCTTCCAAAGGCACACCCAATTCGCGTGCAAATTTGCGCACCGAAGGTGACGCATGAGGCAAGCCAAGTGTTGGAGCGCCGGGGTTGTGTGCAGGTGTAGCAGCGACCATCGAGGATGTCACTGACACCGCAGCATCAGTTGCTGGTGCTGCAAAGGGCGCAGATTGAACTGAAGGCGCGGCCGCTGGTGCAGCAGCAGCTGGCACCTCAGCAGGTACAGGTACAGCTCCACTGGCTTCCAACATCAACACCACCGAACCTTGTTTAACTTTGTCACCCAACTTCACGCGCAGTTCTTTCACCACGCCAGCTGTTGAAGACGGAATTTCCATCGCTGCTTTGTCCGACTCAACCGTGATCAATGATTGCTCGGCCTTGATGGTGTCACCCACCTTGACCATCAATTCAATGACCGCGACTTCATCGAAATCACCGATGTCTGGAACTTTGACTTCTACCAATGCCATGTGTGTCTCCAATTCTTTTGATCAAGCGTACAAAGGATTGACCTTGTCGGTCTTGATGCCGTATTGCTTCAAAGCCTCGGCGACTTTGGCCACAGGCACGGCACCCTCTTCGCTCAATGCTTTGAGTGCGGCCACAACGATGTAATGGCGGTTGATTTCAAAGTGCTCACGCAATTTACTGCGGAAATCGCTTCGGCCAAAACCATCTGTCCCTAACACTTTGAAAGTGCGGCCTTTTGGAATGAAGGAGCGAATTTGTTCCGCATAGTTCTTCATGTAGTCGGTGGATGCAATGACGGGGCCATCGAATTTGGCCAATTGCTGCGACACAAAAGGCACACGCGGTACTTCTAAGGGATGCAGCATGTTAAAGCGCTCTGCGTCTTGACCGTCGCGTGTCAACTCGTTGAAACTCGGGCAGCTCCAAACGTCGGCAGCAATGCCCCAGTCTTTGGCGAGCAATTCCTGCGCAGCCAAAGACTCTCGCAGAATGGTGCCAGAGCCCATGAGTTGAACGCGTGTTTTGTTTTTGCCACCGGCCTTGCACAAGTACATGCCCTTGATGATTTGCTCTTCCGTGCCAGGCGTTAAACCTGGCATGGGGTAGTTTTCATTCAACAGGGTGATGTAGTAATACACATTGTCTTGTTTTTCCACCATGCGTTTCAAGCCGTGATGCAAGATGACGCCTACTTCGTGTGCAAAAGTGGGGTCGTAGCTGATGCAGTTTGGAATGGTGCCCGCCAAAATATGGCTGTGACCGTCTTCGTGTTGCAAACCCTCGCCATTCAATGTGGTGCGACCGGAAGTGCCTCCCAACAAGAAACCACGCGCTTGCATGTCGCCAGCAGCCCAAGCCAAATCGCCAATGCGCTGGAAACCAAACATCGAGTAGTACACATAGAAAGGCACCATGATGCGGTTGCTTGTGGAGTAGCTGGTAGCCGCAGCAATCCAGCTTGACATGCCGCCTGCTTCATTAATGCCCTCTTGCAATATCTGGCCCGCTTTGTCTTCTTTGTAGTACATCACTTGGTCTTTGTCGACCGGTGTGTATTGCTGTCCCGCAGGGTTGTAAATGCCGACTTGGCGAAACAGGCCTTCCATACCAAAGGTACGTGCTTCGTCCACCAAAATAGGGACAACGCGGGGGCCTAAGGCTTGATCACGCAACAGTTGTGTGAGGAAACGCACATACGCTTGTGTGGTAGAAATTTCACGGCCTTCAGCAGTGGGCTCCATCACAGACTTAAACACGTCCAATGAAGGCACAGTAAAGCTTTCATCGGCTTTGGTGCGGCGGTGTGGCAAGTAACCGCCCAAGGCCTTGCGGCGCTCATGCAGGTAACGCATTTCTGGCGTATCGTCCGCTGGCTTGTAGAAGGGCACATTGGCCAACTCACTGTCGGGCACAGGAATATTGAAGCGATCGCGCATGTAGCGAACGTCTTCGTCCGAAAGCTTCTTGGTTTGGTGCACGTTGTTCTTGCCTTCGCCCACTTTGCCCATGCCAAAACCTTTGACAGTTTTGATGAGCAAGACAGTCGGTTGATTCTTGGTGTTAACAGCCTGGTGGTAAGCCGCATACACTTTTTGGGGATCATGACCGCCACGCTTTAAAGACCAAATTTCGTCATCACTCATGTGCGAAACCATCTCTAGGGTGCGCGGATCGCGACCAAAGAAATGCTTGCGAACGTAGGCGCCATCATTGGCTTTGAAAGCTTGGAAGTCGCCGTCCAAGGTGTCCATCATGATCTTGCGCAGGGCGCCGTCTTTATCGCGTGCCAAGAGCTTGTCCCACTCGCTGCCCCACAACAACTTGATGACGTTCCAACCAGAACCGCGGAATTCACTCTCGAGTTCTTGAACAATCTTGCCGTTGCCACGAACGGGGCCGTCCAAACGCTGTAGATTACAGTTGACGACGAAGATCAAGTTATCAAGATTCTCGCGAGCGGCCAATCCAATGGCACCCAAAGATTCCACTTCGTCCATTTCGCCATCGCCGCAGAAAACCCAGACTTTGCGGTTTTCGGTATTGGCAATGCCTCGCGCATGCAAGTACTTTAAGAAGCGCGCTTGGTAAATGGCCATCAAAGGGCCAAGGCCCATAGACACAGTAGGAAACTGCCAAAACTCAGGCATTAATTTGGGGTGAGGATAGCTGGACAAACCTTTGCCATCGACTTCTTGGCGGAAGTTGAGCAACTGCTCTTCTGTCAGTCTGCCTTCAAGGTAGGCACGTGCGTAAACGCCTGGCGAAACGTGACCTTGGATGTACAAACAGTCTCCGCCATGATTTTCACTTTCAGCATGCCAAAAGTGATTGAAGCCAGCACCAAACATGTGGGCCAATGAAGCAAAGGAGCCAATGTGACCGCCCAAATCGCCACCGTCCTCAGGATTGTGGCGATTGGCCTTGACCACCATGGCCATGGCGTTCCATCGCATGTAAGAACGAAGCCGCTCTTCTATTTCGATGTTGCCAGGACAATGAGCTTCCTGATCCGGCTCGATGGTGTTCACATAGCCCGTGTTGGCGGAAAACGGCAGGTCAATGCTACTCTGACGAGCGTGCTCTAAAAGTTGCTCTAACAAGAAGTGCGCGCGCTCTCCACCCTCTTTTTCAATGACGGCGGACAGTGCGTCCATCCATTCGCGGGTTTCGATGGCATCCAAGTCTGAGAGGATGTGATTAGGCTGAACAGCTGACATGTTTGTCTCCAATGAAGGCCATGATTTATCTAATTTCCTAAATTCTCTCACAATATTTACATTATTTCAAATGGCGATTACTGATTTCATATTACGAAATTAAATGTAGGGTGTTTACCCTAAACTTAAGGGCATGAAGTCTCCAAAGGTCACGAAAGTCATCAAAGCCATCAAGCCGGTGTCTTTGTGGCGTCGTTGGTGGAAACGTCAAAACCCAATTAAACAAGACAGGTTTGCCACACTTGCACCCATTGCTGCTGTGCTTTTGTTTTTCAGCGCCATTGCTTTGTCATTCTGGTACTTAAAAATCGAAGAGGCTGATCGAGAACAAGAAGCCGTTAAACGTGACGTCGAATACAGCCAACAAAGATTAAGGCTCCGCTTGTTAGAGCGTCAAGAACAAATCATGCGCTTGGCGCGAGATGTCTCTAACAAAGACGTCGACCAGAAGGAGTTTTCAAGGCGTGCAGAAGCATTGGTCCTCAAAAATCCGGAAGTAAAAACCATCGCATGGATCGATGAGAAGCGCAAAGTATTGGCCAGCCAAACAGCCCCGAGTGTTTTGGCCAGTCAAAAATGGCGCGTCGGCGAAGTTTTAAAGTGGGGCGAATCTGAAAACAGCTACACCCTTGCTCGAGACTTGATGCAACCCATTTACTCCCAAGAGGATGACGGCAGTTTGTCAATCGGCATCAACTCAACAGGACAAGAAAATTACGCCAAGAACGTTGTACTTCAACTGCACACACCCATTACCAATGCGCAAGGACGCTTCAATGGCGTGATCATGGCTGAATATGCTGTTGAAAGCTTGTTGCGTTACGGCGTACCAAGTGAGATATCTGCCAAGTATGCGGTTTCATTGCTAGACAGTGATGGCAACCTGGTTGCGGGACAGTCCATTCCTAAACGCAACAGCTTAATGAGTTTCATCCCTGGCTTTTCGATGCAAAACAATGAATTTGAAGTGCCTGTATCGCCTGTCGGTAATGGCCTCATTCTCAGAGCTCAGGCTTGGCGTACTTCACAAGACCTTGTTGGCAACGGATTTTTTTGGGTGATCGGTTCACTCAGTTTGCTGACAGCGTGGATGCTGATTGCCAATTGGCGACACACACGCAAGCGACAACAAACTCAAAAAGAGTTGATTGCCGAAACCAATTTCCGACGCGCAATGGAAAATTCCATTTTGACTGGCATGCGTGCTTTGGACTTGGAGGGGCGAATCAGTTATGTCAATTTAGCGTTCTGCCAAATGACGGGTTGGCAAGAGCAAGAATTGATAGGTGCCGTTGCGCCATACCCTTACTGGCCAGAAGAAGACAAAGAATCCTTAATGACTCGCTTGGAAGAAGAGCTTAGCGGTAAACAAACAGCGGGCGGCTTCCAAGTCAGGGTCAAACGCAAAAACGGCAGTATTTTTGATGCCCGACTTTACGTCTCTCCCCTCATTGATGCCAATGGCAAACAAACCGGCTGGATGACCTCGATGACGGACATCACAGAGCCCAATCGCGTCAGGGAGCAATTGGCTGCCTCCTACGAACGCTTCACCATCGTGCTAGAAGCTTTGGACGCATCTGTTTCAGTCGCGCCCCTTGGCAGCGCTGAATTGTTATTTGCCAACAAGTTGTATCGGCAATGGTTCGGCACTGACACCTTGGGCCATTTGAATTTGGTTGAAACAGCTGGCATGCTGGACATCAGAAACTCAGAAACCGAAATGGACGATGTCGATGCTTTGGCGGGCTTGCCTACAGAAAGTCTCACGGTTGCCCCTGCTGAACGCGCTGAAATTTATTTGGCGCATCTGTCCAAATGGCTGGAAATTCGCACCCGTTATATCAATTGGGCCGATGGCCGACTTGCCCAATTGGTCATTGCCACAGACATCACAGCACGCAGGCAGGCTGAAGAATTGTCATCCCAACAAGCAGAACGAGCGCAAAACGCCAGTCGACTTATCACCATGGGCGAAATGGCCTCGAGCGTGGCGCATGAACTCAACCAACCACTGACGGCCATTACCAACTATTGCAATGGCTTGTTGTCCCGAATCAAAGGAAAGCAGATTGAAGAAGCCGATCTGATTTGGGCCTTGGAAAAAACATCGCACCAAGCCCAGCGCGCAGGTCAAATCATTCACCGAATTCGCTCTTTTGTGAAACGCAGCGAGCCCAATCGGACGCCCTCCTCAGTTGTCAACATGGTCAATGAAGCGGTTGAATTGGCAGAAATTGAGCTCCGGCGCCGCAATGTTCGCCTGTCGCATTACGTCGCAGCGCGATTGCCTCAACTTAGCGTAGATCCCATCTTGATTGAACAAGTTTTAATCAATTTGATGAAAAATGCAGCAGAGTCCATAGACAACGCGGAACGCCCAATTGGCCGTCGACATGTGGAATTGAGGGTCGTTCCCAAGGTCTTGGACACCCAAAATACAGTTCATTTTTCGGTCACTGACACAGGAAAAGGCTTGCCACCACAGGTCATGGAACGCCTTTATGAGGCTTTCTTTTCCACCAAAGATGAGGGCATGGGCATTGGACTTAACCTGTGCCGGACCATCGTCGAATCGCACCTAGGCAGAATCACGGCTGAGAACCTCTACAATGCCGACGAAGTTGTTGGTTGTTGCTTCTCCTTCTGGATACCTGTCACGGCCAACTGAAAACATTGAATTTGCAAGTAAAACTGGGAACCACCATGAGTTTGATACCCAAAAAAGGAACTGTTTACGTTGTCGATGACGATGAAGCTGTTCGCGACTCTCTGCAGTGGCTCTTAGAGGGCAAAGACTACCGCGTCAGATGCTTTGACTCAGCGGAGTCATTCCTCAGCCGTTACGATCCGCGTGAGGTGGCTTGCTTGATCGTCGACATCCGGATGGGCGGTATGACGGGCCTAGAACTTCAGGACAAATTGGTTGAGCGCCGCTCACCTCTTCCCATTGTCTTTATCACTGGCCACGGCGATGTGCCCATGGCTGTTGACACCATGAAAAAAGGGGCCATGGACTTTATCCAGAAGCCCTTCAAAGAAGATGATTTGGTCAGCCTGGTCGAGCGCATGCTCGACAATGCCCGCGAGTCTTTTTCAGATCATCAAAATGCTGCCAACCGCGATGCCTTGCTGTCCAAGCTCACAGGCCGTGAAGCACAAGTGCTTGAGCGCATCGTGGCAGGTCGCTTGAACAAACAAATTGCCGACGATTTGGGCATCAGCATCAAAACCGTTGAAGCTCACCGTGCCAACATCATGGAAAAACTCAACGCCAATACCGTTGCCGATTTACTCAAAATTGCTTTGGGTCAAAACGCCCCCAAGGGCTAAAGACTGTTTAGCCTTTAGCAGGCCCATCTGAACGCCCGTGACACACCAACTCGCGGGCGTTTTTACTTGACGATATCATTTCAATGACCTTGAAAACTAGCAACCCATGACAGCCCAAAGAATTGACGGCAACGCCCTCTCCCAAATATTGCGAGCCGATGTCACAAAGCGAGCCACTGCGCTGAAAGCCAAGGGCATCACACCCGGCTTGGCCGTCATTTTGGTCGGCGAAAATCCTGCCAGCCAAGTCTATGTCCGCAACAAGGTGAAGGCCTGTCATGACAGTGGCCTTCACTCCCTTTTAGAAAAACATCCAGACACCCTCACGCAAGAAGCATTGCTTGATCGAATCGCCGCACTCAATCAAGACGCAAGCATTCACGGCATCTTGGTTCAACTGCCCTTGCCAAAACACATTGATGCACAAAAAGTCATTGAAGCCATTTCGCCCGCCAAAGACGTCGATGGCTTCCACATTGCAAGCGCAGGCGCATTGATGACGGGCATGCCTGGTTTTTGGCCGTGCACACCCTATGGGTGCATGAAGATGCTGGAGAGCATTGGGTATGAACTGAAAGGCAAGCATGCCGTCGTGATTGGCCGAAGCAACATTGTTGGCAAGCCCATGGCCTTGATGCTTTTGCAAATGAATGCCACTGTCACCATCTGTCACAGCGCCACCCAAGACTTGAAAGCCATCACGCTACAAGCCGATGTCATTGTGGCGGCCGTTGGCAAGCGAAACATCCTAACGGCGGACATGGTGAAGCCCGGCGCCGTGGTGCTAGATGTCGGCATGAACCGCAATGAAGAAGGCAAGCTTTGCGGTGATGTAGATTTTGCCGGTGTTGAACAAGTGGCGGGCTACATCACACCCGTACCTGGCGGTGTTGGCCCCATGACCATTACCATGCTGCTGGTCAACACACTAGAAGCCGCCGAGCGCATTTAAGCCTTCGACTTTTCTTTTTAAAAATTAATCAGGCCATCATTTATGAACCCTCTATTGTCCAACCCCTTGCTTCAAACAGGTGGCTTGCCCTTGTTTGATCAGATCAAACCTGAACATGTCAATCAGGCCATGGATGAGTTGCTGATTTCAACTACAAAAGCTTTAGAGCTTGTGACGGCATCGGACTTCCCAGCTGACTGGCACGCCATTGCCAAAGTTTTAGATGTTTGCACCGAACAATTAAGCATGTCTTGGGGTGCTGTCAGTCATTTGAACCATGTGGCAGACTCGCCTGAACTGCGCGCAGCCTACAACGATGCGCTTCCAAAGGTCACAGAATTCTGGACTCGATTGGGCGCAGACGAAAGGCTTTATGCCAAATACAAAGCGGTCAATTCAGAGCAACTCGATGCACCCCAAAAGCAAGCTTTGAAAAATGCACTTCGCAACTTTGTGCTTGGCGGCGCTGATCTCCAAGGCGAAGCCAAAACTCGCTATGCAGCCATTCAAGAACGCATGGCCGAACTGAGCCAGAAATTCAGTGAGAACGCTTTGGATGCAACAGATCGGTTTTCACTTTTCGTCTCGGAAGCAGATTTAGCGGGTGTTCCCGACGACGTCATTCACACAGCTCGCGCAGCCGCAGAGAAAGACGGTAAAGAAGGCTACAAACTCAGTTTGAAAATGCCCTGCTACTTGCCTGTGATGCAGTTTGCAACCAGCAGTGATTTAAGACAAAAACTTTACAGGGCCTACGTCACTCGCGCCTCCGATCAAACCGATGCCGAATTTGCAAGCCTAGACAACAGCGAACTGATCCAAGAAATCTTGCAACTTCGCCAAGAAGAAGCGCTGTTACTGGGTTATCAAAATTATGCTGAAATTTCGGTGGCCACCAAGATGGCTGACTCGCCTGCCAAGGTCATTTCTTTTCTTCGAGATTTGTCCCAAAGAGCCCGCCCCTTTGCTGAAAAAGACTTGGCAGACATGCGGCAATTCGCAAGCGAGCATTTGAATTTACAAAATCCACAAGCTTGGGATTGGCCCTACATTGGCGAAAAACTGAAGGAAGCCCGGTACAGCTTCAGCGAACAAGAAGTGAAGCAATATTTCACAGCGCCTAAAGTTCTGCAAGGCCTGTTCAAGATCATCGAAACCTTGTTTGAGGTCAGCATCCACGCAGACAAAGCCCCTGTGTGGCACCCGGCTGTCAGTTTTTATCGCATCGAAAGAAATGGCCAATTGGTGGGTCAGTTCTACCTTGACCAACCCGCGCGTGCAGGCAAACGCGGTGGCGCATGGATGGATGATGTTCGCGCACGTTGGCTAAGACCAGACAACGGGCAACTGCAAACCCCAGTGGCCCACTTGGTCTGCAACTTTGCAGAAGGTGTCGATGGCAACCCCGCCTTGCTGACGCACGATGATGTCATTACGCTGTTCCATGAATTTGGACATGGCCTGCATCACATGCTCACACAAGTGAATGAGCGCGATGTGTCGGGCATCAGTGGTGTCGAATGGGATGCCGTTGAGTTGCCCAGCCAATTCATGGAAAACTTTTGTTGGGAATGGTCTGTGTTGAAGCACATGACCTCTCATGTCACAACTGGCGCATCCTTGCCGCGTGAATTGTTTGACAAAATGGTGGCCGCCAAAAACTTCCAAAGCGGCTTGCAAACGCTGCGGCAAATTGAGCTGGCCTTGCTTGACATGTTGCTGCACAGTGAACACAAGCCCGCAGAAACATTGATGCCCGTTTTGGAAAAAGTCCGGGCCGAAGTTGCCGTCATTCAGGCCCCTGCCTTTAACCGCTGGGCACACACCTTCAGCCACATCTTTGCAGGCGGCTATGCTGCGGGTTATTACAGCTACAAGTGGGCTGAAGTGTTGTCCGCCGATGCCTACGCTGCCTTTGAAGAAACAGCACAGGCAGATGGCTCTCCCAGCCTAGAAACAGGCAGGCGCTACCGAGAAGCCATTTTGGAGGCCGGTGGTAGCCGCCCTGCTTTGGAATCCTTCATTGCTTTCAGAGGTCGTGAGCCTTCCATCAATGCCTTGCTGAGGCACCAAGGCATGGCAGCCAAAGGATGACCTAAAACTTCAGCGTCTTCACGCCCGCTGAAGTGCCCAACAAACATACGTGGGCTTTTTGGTATGCAAAAACGCCCACAGTGACCACACCAGGCCATTGGCTTACTTCGGCTTCAAAAGCCACAGGATCGGTGATTTGCAGGCCCTTCACATCCATGATGTACTGTCCATTGTCTGTGACCAATGCTTGTCCGTCCTTCATGCGCACTTGGGCTTGCCCGCCCATGCTTGCAAACTGCGCCATGATGCGAGCGCTCGACATAGGGATGACCTCAACAGGCAAAGGAAAAGCGCCCAGCACTGAAACCAATTTGGATTCGTCGGCAATGCAAACAAATACCTTAGACTGCGCCGCAACAATTTTTTCACGCGTCAGCGCTGCGCCGCCGCCCTTCACCATATGACCTTGGCCATTGATTTCATCGGCGCCGTCAATGTACACAGCCAACTCGGCCACCTCATTGCTGTCAAAAACGGGAATGCCCAAGGCCTTTAAACGCGCTGTAGAGGCTTCAGAACTGGACACTGCTCCTTTGATTTGATCTTTCATCGAAGCCAGCGCCTCGATGAATTTGTTCACTGTAGAGCCTGTGCCTACGCCCACAATTTGGCCGGGCACCACATATTGAAGCGCGGCCTGGCCAACCAGGGCTTTGAGTTCGTCTTGATTCATAGGGTTTATTTGAGACAATGCTTGGATTGAATGAGATTATCCAATGTCCCTGAACCTTTACCCACTGGCGCGCACCTTTTTATTCAACTTAGATCCTGAGACGGCCCACGATCTCACCTTGAATCAGTTGGCCCAGACGCAAAATACATTTCTGGACCGGGCCTATCGACAGCCTTGGATTGCCGACCCCGTTCAATTGGCTGGCCTCACTTTTCCCAATCGCGTGGGCATGGCGGCAGGACTTGATAAAAATGCAAGATGCATAGATGGCCTAGGTGCCATGGGCTTTGGTTTTGTTGAGGTGGGCACAGTCACGCCTTTGCCGCAGCCAGGCAACGACAAGCCTCGCATGTTCAGACTGGCAGGCGCCAAGGCTTTGATCAACCGACTGGGTTTTAACAACCAAGGGCTCGATGCGTTTGTGGCCAATGTGAAAAAATCAAAGTTCAGAAGTCAAGGCCGATTGCTGGGCTTGAACATTGGCAAGAACGCAAGCACCCCCATTGAACGGGCCACCGACGATTACCTCATTGGTTTGAGTGGTGTGTATGAGCATGCCGACTATGTGACAGTCAACATCTCCAGTCCCAACACCAAGAACCTGCGCTCATTGCAAACCGATGAGGCACTCGACCAACTTTTGTCTGCCTTGAACGAGCGCAAAAAGGCATTGGCAGATACCCATCAAAAACGTGTGCCTGTCTTTCTCAAAATAGCCCCCGACTTAGACGATGCGCAGGTCGCCGTCATTGCCCAAAGTCTTGTTAAACACCAAATGGATGGCGTGATTGCCACCAACACAACCTTGTCTAGAGATGCAGTGAAAGGCATGCCGCACTGTGATGAAGCCGGTGGCTTGTCGGGCTCGCCTGTTTTGGCGGGAAGCAACCGCGTCATTCGCTTGTTGCGTCAGCACCTCGGCCCACAGTTTCCCATCGTTGGCGTGGGCGGTATTTTGAGTGGCTACGATGCCGTCAGCAAAATTGAGGCGGGCGCCGATGTCGTGCAAATCTACACAGGCCTCATTTACAAAGGACCTGCCTTGGTTCATGAAGTGGCCAAGGCACTGAAGCAAATCTCTCAAAGTTAAGGGCTGATCAAGCTCAGTGTTTCAGGGCCTGCGAAACTTCATTGGCAATGGCCAAGGAACTGGTCAGACCAGGAGATTCAATGCCCAGCAAGTGAACCAATCCAGGCACGCCATGTGACGCTGGCCCCATGATGCAAAAGTCGGCCGCCTTCTCATGGGGCGCATTGATTTTGGGCCGAATGCCGGCATACGAAGGCATCAGAGCGCCATCTTTGAGGCCAGGCCAATATTTGCGAACCTCGGCATAAAAAGCATCACCTCGGCTGGGGTTGACACTCAAATCATCGGGCGATTCGACCCACTCCACGTCGGGTCCAAACTTGGCTTGGCCTGCCATGTCCAAAGTTAAGTGCACACCCAAACCTGCCGCCTCTGGAACTGGGTAAATCAATCTTGAAAAGGGCGATCTTCCCGTGAGGCTGAAGTAGTTGCCCTTGGCGTAATAAGCCAGAGGCAGTGGCGCCAAATTGGATCCCGCAAACTGACGCGCAACCTGCGGGGCAATCAGTCCCGTTGAATTAATCACTTGGTCGGCTAAGAGTTCTGTGCCATCTGCAGTGCAAACAATGAACTGCGTTTGTCCCGCCTCGTGCACAACTTGGGCCGACAAAAATTGAGAATTGAGGGCCAACATGCCGCCTGCATTTTCAAAATCGCCCAAGTAACTCAGCATCAAGGCATGGCTGTCAATAATGCCTGTGCCAGGAGACCACAACGCGGCCTCACATTGCAAGGCCGGCTCCATGGCCTGCGCTTGGGTTGCAGACAACAAGCTCAATTGATCGGCGCCCAAAACGCCATTGGCATCGGCCTTGGCTTGAATGGAAGCCAATTGGGCAACTTGGGATGCAGAGGTGGCCACGATCAATTTACCGCACTGTTTGTGGGGAATGTGGCGTTCTTGGCAATAGCTGTACAGCAATTTTCGGCCATGTACGCAAAGTTTGGCTTTGAAGGAGCCCTCGGGGTAGTAAATGCCTGCGTGAATGACTTCGCTGTTGCGCGAGCTGGTGCCTGTGCCAAAAGCATCTGCCGCCTCCAAGAGCAGCACCTCACGGCCTTCAAGTGCCAACTGACGTGCCACGGCCAAGCCCACCACGCCGGCTCCTAAAACAAGGGTTTGAATTCGATCCATGCCCTATTCTCGCTGACACACGCACGACAGTTCAAATGGATTCTTGCAGGCAAACTACTTTTTTTAAAATCAAGCCAATCCACCAAGGAGCCCCATGAAGCTGTTCAACTTACACAACAAAGTGGCCATTGTCACAGGCGCTAGTCGAGGCATAGGCCGATCCATCGCCTTTCAGTTGGCGCGAGCCGGCGCCAAGGTCGTGATCTCAAGCCGAAAGCAAGAAGCCTGTGAGGCCGTGGTCAAGGAAATTGAAGCGGAAGGCGGCACGGCCATGGCCATCAGCGCCAGCATTGCCATCAAAGAACAGCTGCAGAACTTGGTGCAAAAAACCCGCGATGCTTGGGGCCCCATTGACATCTTGGTTTGCAATGCCGCCAGCAACCCCTACTATGGCCCCACCACGGGCATGAGCGATGAAATCTTTAACAAGGTCATGCACAACAACGTTCTGTCAAGCTCGTGGCTCTGCACCATGGTCTATCCGGACATGAAAGCTCAAAGGGATGGCGCCATTGTGCTGGTCTCGTCGGTGGGCGGCTTGCATGGTTCAGCGGTCATTGGCGCTTACAACATTTCCAAAGCCGCCGACATGCAATTGGCTCGCAACTTGGCGGTGGAATGGGGCCCCGACAACATACGCGTCAATTGCATCGCACCAGGCCTCATTCGAACGGCCTTTGCCAAGGCCTTGACAGACGACCCCGTGAAAGCGGGCATGGTTGAAAATGAAACTCCACTGCGCCGAATTGGCGAGCCAGATGACATTGGCGGTATTGCGGTTCTCTTGGCCAGCGCCGCTGGCAAGTACATCACCGGTCAAACCATTGTGGCCGATGGCGGCATGATGATTAGATGATCTGATTTTTCAACAAAAAAGCCCAGGGCAATGCACTGGGCTATTTTTTTTTAACAAGGGTGGTATCAGAAACGACTGATTCCACCCTGAGTTCAATTAAGCAAAATTGGCTTCTGCAAAAGACCAATTGACCAATTTGTCCAGAAAAGTCTCAACAAACTTGGGGCGCATGTTGCGGTAGTCGATGTAGTAGGCGTGCTCCCATACGTCTACAGTCAACAGGGCTTTGTCGCCGGTTGTCAAAGGTGTGCCTGCGGCGCCCATGTTGACGATGTCAACGCTGCCGTCAGCTTTCTTGACCAACCAAGTCCAACCTGAACCAAAATTGCCCACAGCGCTTTTCACGAAAGCTTCTTTGAAAGCAGCATAAGAGCCAAATTTGGCGTTGATGGCAGCTGCCAGAGCACCGGTGGGCTCGCCACCGCCATGAGGCTTCATGCAATTCCAGAAGAAGGTGTGGTTCCAGATTTGAGCAGAGTTGTTGTAAATACCGCCGCTGGATTTCTTGATGATTTCTTCCAAAGACATTGATTCGAACTCAGTGCCTTTTTGTAAATTGTTCAAATTCACAACGTAAGCATTGTGGTGCTTGCCGTGGTGAAATTCCAAAGTTTCTTGGCTGTAGTTGGGTGCCAATGCGTCAATGGCATAGGGCAATGCTGGCAGGGTGTGTTCCATGAGTTCCTCGTTAAAGTGCAGTAAAAATCCAATTGGCTATTGTAGGTCGATCGGCTTTGCTTGTCTGTGAATTCCATGCAATAGGCACAGCATGTCTGGGGTTGACATGGGGCCCTTTAGTCAAAGCGCTATTTGACTTGCAGATTCACTTGCCCATCGGCCAAGCTGGCCGTGACGGATTGGTTCGCTTGAAAGTCACTGACATGCGTGAGGGCCCGGCCCTTGTCATCGGTTAGCCAAGCATAACCGCGCTCCAAGACCAAGTGCGGATCGAGCAACCCCAATCGGGTGCCCATGTTCAAGTTGCGCTGCTGGTGCAACTGAAGGTTTTGCTGAAGAAGCCTTGGCAAATGATCTGAATGTCTAGAAAGCATTTGCTTTTGGGCTTGTACCTGCGATTTAAATCCGTATTGGAGCGACTGGTGCATGCGCATCAATCGAGCGGTTTGATCCTTCAACCGGCTCGATGGGCGGCCTAGCCGATTGGCAACCCAGTCTAGCCTTTGGCTCATGCGGTCTAGGTGGGTGGTCAGCGCATCGGCAAGTGCCTTTTGAAGAAGCTGGCAATCGGCCAAAAGCTGAGCGCCTTCGGTCGCAACCAATTCAGCTGCAGCTGTTGGCGTAGGCGCTCGCAAGTCGGCAACAAAGTCTGTCAAAGTGAAATCGGTTTCGTGGCCAACACCTGAAATGATGGGAATGGGACAAGACGCCACAGCCCTTACCAAGGCTTCGTCATTGAAGGCCCACAAATCTTCCATCGAACCACCACCGCGAACCAGCAAGATGACATCGATCGACAGGGGCATCGGGGAAAAATTAGGCGATGAGTTGGGCAATGCCTGGGGCAACTGCCCCTGCCAACTGACCAACTTTTTCAAACTTTGCAGCAACTCTGAAGGGGCGTT